>Ga0247831_1000907_pt1 | contig 60955 bp, 49 predicted proteins | sample LaCruzMarch2015__9_FD_192406 | JGI IMG/M metagenome (GOLD analysis project Ga0247831, IMG submission 192406) | Freshwater microbial communities from meromictic Lake La Cruz, Castile-La Mancha, Spain - LaCruzMarch2015_1m | ecosystem: Environmental > Aquatic > Freshwater > Lake | place: Spain...
CGTTGGGCGGACTACACTAGAGCAAGACCTGCCAGATTTTGATAGCTACCTAGCAACGGGTGAGCTGTGGGGCATTCCCGTGAAGGCCGCCATTCAGCAGCACGCCGGGCCGCAGGATCAACAGAGCCTATTCCACGACTACATCATCGTGCGTCTGGACGGAGAAGGCGAACGCGGTAAGGCCGCTTGGAAGCGCTTGGAAACCGCCGCCTCGCGCGTGCCCCCTGCACCGCTAGCCAATGAGTTTCTTGGTCACCTGCTCGCCGATGACGATAGGCCGATGGAAGCACTCCAAGCCCTGCAACGCGAGGCCGCCATGCCCGCTGCGAAGCACGCACGCGAGTATGCGCTGGAGCTAGCGATTGATCAGTCAGAGCGAACCGTGTTGCGCGAGATGCTGGCAACGCCTGCATATCAGGACGAGTTGTCTGGTTGGCTGGAAATGGAAGCGGGCATTGTGCTGGGCGATGTCTGGATGCAGCTCCGTGGCATTGTGCGCTCGCAGTGGCACAGTGCTGAGCTGCATGTGTCACTGATCGCCTTGTTAGCTGCTCTGCTTTGGTATGCGGTATTCGTTCGTTGTGGAGTGCGCGAGTCCTGGCGCTGGGTGCGACCGCTGCCCGCGCTGCTGCTGGGCGTCGCGAGTGTGTGGCCGGTGCTGCTCTTGCTACATTATCAAGAGGACACCCTGGGCTTCGTGGAGGATGGCACTTTCCCCAATGACTTGCTCTATTACGTGTTCGGTGTCGGCCTGCGCGAAGAGCTGGCCAAGCTGCTACTGTTTGCCCTGCTACTGCCCTGGCTGCTGAAGAAACAGAGTTCTGCCTCCGCCTTGATGGCTGGTGCGTTTGTCGGATTGGGCTTCGCGCTAGAGGAGAACACCAGCTACTACCAAAGTGAGGGCTTCGGAGCTGCTGCCGTGCGCCTGCTGACAGCTAACTTCATGCACGCAGGCTGGACCGCGCTGGCCGGTCACTCCCTCTATGAAATGATCCGCACCCGCTTTGCTCGTGCCGAGCATTTTGTTGCGACCTTCGCTGGGGTCGTGGTCACCCATGGCTTGTATGACTGGGTGATTGTGGCGGATCAATCATTGCCGATGATCGGGGACATCAGCATCATCTCGATCTTCATCCTGGCCCTGCTCGCCCATCAGTTCTTCGATCTGCAAGGTGCGTGGGTGCAGCCCTCACGCAGTGTCATCTCGCTGCTCTCCATCTTCGTCCTCGGCACCGCGCTGCTGATTGCACTGAGCTTCATCGTGGAAGCCATCGTCATGCAAGACCTACTCGCCGTGAATGCCGTCGGCGCAGGGGCCTTGAGCCTGGCTCCGATTGCGGTGTTTTACATTCGGAAGTTTGGGTCGCTGTGATTTCGATGCCAAGCGTCTTGGAATGCGGATACGTGCCTCCACAGCCCAAAGGCTTTGCCGTTTCATTTCCGATGCTGCTGGATCAGCTTCAAAAACTCCGGCAGATACGAGTTCACCTTGCCGTCGCCGATGCCGCGAATCTTCTTGGCGGCTTCAATGGTGGTGGGTTTTAAACGCGTGAGGAACTCCAGCGTCGCGTTGCTGAAGATGACGTAGGCAGGTTTGCCTTCGGATTGGGCGAGCGCGCTGCGCAGGCGCTTCATTTTGTCGAACAGGGCTTCGTCGAAACCAAGTTCCTGGGCGGCGGCACCGATGTCGCTGGCACCGGGTTTGAGTGGGCTTTGCTTCTCATGCAAGGCCGGCCAGCGCAGGCGCACGTTCGCCCCAGACCTCATGGTCTCGGCTCCCTTGGCGGTTAAGGTAACCAGGGGATATTCGCCCAGGCTCACCTCAATGAGTTGCAGCTTCTCCAGTTCGATGAACAGGCTGTGCAGCACGTTGCTGCCCACGCTTTTGAGCAAGCCGTAGGTCGTGAGTTGATCGAGGGCTGCATCCAGCACCTCGCGCGACTTGCTGCCGGTGAGCATGGCGATGACGCGGCCTTTGCCGAAGCGCCCTTCCCAGGTGCCATCTGCGTGCTTGGTGCTCATGCGTGCGACACCACTCAAAGCTTTGCGGAGGATCGTGACTTCCTCCGCTGTGCCTTCGCGCTCGGTGACGACGCCATTGCCGCGACACGCATCGCAGGTGCCGCAGACCTCCGCATTGGCCTCGCCGAAGTATTCGAGGATCATCTGCTGGCGACACTTGTCGGCGTAGCAGAACTCGATCATCGACTTCAGTTTGGAGCGATCACGTCGTGCCTTCTCTTCCAGGGCGACACGGTCGATCTTCAAGTCGCGGGCGAGCTTCTTGGGTTGCAGCAGTCGCGTGCCACGGATGCGTTTGCCAGGAATGTCGAAGCGTTCGATGAAGCCTGCACGGGCGAGATGGCTGAGCGCGCTGCTGACGCACATGCTGTTCTTCAGTCCAGCGCGGTCGGCGATGTCTTCGATGCTGGACTGCACCTCGTAGCTCGTGTCGGCGGAGTTGAGCAGCGACTGATACACATCGCGAATCTGCTCGTAGCTCGGGTTGCTGCCGTCGATGAAGAAGTCCTGCGTCTTAGTGTCGGCGAAGTTGAAGAACAGCTCGCACCAGCCCGGCTCGCCATCGCGCCCGGCGCGTCCGGCTTCCTGGTAATAGGCCTCGATGCTGCCCGGCACGTCGAAGTGTGCGACGAAGCGCACGTCCGAGCGGTCGATGCCCATGCCGAAGGCGTTGGTGGCGATGGCGACGTCTTTGTCTTTGCTGATGAACTTGTTCTGCGCCTGCTCGCGCCCCTTTTCATCCATCCCGCCGTGGTAGGCGATGGCGCTGACGTTCCATTCGTCGAGCAGCGCGGTGACTTCTTCCACCCGCTTGCGTGTGGCACAGTAGATGATCCCTGTCTTGTGGTCGTTGATGATCGAGCGCAGGCGCGCATACTTCTCGTCCTGCTTCTTCGTGTGCGTGATGTTGAGCGACAGGTTCGGACGCGAGAAGCCGCTGATGCTGACGAAGGGCTCGCGCAGCTTCAGGTGCTTCAGGATGTCATCGCGCACCTCGGCGGTCGCGGTCGCGGTGAGAGCGATGACTTGCGGGCGGCCCAGCGGCTCCAGCACCTCATGCAGGCGCATGTAGTCCGGGCGGAAGTCGTGGCCCCACTGGCTGAGGCAGTGCGCTTCGTCGACGGCGAAGAGGCCGATCTCCACGCTGCGCAAGGCATTGACGAAGGCGGTGCTGCGGAAACGCTCGGGCGCCACATAGACGAGCTTCACCTCGCCCGCACGCAACCAATCGAGCCGCTGCATCTGCTCGTCCATGCTGATGCTGCTGTTGATCAGCGTGGCGGGAATGCCGCGTCGCGTCAGTGCATCGACCTGATCTTTCATCAGCGCGATGAGCGGACTGACGACGACGGTCACACCATTCATCACCATCGCAGGCAACTGGTAGCAAAGTGACTTGCCGCCGCCCGTAGGCATGATCACCAGCGAATCGCGCCCTGACAAGATACCGCCGATGACACGCTCTTGCCCTTCCAGGAAATCGCGGAAGCCGAAGTATTGCTGCAACGCTGCGCGCGCATCGTGGATGCGCGGGCTGGTATCAGCAAGAGTGGCAGTGTCGTCGATCACAGGCGCATCATGCCGTGCTGGAATGCAGGCTCAAGCACTGGGTGGGGATTCATGTCAGCCAGTGGATGGGTAGAGATGTGAGAGGTCGAGAGGATAGTCGGTGGACATCTTCTCAACCTCTCTACTTTTCCACGTCTCACCCCGTCGGACCGGCCACAATGCCACCCTACGCGCCCTTGCACAGTGCGATGGCTTGCTTGAAGGGCCAGGTGATCACGACGATCAGGGCTCCGACGACCGCAGCGAATAGCTCCATGGGCAGCAGCAACACGCGCAGCACAGGCAGGAGCACGGCGCGCAGGCCGGGCTTTTGCGAGTAAAGAATGCTCAGCCCCGACAGCGCGACGATGCCAATGAACTTCACGACCTTGTCGAAGTGCACATGCAGTTCTAGTTCCACCAGCAGCATGAGGCCGACGTAGCCGACGAGCATGAAAGCGGTGTGCTCCAGGATCGGATATTTCTCGATCATCTTCACCGCATAGCCGGCGATGATACGCAGGCTGATGATGCCGATCGTCACGCCGACATACACGGGCCAGAGCTTGTCAGGGCTCAGTGCGATGGCGGCCACCACATTGTCCACGCTTAGGCTCAGGTCCATCAGCGCGATCATGGTGATAGTGCCAGCAAAGGTGCGGTGATGCACATTCAATGCCTCGCCTTCCTCGCCGACCGCTTCCCTTTGGCTAGCGAAGTGCGCGCACATGAGCCAGACCAGATACAGCGCCCCGGCGAGCTTCACCCACATGTTGTCGATGATCCAGGAAGCCACAAGCAGCGCGATGATGCGGAAGCCGTAGGCACCGATGTAACCGATGTTCATGGCCAGCGCTCGCTTCTTCTCATCCAGGTGCGAAGCCATGGCAGCGATGGCGAGCGCATTGTCCACTGAGAGCAGGCCCTCAATGACGATCAGACCAAGGATGACAGGCAGGGCTTCCTTGATCGATGCAAAGAGATCGAGAGCGGCGAGGAGGTCGGGAAACATAGGGCTGGTTTAATAGCTTTTGGCGAAGATGACGCGGCGTGTGCTCGGCTTGCCGGTGAAGAAGCAGGTGCCCTCCTCGGCATACTCATCGCCCATTGGGATGCAGCGAATCGTCGTCTTAAATTCCTTGCTCAGCTTGTCCTCGTCATCCGCATCGCCCGCCCAGTGCATAAGCGCGAAACCACCCGACATGCCGGGCTGGTCGGCGAAGAATGCTTTGAACTCGTCGAAGCTCTCCAGCCTCTTCGTGTTCTCCTCGCGATACGCGATCGCGCGATCCAGCAAGGCCTTCTGTGCCTGCGCGAGGATGTCTTCCACGGTCTGGAGGAAGTCTTCCTTTTTCATCAGTTCCTTGGCCTTGGCACCTTCGTGACGTTTGCCGACCATGACGGTGCGGCCTTCGATGTCGCGGGGTCCCATCTCGACGCGCAGTGGCACGCCCTTCTTGATCCACTCCCAGTTGCGCGCGCCGCCGGGCAGGTCGCGCTTGTCCACATGCACGCGGATCGCCTCGCCGCCGAAGGTGTGGCTGCGCAGCGTCTTGGCCAGTGCCTCGCAGGAATCGATCACCGCATCGCGCGTGTCGGCCTTCGGTGTGACTGGCAAGATAACGATTTGCTGTGGGGCCACGCGTGGTGGCAGCATGATGCCATCGTCGTCGCCATGCGCCATGACCAACGTGCCAATGGTGCGTGTGCTGACCCCCCAGGAAGTAGTCCACGCGAACTGCTTCTTGTTGTCGCGACCAAGGAATTCAATGTTCGCGGCCTTGGCAAAGTTCTGCCCCAGGAAGTGCGATGTGCCCGCCTGGATCGCCTTCCGATCCTGCACCATTGCTTCTACCGTGAAGGTGTTCAGCGCGCCAGGGAAACGCTCGCGAGGTGTCTTTTCGCCTGCGATGGCTGGGATGGCGAGGAAGTCGCGCAGGAAGTCGGCATACACCTGGTGCATCAGCTTGGTTTCTACCATCGCTTCCTCGGCGGTTTCATGCGCAGTGTGGCCTTCCTGCCAGAGAAACTCAGCCGTGCGCAGGAACAAGCGAGGGCGCATTTCCCAGCGCATGACGTTGGCCCACTGATTAATCAGCAGGGGCAGGTCGCGATAGCTCTCGACCCAGCGCGCGAAGGCGGCACCGATGATCGTTTCGCTGGTCGGACGAATGACAAAGGGCTCCTCCAGCTTGCCGGTGGGAATCATCTTGGTCTTGCCGTCCGGCTGCTTCTGGGCCTCCAGGCGATGATGCGTGACCACCGCGCATTCGGTGGCAAAGCCTTCCGCGTGCTGCGCTTCCTTTTCCAGGTAGCTCAGCGGGATAAGTAGGGGGAAATAAGCATTGCTGTGCCCGGTCTCCTTGAAGCGTGCATCGAGGTAGCGCTGGATGTTCTCCCACAGCCCATAGCCCCAGGGCTTGATCACCATGCAACCGCGCACCTCGCTGTTCTCGGCCAGGTCGGCCGCACGCACGACCTGCTGATACCACTCGGGAAAGTCTTCGTCGCGGCGTGGAGAAATGGCTGACTGGGGGGCGCTCATGGTGATGAAAAAGTTGGGCGAGCAGAGTAGAGCCGAAGCGCCGTGGGTCAATCACGATACACGTCGCGGCGATGGCCACGCGAACGACCTCAATCAGCACCAAGTCATCGAACACCTCATACGAGAACTCCCGAAAACCGATGTTAGCCAGGGGAGGATGGGCCTCTGGCCCGTCATCGGCTTGGGGCTTTCAGCCCAAAGGAAGGGGAGCTTCAGGCTGGAAAGCCTCAAGCCATCGACAGACCGGAGGTCTATCCTCCTGCGTTTGCGGAATGCCGCGCAGGTCTTTGCGCGTGGTCTTGCGCTATTCAAGCCGGTAGGAGGCCATCGGCTTTCAGGCTGCGGACAAACTCGTCGTGCGACACCGTTGGCTCATCTCGCCGATCCGCGATGGCGGCGAGATCGGCGTGGTGGGCCGGCAAAGCAGGCAGCACGCCCACATGGGCGATCAGCGGTTCCTTCCCCAGCTTCACCGTGCGCAAGGTCCAAAGCCGATGCACCACCTGCCCCAGCCGCCGCAGGTAAAGTAAAGGGCCGAAGCGTGGCGCATCCGCTTCGATCAATCCAAAGTAAATAGACAGACACCGAACGCTGAATGAAACTGGAACTCGTGTGAGCCCTTGATGCCGATAGAACATCTCGGATGCAGGGCGCACCTGATCGTCCATCAACACAATCCGTGCGAGCTTGGCATAGTCAATGAATCGCGCAGGCCGCGTGGCCAACCCCAAGCGCTCGCAATGAAAGCGAATCAGCGGCACCAGTTCCGTTTCGATGCCTTGGGCAACGATTGCATCTGCGCCCGCGAAGTGCGACAACTGCATCAGCGCCTCCTTGGCTGAGGGCAGAGAATCGAGTTCATCAACGGTCACGCCCTCATGCCCCGTCCATTCTTTGAAGGCAGTCATATCAGCAGGCTCCGGCTTGATGTAGGTCGTGAGCGATGCTGAAACGTCACCCGTTTTGGCATCCATGCGCAGAGCACCAAGAAAGAGCAGTGGTCCCAGCTTCTCACCTTCGCTCATACTGCTCAGCGTGATGACGATCCAATCCATGATCGTTGCGTTACACAAGCTGAGGGATGACACCCGATTTCATCGGCACTGGGCACGCCGAGAAGTCAGGGCAAAGCCGCCCCCACATCTGCCTCACCGCCTCGGCGAGCAGTTGCACATCGCCCCGCGCATCATGCCGCCGCACGCCGTCAGCCGACAGGCCCAGCCGCGCCATCACCGCATCCAACCCATGCCCACCGCGCCCACCCCAGAGCAGGCGTGAGAAGGCGCGCGAGTCCAGCGCCTGAGTGGTGCGCACCGGCATGCCATGCCGAGCACAGCTCTCGCGAATGAACGGCATGTCAAAGCTCAACCCATTGTGCGCGATCAGCGTCGCGTCCTCCCCCACGAAGCGCGAGAAATTCATGAGCGCCTCAGTAGGCAAAGGCGCCTCCTGCACCTGACTCTGACGGATGCCCGTCAGCCCCGTGATGAAACTCGGCACCCGCTGCTGCGGTCGCACAAACGTCTCAAAGGCCTCCACCTGATCCCAGCATCCCGCTTTCACCTTCACCCCCGCGATCTGAATGATCTCATTGGTGTAAGGCGAGAGGCCGGTGGTTTCGAGGTCGAAGATGATGAGGGTCATGGTGCCTGCCTTGTTAGCCAGACTATGCCCTGGCCGCACCTCTTAACTTGTCTCTGCCGGCTTCTCCGGCAGCGGCCCGGTGGTTTCATACGCGGTCGGATCAGCCAGCCCCGCCTTCAGGAAGGCCTCGCGGCGCTCCACGCAGGTGCCGCAGGTGCCGCAGTGGATGTGGCCGCCTTTGTAGCAGGACCAGGTCTGGGCGAAGTCGATGCCCAGGTCGTGGCCGAGTTGGGCAATGGCGGTCTTGTCCTTGTCGACGAAGGGGCGCAGCAGTTCGATGCGGGCATACGTGCCTTCACGCATCGCAGTGGCCATGCTGTGCATGAAGGGCTCGCGGCAGTCGGGATAGATCGCGTGGTCGCCACTGTGGGCAGCGATGACCAGGGCATCGGCCTCCCGGCTCTCGGCGATGCCGCAGGCGATGGCGAGCATGATGCCATTCCGAAACGGCACGACCGTGCGCCTCATCGACTGCTCCTCGTAGTGACCGTCGGGGATGTCGCCGCCACTCTTCAGCAGGTCGGAGGCGAATAGGTCATGCACAAAAGGCAGCGCCACGGTGTCATGCTTCACCTGCATCTGTGCGCAATGCCAGGCAGCGAACGCGATCTCCTTTTCGTTGTGCTTCGAACCGTAATCAAAGCTCACCGCGCCCACGACCTCGTGTTGCTGGCGTGCCCAATAAAGGGCGGTGACGGAATCCATGCCGCCAGAGAGAAGAACAAGGGTGCGAGACATGGGGAAGGTTTCAGGGGCGAAGTTTCAAGTTTCAAGTTGGTTGTCACATCTCTTGCAATGCGCGACTAGCAGCGCAGGTCTTGAGCCTGCTGTTCCTTGAATCTTGAACCTCTGTCATGCAACCCGCGCGCGCCAACAAACACACTCGCCCCGAAACCGAAATCGCTACCTACGAAGAGGGCGATCTGGCGGGCTTGCTGGAGGGGAAGAAGGACCCGCTGGTGCTGATCTTGGACTGCGTGCAGGACCCGCACAACTTTGGGGCTTGCCTGCGCACGGCGGATGCAGCGGGCGTGGCGGCGGTGATCATTCCGAAGGATAAGTCGGCACCAATCACGGACACCGTGGTGCGCGTGTCCTGCGGGGGAGCGGAGAACGTGCCAATCGTGCGGGTCGTCAATCTGTCGCGGGCGATGAAGAAGCTGAAGGACCTGGGCTTATGGCTGGTCGGCACAGCAGATGAAACCGACAAGTCGCTTTACGACCTGGATCTCAAGGGACCGATCGGTATCGTCATGGGTGGCGAGGGTCCTGGCATGAGGCGCATGACTGGCGAGCACTGCGACTTCCTGGCGCGCATCCCCATGGCGGGGAAGGTGGCATGCCTGAATGTGTCCGTGGCCACGGGCGTGTGCTTGTTCGAGGCGGTGCGGCAGCGGCGAAAGGGTTAGGAATTGGTGATCTGGTTCTTCGTTCTTGGTTGGGTAAGGACGACGGTCCAAAACCAATAACGAAGAACCAACAAACCGAGCACTTGGCTCCCCCGAAACCCGCCCTTGCCATTTTCACGTCTGCCTCCATACTCACTGTCCATTTTATGGACTTTCTAATCTTGTCGCTCACAGTCCTGGAGGTGCTGGTCTGCCTGCTCCTCATCCTGATCATTCTCATGCAGCGTCCGCGCCAGGAGGGCCTCGGGGCTGCTTTTGGTGAAGGCGTGACCAACGCTGCCTTTGGTGTGCACACCACCAACGTGCTGCAAAAGGGCACCGGTTGGCTGGCTGCGGGCCTGTTCATCATCACGGTGGTGCTCGCTTCGCTGATCGCGAAGAAGAACAGCGGCACGAACGCTGATAAGCTCTTCACGGCACCTCCAGCTGCCGCTGTTACACCTGCGGCTCCTGCCACCCCAGCGCCTGCGGCTGCCACCACTCCCACGACAGCGCCTGTGGGTGCGGTGAAGGTGACGCCCCCAGCGGATGCAAAGCCCGCTGCTCCTGCGGTGAACAAGCCCGCTGCTCCTGCGGTGACCAAGCCTGCTGCTCCTGCGGTGACCAAGCCTGCTGATGCCCCCAAGCCGGTGACCCCAGCGCCAGCAGCACCTGCCGCGCCAAACGCTGCAACGCCAGCCCCCGTGCCAGCTCCGGCTCTTGCCCCGGCAGCGACGCCCGAGAAGAAGTAAGGCTCACTCCATTCCTGTTTCCGAAAGGCGGCTCTATGGAGTCGCCTTTTTTGTGGTCGTGTGGGATTGTGCGGTCACCCATCACGAACCGTTGCCATCGTCCTGCGTCGATACCCCTGGCTTGTATCGAATGGCGCGATCCCGGGAACAAACCTTTTTCGGAGAGTGATTGACCTGGCACGGTCCTCATGAATGATCATTACACGCTCATGCAGTCGCCCTGGCAGATCCTTGAACTCAATCCCGACATCGCCACTGAAAAGGAGGTCAAGGTGGCCTATTCGCGCCTGATTAAGCTGCATCGGCCTGACAGTGATCCCGAGGGGTTTCAGCGCGTGCGCGAGGCGTATGAGATCGCCCTTTCCATGCTGCGCCAGCGTCGCGATGAGCCGCCATGCGAGGAGCAGATGGCCGCCGACACCCCGGCAGCGCCCGATAAACCGGTCGTGGAGCCGCTGCCGCTGCGGAGTGTGCCGCCCGCCTTGATAGAGGCGGAGCTGGCTGTAAGCAGCGCGCTAGGGGCCGATGATCAGCTTGCTGCCACCAAGGCGATCAGCGCTCTGTTCTTCGCCTGTCGCAGTTTGGAGACGGGCGCGGCTGCCATTCAGCTCTGGCAGGAAAGCCTGCACCGCGTGACCCGTGGTCGCAGTGCCCTGGCCGCGTTGGGCGTGACCACGCCGCAGTTGATCGCGGAGCTGGAGTCCGGCAGCTCAGTGATCACCCACGCCTGCATCGGCCACTGGGAGCAGGTGCAAGACGTGGCCAATCTCAGCCATCTTGGCAATGAAGTGCTGGCCCATGCCGCGCGGTTGCACGGGCCTGAAACGGCCATCGTGGCTTTGCGCCTGGGCGTGGAGACCGGCTTCGCCTTTCCGACGCTGGCGACGAACCTGATCAATTTCGCCTTCCCGCACCTGGATCGCGAAACGCGTGAGCGCTTCCTGCCGCAGGTGGAGCAGCAGGTGCGCTTGGGCACCGTTTTCGCCGACTTCCGCGATGACCAGCAAGCCTTCTGGCGTCAGCGCTTTCGGCTTCCCGAGGAAGAGTGGAACTGGTCGGACCCACCGTCAGAGGCGGCGATCGAATACCTCGTCGGCTCACGCAGCGAGACATGGGAAGGCTTTGGCGTGATCAAACAACTGGCCCCTGCCGACTGGTTCACGCGCCTCGAAAAAGCCGTGAGCCGCAAGCGTGGTGGTGTCTTGGGCCGATGGAAAACGATGAAGCTCGGGGAGGCGCAAGCGCCGCAGAAATCTCGCCGCCGAAAGGGCTGGTGGGCACTGCTTGCTGCCTTCATGGTGATCAGGCTGGCGATGGTAAGTTATGAGAATATTCAAAGCATCGCCAAGCCTTCGAGTGAAGGGTCTTCCTCAGATAGTTCAGCCCGGCGGCAAGCTGACGAGACGGACGTGGAATATCTCCAGCGCTTGCTGCGCGGCCTGAAGAACACGCCGACCGAAGCTAGCGAGACGCCATCCGGCTCCTGGTCCACCCTGCCTTCCACCTCCCCAAGTGCCACGCTGAAACTGCCCACGAACTATGAGATGGGCCAGCAGGCTTGCACGCTGCGCGCGGCCGAACTGTGCACGGCGAACCCGGCGCTGGATCGTTGGGTGGGCTTGCTGAGCACCATGCAGGAGAACGCTTGGCCTGAACTCGCGAAGGGTGGCAAGGATGCGGACAAGAAGCTGGAGTCCTTCCGCGTGGAGGTGCGGCAGTTGATTGCTGGCATCGCACGCACAGAGTCGGACGCGATGGCTATCCAGGTCTTGGAATTGCTGCTGATGGACGGGAAAATTGACCACATCATCAAGGAGCAAACCTTGCTGCACCAGATGGACACGCAGGTGCTAAGCAGCTATCTGCCGCAGTGGGAACTCGCAGCCAAGGCCTCCCCGCAACAGGCCCAGCTCATCGCCGCTGCTGCGCGTCGCTACCTGGAGGCGCGGGGTCGCAGTCTCGCCACGAGCGACGACGAGTATCAGCGCCTGAAACGGCTGGAAGTGGCCGCTTTGCGCTGATCATTCAATCACGACCCTGCCGGATAGTATGGGTGAAGTGTTGATGGTCTCCGGGAAGGCGGGAATCTGCGGCAGCGTGAAGAAGCCGACCGCCTTAGTCGGACCCGTCAAGGGCCGGACGACGCACCCTTCGTAGCTGATCAGCCGGTTCAAGCTGCCATCGACCAGCGTGAACCTGCCGCTGAACAGTCCCGTGGCCGTGTTCAGCGTTAGCGTAGCTTTCGCTGGATTCGCCGGGCTGCCCGCAGTGGGCAGAATGATCAGATTCAGGTCGGTGAAGGTGAAAGCCGAGATGTTTGGATTGATGGCAGCCAGCGCTAGGCCGCCTTGTGAGAACAGCAGTTTCGCACCGGTCGTCACTGGCGGCAGCCCGAGGATGGTATAGCCCTGCGAGGATGGGGCTAGGTATTTACCGAAGACGTCCAGCGTCAGTGCGCCAAACCCATCGCCATAGGTGCGGGACGCGCTGGTTGGTTTTGACCAAGTGGGGTTGCCGGAAATAGCGTTTTCGGTGAAGGCGAGATTGGAATCCAGAGTGAGGTTCAGTTGGCCAACGACTGAGCCCAAGTGGTTGTAGAGGGACTGGTAGAGCAGGATTTGGCCGTCTGCACCGAGGAAGCCGGAAGTTAGGAGAGCTTGACCATCACTGGTTTTGCCGGCCAGGGTCAGAGTCCCGTCGGGGGCGATGGTGGAGGTGAGGTAACCATCCCCTTGGGGTAGAGCATTGTCGCCAATGTCCGATAGATCAAGCTTGAGCCCGAATGCGTAGTATCCTACGCTTTCCGTAGCAGGGCTGTATGATGCGTTCCAGGCCTGCCGCCAGCCTTCCACGTTCGTTGTCGGACCCCCCGTGCCGAGGGTGCCAGACAGGCTTTGGGTGGCGCCATCCAGGCTCAGAGCCAGCTGTAGGTTGGGTAGGCTAGTGCGGGGTAGGGTAACATTGACCTGTGGATCACTGCCGAAGGTCGTGTCCATCATCCCGATCGCGCTGTAGGACTTCCCTTGCTGGGTGACCTTGACGGTAAAACTGCCGCTGCTGGTCGTGGTCAGGTCCAGCCGCCCCCCCAGGTCGTCATTGACGGTCGCCGCTCGGTCAATGAGGCCGATAAAGCTGCCCACGGTGCCCGTCGGCAGGGCCTGCACGACGAGCGCGGCGCTGACGGTGGCGCTGGTGCCGGCGGCATTTGTCGCGCTGGCCCGGACGATAAAGGTGCCAGAGGCGGCGGGCCGCCCGCTGATGACTCCGGTGGTCTTGTTCCAGGTCAATCCTTTCGGCAGACCTGTGAGGTTGAAAGTCGCGGGAAAGTTCGCTGCACCGAGCGTGTAGCTGTAGCTGCCGTCGCTCATCATGGTCGACGGGTAAAGGGTGCTATTCATCACGGGGGGCACCAGCACGTTCAGCGTTTGATTGCCGCCGGTGAGCACGCCACCGGGGGCGGTGACGTCACAGGTGTAAATCGCGGAATCGAGCGGTATCAGGCTGTTAATCATGAGCCTGCTAGCGGTCACTCCGCTGATTCTGCCGCCATTGCTCATAGGCACCCCGGCCTTCTTCCAGAGATAGGTCAAGTTGTTGCCTTGCGCACTGACAGTGAGGGTGGCGGTTTGTCCCTGCGCGATCATGTGTGTGGCGGCGCTGGTGTTCACAACGGCCAGATCGGCGACCGCGCTGATGGCGGTAGCGGTCGGATTGATAGCGGCCACAGAATACTTGCCCGCGCTGCTCAGCGGCACGTTGAACAACGAATAGCTCGCACCGGTGGCGTTATTGATGTTGACTCCATTTTTCCGCCATTGAAAGCTAAGCGGCGGGCTCCCGGTGGCGGCGCTGCTGAAGGCGGTGACCGACTGGCCCAGCGGCACGATTTGGCTCACGGGATCAAGCGTGATCACGGGGGCGACATCGTCACTGTTGACGGTCAGAGTGAACACATTGGCCGTGCCGATGAAGGCCTTCGCGGGCGAGCCGACGGAGACTCTCACGGTTTCTGGGGCCTCGACCAACACATCATTTTTCACCGTGATGGTCAGCGTCTTGAAGCTCTGTCCCGCCGCGAAAGTCAGCGGGGCGGCAGTGATCAGGTAGTCCGCGCTGCTGCCCAGGGTGGCGGTGCTGCCGGTCAGCACGAAAGGAAGGGTGAGCGTGCTGGCCGGAGCAAAGCTCAACTGCACGCCCAGAGCCACCGTGCCCACATCCTCGGTCACCGTTTGAGACGTGATCGTGAAGTTGACCGCTGGCGTCGGCGCGGCAGCGGTGCCGCTGGTCATGATTGTGCCGGAATCACCGACCGCGATGAGTTGGCTGCCCGCCCACTCCACACTGTGCAGGTGTGGTAGCTTGGTGGATGACGGTATCGGGCGGGTCCAGACGGCGGCCGTGGGCGATGTCAGGATGGTGCGATTCGTGCCCACGGCTACATAAAGGCTGCCCGTCCAGGCCACCCCCTGCAAATTCTGGCCAAAGGCGAGGCTGCGCTGCACCCAGGTCACCGCATTGGTCGAGGTCAGCACGGTATCGGAATCCCCCACGGCGATGAGTTGGGAGCCTGTCCAGGTGACCTCCGAAAGGTCGGTGAAAGGGGAAAGCGTGGCACTGGTCCAGACCAGCCCATCGAGCGATGTCACCACGGTGCCCACCGTGCCGACCGCCACCAGTCGGCTGCCAGTCCACACCACCGAGCGCAAGTCCTGCGCCGTGCCCGAGAACTGCGACGTCCACGCTACTCCGTCGGGCGAGGTCAGGATGGTGCCATTCTCACCCACGGCCACCATTAACGAGCGAGTCCAGGTAACGCCCAGTAGCCGCTCCAGTGAGCCCGATGATTGCGGCGTCCAAGTCACTCCGTCAGGCGAGGTCAGAACCCCGCCGTTTTCGCCTACAGCGACCACGCCATTGCCCACCCAGGCGAGGGCTTCCAGGTCGTCCGTCACGCCACAGCTTTGCACAGTCCATAGCGCGCCTGAAGGGGAGGTCAGCACCACGCCTTCAGCACCAATCGCGATGAGCTCTTGCCCAGTCCACGCCACATCCCGCAGGTCGGCATTGCTCACCTGCGATTGATTGGTCCAGCTGCTGCCGTTTGGCGAGATCAGGATGATGCCCGAGGCACCGACCGCGACGGTGGTCGCGCCTGCCTGAGTCAGCGCATACAACACCGAGTCCACGCCGGAGACTTGCACCGTCCAGCTCACGCCATCGGGCGAGGTCAAGACACTGCCTCCTGAGCCCACGGCGACCGCCAGCGAACCTGTCCACTTCACGCCCAGAAAGGAATCCGAGCCGCTGCTGTATCGCTGCGTCCAGAGTGCCCCCGTCGGGGAGGTGTGCAGCGTCCCATTCGAAGCCGTGGCGATGAACTGCGCGCCATCATGCGTGATCGAGGTGAAAGTGAGTGCAGGCGACTGCGACGCCAGCGCCCAGGACGTGCCTGTGCTGGAGGTCAGCGTCACGCCCAGCTCACCCACGGCCACCAGACCCGTCCCGGTCCATACCACGGCTTTTAGTTCCTCGGCGGTATTGCTGAACCGCGCCGTCCACGTGATGCCCGTGGCAGAAGTCAGCACCGTTCCCTCGTCGCCAATAGTCACCAGGCTGCTGCCAGTCCAGCAGATCGCCTTCAAGTCCTTGGTCGTGCCGGAGGTTCGGGGCGTCCACGCGATGCCGTCGGTCGAGGTGCGAATGCTGCCGCCGTCGCCTACTGCCACGAACTGCGATCCAGTCCAGACCACGCCTGTCAAGGCAAGCGTGGTGCCAGACCAGCGCACCGTCCAGGCCACGCCATTAGGCGAGGTCAGAACCGCTCCATTTTGGCCGACGGCCACCAGTTGCGTGCCCGACCATGCTACGGCTTGCAGGTATTCGTCGGTCGGCAGCGGATTTCGCAGTGTCCAGCTTGTGCCTTGAGCCTGTGCTAGCCCAACAAAAAGCCACAGCCCGGAGCAGGCTGTGGCTGTGAAAACTCGCTTCCAGAGTTCAGGTAACCGCATGATCGTTTTCATAAAACATTCCTCAGTGCTGCCCTTTTCGCTAAAAAAGTATACACATTGTATGACAAACGCCACACGATGTCGAGACGCTTCTTACCGGAAAATGTGGCCCTTGTGGCAGCTTTGTTTCCGAGCACCCTGATCGCCTCGCCCTCAAAGAAAAAGCCCGCCTCGTGGGGAGGCGGGCTTTGCACAGGACTGAACTCAGAGTGTGGTAGACACTACACCTTCCACTCGCCGCGATACTCGCGGGTGAGCCAATTGGTGTCACCGCCGGAGATGAACTCGCGCTTGGTTGGGTTCCACTTGATGTTGGCCCCGTGCCAGTAGGCCATGTTCATGAGGTGGCAGGAGATGACCGTGGTGGCTCCGACTTCGACATCGCAGATCGGCCGTGTGCCGTTGTGGATGGCGTTGATGAAGTCGTCGTGATGGCTGCCCTTGGTTTCGTAGAGCTTGATCTTCGCATCCTTCAGCAACTGCTGCTCGGCCATCGTCGTCTCACGCAGCAGTGTGGTCTTCTTGCAGGCTTCGTCCTTGTTGTCGTAGTAGAACTTAGTCTCGCCCTTCAGCACCACCTTGAACTTGCCACGGTTCACGTGGACTTCGCCATCCGTGCCGTAGAAGGACACGCCAAAGCCTTCGCCATGGGTGAGCACGGTGCCATCGGCATACACGAGCTGTGCTCCGCGGCTGGCCTTTTCATAGTCGGCTGGTGCACGCACCTCGACCGGGCCCGACCCGTCCACACCGAGACCCCATTGGGCGATGTCGATGTGATGCGCACCCCAGTCGGTGATCATGCCGCCGCCGAATTCACGGGTCATGCGCCAGTTCGGGAAGCGCTGGGAGGAGCCGCGCTCGCAGAGTTCCTCATTGTAGGCCACCAGCGGGCCGGGTCCGCACCAGCGATCCCAATCGAGTCCTTCCGGCATTGGCTGCTCGGGATAGGCGTTCGGCTTGGCGGGGCTACCGAAGGAAGTCGTGATGGTCTGAATCTTGCCGATGACGCCATTGCGGACCAGCTCAGAAGCGATGCGGAATTCCTTGGACGAGCGCTGTTGCGAACCGGTCTGGAAGGTCACGCCATTGTCGCGCACAGCCTTGGTCAGCTTCAGCGCTTCGGTGATATTGTGCGTCAGTGGCTTTTCACCGTAGATTTGCTTCTTCGCATTCGCGGCGGCAATGCCGCAAACCGCGTGCCAATGATCAGGCGTGGCGATCACAACGGCGTCAATGTCTGGGCGGGCCAGCAGCTCACGGAAGTCGTTGTAGGCGGCGCAGTCGCTGGTGCCATACTTCTTGTCCACCTTGCCCTTCGCCTCATCGCGCCGGAACTTGTGCACTTCGGCCACGGCCAGCACCTTCACGTCATCGCGACCCAAGAAGCCGCCCAAATGACCGCCATTCATCTTGCCCAGGCCGATGAAGCCCACGCCGAGTTTCTTGCTGGGTGCGTTCTGTCCGCGCAGCAGGCCGGAGGGCAGGATAAACGGTGCCGCAGCCGCTCCGGCGGCCGTGGTAAGGAAGTGACGACGTGTGGGTGTGCTCATGAGTTTAATTGTTGAAGCGTAATGGAGGATTGCCCACTACGACCAGCACATTCCCATCTTGCCCCGAGAACCAGACAAAATTTGGGCCCTTACTGCCACACCACCTCATGCGACAGCATCGTGTCGTCATCAAAGGAGAACCGTCCGATGAAGTGACGCTTCTCGATGAGCACCTCGCGCAGCCAGAAGGCATCGTCGGCCCACATCTCGTGCAAAGGCAGCGCATTCAGCGGTGTCCACGCGGGCAGTGCCTCGGGCGTTTCAGTGGGTTCGCCGGTCCATTGCGTAGCGCGATAGACACCGACATTCATGGCTAGGCCATCGACGAACTGGAAGCACAGCTCGCCGTGCTTCACGGGATTCAAGGCAGTGACGTGCAGCTCTTCTTGTGTCTCGCGGATGGCGCACTCCTCTTCCGTTTCGCCGGGATCGAGCTTGCCACCGGGGCCATTCATTTTGCCCGCGCCCAGGCCGCGCTTCTTGCGGATGAGCAAGACTTGCTGCTTCGCCTCATCGACGACGAACATCAGCGTCGCACGCTGATTGGGTTGCCAAGTGGTCCAGTCGATTACCATGTTCACGAATAGTCATGCCGCGCGGCGGCTGCAAGGAGGCATCTGAGACAGGCACCGAGTTCTCCCTCCGAATTGTGACATGATTGACGCGTCCGAATGGATGCAGCCTAGCTTGAATGTGGTTAACTGATCAACAGCCCATGCCTGTCCTGAGTCAACGCCTCTTCATCTCTCCGCTACTTCGCTGGGCGTCCCGGCATCGCGCGCGTCTGCTGTGGCTGGCGCTGGCTAGTTTTGTAGCGGGCTTCTACGTGCTGCCGTTTGGGGAGGCGCAGCATACGCTGTTCGTGCTGTTCGCGGGGCTGGCTCTGTTGCCCGGCATCACCTGGACAAAGATTCGTGCGTTGGCCTCAACGATCACCACGCGGGTCCTGTCGGTCGGTCTAGTGGCGTGGCTGGTGCTGACGCTGGTTCTGTGGCGAGAGGCCGCGCCTGCCTGGTGGCCGCTGCTGCGTTCGGTGCTGAATGCGCCGCTGTTGGTGCTGTTCTTCTTGATCGCGCAGCGGGCCTGCCGCCAAGGTCCTGGCGCTGTGCAGCTGCTGTTAAAGACGTTGGTGGTCACCGCTGTGGCGTCTGTGCTGGTGAGCTTGCTCAAGATCGGTTCTTGGCAGGCCATTCTTGAAACACGATTCCAGAACTGGATGGTTTACACCACTGGCCTGAACCCCGTGCTGACGGGCTTGTCCTACGGGTTTGCGGCTATGGTGGCACTTTGTCTGGCAAGGCTGGCCGCCACCCGAGGCACGTTTCTCGTCTGGTGGTTGGCGGCGTTGCTGCTCATTGGGGCAGCATTTTTCACCCACAGTCGCTGCGCGATGCTGGGCATGATCGCGGGCACAGGCGCTCTGTTTGCGACGACGGAAGGTTGGCGGCGGTGGGCCATGGCCGGTCCGTTGCTGGCTGGTGCTCTGCTGTTCATGCTGGGCGCGCCTACAGGTGCCGACAGTGTTGGTGCCATGCATGATCTGGTGCTGCGCGGCGACACGGGCCGATTCGCCATTTACAGCGCAGTCTGGTGCCGCATGCAGGATGCATTTTCCTTCACCTTCGGCCACGGACTATTTGCCACTGAAGCCCTGCCCGAGGATGAGGCCGGCAGCATGGCCTTCCACGCCCATAGCATGTATGTTGCCACCTTCTACCACGGCGGCGTGATGGGCCTCACCTTCCTGTTTGCCGTGCTGGTGATCGGATTGGAGCGAGCCTGGCGCTGCTTTGCTGTGCAACGCGATCCTGTCTGGCTTGTGCTGCTGCTCTTTGGCATCGTGGGTCTGATGTTCGACGGCTCCATGCCGCTGCGGCTGATGACAGTCACCCGCATCGAGCCGCTGATTGTCATCTTCCCGCTGGCGATGGCCAGTGCCGTTGCAGCGCGCCTGCCAGCACCGAAGCGGCAGACGTCTAGTGTGGTGCTTGTCGGCGAACGCGAGGAAAGTTGGACTGTCGCGTAGTCGTGGCCGCAGCGATCAGCTCGCGGCTTCCTCGACATTGATACACGTGCAAACCAAGTGCCGGTCGCCGTGAACGTTGTCGATGCGGCTCACGGGCGGCCAGTATTTGTTGTCCTTCACCCAGGCCAGCGGGAAGGCGGCGGCTTCGCGCGAGTAGGCATGCGGCCAGTCGCTGCTGACTACGGCTTCCGCCGTGTGCGGGGCGTGCTTCAAGACATTGTCCTGCGCGTCGGCCTCGCCGTTTTCCACTTTCAGTATTTCGGCGTGGAGCGTTTCCATCGCTTCGCAGAAGCGGTCGAGTTCGGCCAAGCTTTCGCTCTCGGTCGGCTCGATCATGAGCGTGCCGGAGACTGGCCAGCTCATCGTTGGCGCGTGGTAGCCGTAGTCCATCAAGCGCTTCGCCACGTCTTCGACCGTGACCTTCTTGAAGCCTCGGAAATCGAGAATGCACTCATGCGCGATGCGGCCATTGCGTCCGCTGTAGAGCACGGGGAAGCATTTGCCCAGGCGCGTGGCGATGTAGTTCGCATTCAAGATCGCCATCTTCGTCGCCTTGGTCAGGCCATCGGCTCCCATCATCGCCACATACATCCAGCTGATCGTGGTGATGCTGGCACTGCCCCAAGGCGCGCTGCACACTGCGCCCTCGCGCTTGTCCTCCCATGAGCCATGGCCGGGAAGGAAGGGCGCGAGGTGCTTGGCCACGCCAATCGGCCCCACGCCAGGACCGCCGCCACCGTGCGGAATGCAGAAGGTCTTGTGCAGATTCAGATGGCACACGTCAGCACCGATGCGGCCCGGCGAGGTGAGCCCGACCTGCGCGTTCATGTTGGCACCGTCCATATAAACTTGCCCGCCGTGTTGGTGCACGAGCTGGCAGATCTCCATGATGCTTTCCTCGAACACGCCGTGCGTGCTCGGATACGTGACCATCAGCGCCGCCACGCTCTTCGAATGCTCTACCAGCTTGGCCTTCAAGTCGTCGAGCGAGATGTTGCCTTGCTCATCACAAGCTACCGCAATTACTTGGAAGCCGACCATTACCGCACTGGCGGGATTAGTGCCATGCGCGCTGACCGGAATGAGGCAAACCTTGCGCTGCGTGTCCTTGCGCGCGTCGTGGTAGCGGCGAATCGCCAGCAGGCCCGCATACTCGCCCTGCGATCCCGCATTCGGCTGCAACGACACGGCGGCGAATCCGGTGATCTCAGCCAGCCATTGCTCCAATTCCTTGAACATCGCGCGCCAGCCCTCGCTCTGCTCCGGCGGCACGAAGGGATGCAGCGCACTGGTCTCTGGCCAGCTCACCGGCATCATCTCGGCAGCCGCGTTCAGCTTCATCGTGCATGAGCCGAGCGGGATCATACTGCGGTTCAAGGCGATGTCCTTCGACTCCAGACGATGCAGGTAGCGCATCATCTCGGTCTCGCTGTGGTAGCGATTGAAGACCGGATGCGTGAGGTAGGGCGAGGTGCGCAGATGCTTTTCAGGGAGCGACGACAGACCGGCCTTGATCGGCTTTGTCGGCTTGTCGATACCGAAAGCCGATAGCAGCGACTCCAGTTCGTCCTTGGTCACGCGTTCATCGAGTGCGATGACCAAGGTGTGCTCGTCGATGCTGCCTAGGTTGATGCCAAGCTCGAGCGCTGCGCTGTAGACTTCCTCCGCGTCTTCGACCTGCACCGTGATCGTGTCGAAAAACTCCTCGCCCGCGATCTCGAAGTCCGCCGCCTTCAACTCATCGGCCAGCCAGCTCGCGGCTTCATGCACGCGGCGAGCGATGGCCTTCAAGCCCTCGGGACCATGATACACCGCATACATGCTGGCCATCACGGCGAGCAGCACCTGCGCGGTGCAAATGTTGCTCGTCGCCTTCTCGCGACGGATGTGCTGCTCGCGCGTTTGCAAGGACAAGCGGTAGCCAGGGCGGCCATGGGCGTCCTTCGACACCCCGATCAAGCGGCCTGGCATCCGGCGCTTCAAGGCATCCTTCACCGCCATAAAAGCCGCGTGCGGACCGCCGAAGCCCAGCGGCACACCGAAGCGTTGGCTGTTGCCCACGCAGATGTCCGCGCCCCATTCGCCCGGTGGCTTGATCAGGGTCAATGCCAGCAAATCGGCACAGGCAATGAGCAACGCGCCTGCACCATGCACCGCAGGCGCAAGGTCAGCGAAGTTCCGCACCACGCCCAGCGTGTCGGGATACTGCACAACCACAGCGGCCAGGTCTCTTTTGCCATCAGGCTCCCACTCCATCACGTTGCCCACGATGACCTCAATGCCCAGCGGTTCCATGCGCGTGAGCACCACTTCAATCGTGGGTGGATGGCACAGATCGCTGATGAACACCCGCTTTGCCGAACCATGCTGCGCCACCGCCAAAGCGACCGCTTCAGCAGCGGCGGTGCCTTCATCCAGCAGCGAGGCGTTCGACACATCCAGCCCGGTCAGATCGCAGATCATCGTCTGGTAGTTGATCAGTGCCTCCAGTCGACCCTGCGAGATCTCCGCCTGATAGGGCGTGTAGGCCGTATACCAGCCGGGGTTCTCCAGGATGTTCCGCTGAATCACCGGCGGTGTGAAGGTGTCGTGGAAACCCATGCCTATGAAGCTACGCATCACCTGGTTGTTCCCTAGCGTCTCCGCCAGCCTCAGCATTGCGGCCTCCTCGCTCAGCGCACGCGGCAGTTTCAGTGGCTTCGCCAAACGAATGCCACTGGGCACGACTTGATCGATCAGTTGATCCAGCGACTCACAGCCAAGCGTTTGCAACATCTCAGTCGTTTCGCTTTCAGATGGACCGATGTGACGACGGGAAAAGGGGATGGGCATGATTCCCTCGACTTAGCAAGCGATGCCCCCAGGAAAAGCGAGGATTGTGGTGTGCACAGTGAATCCTGAAGATCGAGGCGCTCTAAGAATCCTGTGGGATTGATGCTGCAACGAATTTGTCACAGTGATCTACAAGCTTGCGAAACAGGCAAAGCCGACTAGCTGCCACTTTAACCTTCGCATTTATGCACGACAACGCCCCGATCAAAATTCAGCTCTTCAGGCACACCGACAATGTTCGCACTGTGGCCGCTGGCGAGGTCATTTTTAGCCAGGGCGACACGGGTGATGAGATGTTCATCGTGCGCTCAGGTCAAGTGGAGGTGCGCCTGGGTGATAAAGTGGTTGCCACCATCAACGAAGATGAGGTCTTCGGTGAAATGGCGCTGGTCGACGACCGCCCGCGCAGTGCCACGGCCGTGGCTGCGACCGCCACCGAATTAGTGCCCCTCAGTCGCAATCGCTTTCTGTTTATGGTCCAGCAAGCCCCAGACTTTGCCCTGACCATGCTGCAAGTCTTTGCCCAGCGTCTGCGGGCCATGGATGCTAGGGTTTGATGACTTAGCCAATGTGCTCGCGATACGCGTCGGGCGTCAATAGCGCTTCGACTTCCGCCGCGTTGGCGATCTTCAGCTTGAACATCCAGCCGTTCAGATACGGGTCGCGGTTCACCAGGCCGGGGTCGTTTTGCAGGGTTTCATTGATCTCGACGATCTCGCCAGCGACGGGGGCGTAGATGTCGCTGGCGGCTTTGACGGATTCGACAACAGCGCATTGCTCGCCCTCCTTCATGACGCGGCCCACCTTGGGCAGCTCGACGAAGACGATGTCCGTCAGCTCGGCCTGGGCGTGATCAGAGATGCCGCAGGGTGCGGCATCTTGGGAGGCGTCGATCCACTCGTGGGATTCGCGGTAGCGGAGATTGTCGGGGACTTGGCTCATGGTGAAATGGGTATGAGTGGATTCAATCAGGCGCGGGGCTTTTGGTAAAACGGCTTCTTCACCACTTCGGCAGGAAAGTGGCGACCGCGAATCTCGACTTCAATGGCCGTGCCGGGCTTGCTGGCTTCAATCGGCAGATAGGCCATGCCGATACCGCAGCCGAGGCTGGGGCTCTGCGTGCCACTGGCGATTTCGGCGACTTGCTGGCCCTGCCACAGCACCGGGTAGTGCGGGCGTGGGGGCGGGGTGGTGCCGACCATGCGGAAGGCGGTGAGCTTGTCGGGGATGCCTTCCGATTTCTGCTTCACGAGCATGTCGCGGCCCATGAAGAATTCCTTGTCCAGCGAGACGAAGAAGCCCAATCCTGCCTGCAAGGGACTGCGCAGTTGCGACAGGTCATTGCCGTTCAGCGGGTAGCCCATTTCCAGGCGGAGCGTGTCGCGTGCGCCAAGACCGCAGACGGTGCCGCCCTCGGCTTTCGCAGCGTCCACACAGGCGCGGAACCAGTGCTCGATGCGGCTTTCGGGGGTGAAGAGTTCAAAGCCTTCCTCGCCCGTGTAGCCGGTGCCGCATAGCCAGAGAATGCCGTGCTCCGTGGCGGCGACGAAGATGGTGTTGTGCTCGGGGAAGACGGCGTCGGGACCGAATACCGCCGTGAACAGCCCTCGGCTTTTCGGCCCCTGCACGGCGATGCCACCGGTCAGGCTACTCGCATTGGCCATCTGCACTTCGTCGTCGTCAGTCAGCAGGGATTGCAGCTGCGTCCAGTCCTCGGCGATCTTCGAGGCATTGACGACCAGGAAGAATTCGCGGTCGCTGGTGCGGTAGGCGATGAGGTCGTCGATGACGCCGCCGCCTTCGTTCAGTAGCAGCGTGTATTGGCCCTGGCCGGGGCTGAGCTTGCGGACGTCATTGGTCAGCGCGCGATTCAGGAAAGCCTCGGCCCCGCGTCCGCTGACGATGAACTGGCCCATGTGCGAGATGTCGAACACGCCCACGGCGGAGCGCACGGCTTTGTGTTCGTCCACAATGCTCGAATACTGCACCGGCATCTCCCAGCCAGCGAAGGGCACCATGCGGGCGTTGAATTCCAAATGCACCGCGTGCAGCGGCGAACGGCGGAGGGTTTCGTCAGACACAGAACTGAGGGTGAAGCGGAGCGATGCGATGGCAAGATGCTTTTCCTCCGGCGATGACCGTGTTTAGTGCGTAGTGTTCTTGGCCTTCGTCATTCCTTCATTTGTCATTAGACTCCTCCCATGTCCCTGCTCACCACGCTCGAAACCAAATACGGTCACTTGGCCATCCCTCGCATCATCACTGTGTTGGCGGGCTTTCAGGCGCTGAACTGGTTCTTGATCAAGCTGGTCCCGCAGTTCGTGGAGAAGCTAGCCTTTGTGCCACAGGCGATCTGGCAGGGGGAGGTGTGGCGGCTTGTCAGCTACGTGCTACTGCCGGGCAGTGATAGCGTCATCTGGCTTCTATTCATCGGCTTCATGTTCATGCTGAACGATGGTCTGGAAGAGGCGTGGGGTGCTTTCCGGCTGAACCTGTTCATGCTCGCGGGCATCGTGTTCATTGCTATCGGCGGCATGATCTTCGGCTTCAGCACCACGGGCAGTATCCTGTGGCTGGGCGTGCTGTTTGCGTTTGCCAGCTTCTTCCCGAATCAAGAGATCATGCTGTATTTCATCATCCCACTGAAGATCAAGTGGGTGGCCTGGATCAGCGCCGGGTTGCTGGGTTTTGCTCTGGTCGGTGGCGGGCTGGGGCTATGGCTGGAGTCGTTTTTCTCGCTACTGAATTTCTTCGTCGCCTTCGGTCCGGGCCTCGTCAAAGGCGTGAGCCATGTGGCCAAGGTCAATGCGCGGCGTCAGCGCTATGCGGCGGCTCAGCAGCCGGAGAACGAGGCGCTGCATCGCTGCGTGAAATGCAGCAAGACCGAGGAAGGCAATCCGCAGCTCGATTTCCGTGTGAATGCGGAGGGTGAGGATGTGTGCAGCGAGTGCCGAGTGGCGGCGAAAGGTGAGAGGTAGAGAGGTGGAGAGGTGGAGAGGTGGAGAGGTGGAGAGGTGGAGAGGTGGAGAGGTGGAGTGGAGAGGTGGAGAGGTATTGGCGGCCTCTCACTTCTCAACACCTCAACTTCTCACTTCACTCTCCCTCCACCCTTTGCTAAACATTGCTTTCCCCCCACCATGGTAGGCATCGACCTCGGAACCACCAACAGTCTCGTCGCGCATTTCGACAATGGGCAGCCTGTGGTGCTTGCCAATGAGCTGGATGAAACGCTAACCCCGTCGGTGGTGGCGGTCGCCGAAGATGGCACGGTGCTGGTCGGACGTGCGGCGCGGGATCGCCTGATCAGCGCACCAGACTCGGGCCGCGCCTTCTTCAAGCGTGACATGGGCACGCCCACGACCTATCGCTTTGGCGGTCGCGCCTGGACACCGGTCGAGTGCTCGGCACTGATCCTGCGCGAGATGAAGCGCGTGGCCGAGCTGCGCTTGGGCAAGACCATTGACCAGGCTGTCATCACGGTGCCCGCTTATTTCCTGGATCAGCAACGCCAAGCCACCGTTGAGGCCGCGCAGATCGCGGGCTTGAAGGTCGAGCGCTTGCTCAATGAACCCACCGCAGCGGCGCTCGCTTACGGCTTCAGCGACAATGCGGAGCTGAACACGCTGCTCGTCTTTGATCTCGGCGGCGGCACCTTCGATGTGACCCTACTGGAGAGCTTTGAGGGCGTCGTGGAAGTCAAAGCGAGTGCAGGCGAGAGTCGGCTCGGGGGCGAGGACTACACCGAGATGCTCATGAACTTCCTTTGCCGCAAACACGCCTGGCAACCTTTGCCACCAGAGCGTCTGCGCTTCCGCGCCGAGGTGGAGCAAATCAAGCGTGCGCTGACGACGGGTCAGAGCACCACCGTCACGATCAAAGGCACGCCCGTCGAAGTCACGCGCAAGGATTTTGGCGAAGCCACGCACGAACTCACGCAGCGCCTTCGCCCCGTGGTGCGCCGTTGCATTCGCGATGCGCAACTGACCAAGCAACACTTGGATGGCGTGCTGCTGGTCGGCGGCGCAAGCCGCATGCCGGTGGTCAGCGCGGTGCTGCTCGATGAACTCGACTTGGAACCCAATCGCTCGCTCGATCCTGACCGCGTCGTCGCGCTGGGCGCAGCGGTGCAGGCCGCACTGTGCGCGCGCAACGAAGCGGTGAAGGATTTGGTCCTGACCGATGTCTGCCCGCACAGCCTCGGCGTGGAGGTGAGCAAGGTGCTGGCGAATCAGTTGCACGATGGCTACTTTAGCCCCATCATCGATCGCAACACGACGGTGCCCTTGAGCCGCAGCGAGCGCTTCAATACTCTGCACCCAGATCAGGATGAAATCTTCCTCAAGGTCTATCAGGGCGAGAGCCGTCTGGTGCGCGAGAACCAACGCATCGGCGAGATCCGTGTGAAGGGCATGAAGCAGCGCAGTGGGCAGAAGGACGCAGGTGTCATCGACGTGCGTTTCAGCTACGACATGAACGGTATCCTCGAAGTCGAGGTCACCATTCTGCACAGTGGTCAAAAGATCAGCGAAGTCTTCGAGCAACGCCCTGGCACCCTGAGCAAGGCTGACATCGCGGAAGCCATCGCGCGGCTGAAACCTCTCAAAACGCATCCGCGCGACAGCTTGCCCAACCGTGCGCGGCTGGAGCGCGCGAACCGCTTGTGGTCCGATGTGAAAGGCGAGGAGCGCGATGTGCTGACCGTGCTGATCGATCACTTCGAGCGCGCTCTCGCTTCGCAAGACAATGCGCGCATTCGTGAAGCAGGTGAGGAACTCGATTCGTTCTTGAAGCCCTACTTCCAAAGCGACGAGTAACCTACTATGCACCGATTCCTCAGCTTCCTCTTGCTCGCTTTGGCGATGCCCCTCAGCGCGCAACCTGCGAAAGCTGACAAGCTCAAACCTGGCACCTGGGGCACCATTCAATTTCAAGAGTCCGTGCCACTCGGCAGCCCAGAGCAGCTCAAGATGCGCATGAGTTCGGCGACGTATCCCGGCGACTTCGATGTCTCGCAGGAGACGTATGACATCCTGGTGCCCAAGGGGTATCGCAAGAGTCAGCCGCACGGCCTGTTCATCTGGATCAGCGCGGGGGACAGTGTTAGCCTGCCGAAGGACTGGGAGAAGGTGCTGGATGACAAAAAACTCATCGCCATCGGTGCCCGCAAGAGCGGTAATCAGCGTGCCGTGCCGGATCGCATGAGACTGGCCATCGACGCGAATCACAACCTGCGCGACCTGTTCAATGTGGATGGCAATCGCGTTTACATTTCCGGCTTCAGCGGCGGTTCACGCGTGGCCTCCATGCTCGGCGTGACCTACGCGGACATGTTCACCGGCGCGCTCTGCTTCATGGGCACGAACTTCTACACGCCGACCTTCGATGCGAAGAAGGAAGTCTATCCAGCCCGCTACCTGCCGAACGCCGAGATTCTTGCCATGGCGAAGCAGGATTGCCGCTACGTGCTGGTGACCGGAGAGAAGGATTTCAACTTGGCCAACACCCAAGCCGCGCTTGCTGGCTTCCAAGAACAGCAGTTCAAAGCCGTCGAACTGCTCAACATCCCCGGTCAAGGCCATCAGCCACCTGCTGCGCAGTGGTTGAAGAAGGGCATTGAGTTTTTGGATGGTGGGAAGTGATTCCGCTCCTCACGATTCCACTCCTGGGCTGGACGATCGATTCTTTCCTCTTATTGTGGACGCATGACGATCACTGAAACCATTTCCGAGTCCGTCCGTGACTTGCCCTTGAAGGATCAAGTCAAGGTCCTGCACTTGATTCATGGGCTGAGCGAAGGACGCAGAAAGTCGGCTCAAGAGGCATTCAGCAAGACTTATGGTGCGCTCAGTGAGGCGGATGGCGAAGCCTTTGAAGAAGCCATCATGACCTCGCGACCTCTTCCTGCTCATGGCTGAGACTGTATCAGGCATCTTGTTGGATACCACGGTGCTGGTGGCCCATCTGCGGGGGAAACTTGACGTGTGGACTGCAGCTGGGGAAAACTCAGAACTCTACCTTTCCCTGGTGACTCTGGGCGAGCTTTACAAGGGGGCATACAAATCATCGAACCCGGCCGTGAACGAGGCTTTGATTGACGGACTTTTACTGCACGTCTCCCTCTTGTTTCCTGACACAGCTACCGCACACAGCTATGCCAGAACGGTTCTTCAGCTAGAGCAAGCTGGCACACCGATACCGCAGAATGATGTCTGGATTGCTGCCGTAGCACTGGAGTGTGATTTGCCTGTGGCGACTCGTGATGCGCACTTTGAAAAAGTGTCCGGTTTGCAGGTTTTGCGCTGGTAATTCTCATGAAGCCCTGGCTCCTCCGCATCCTCATCGCCACCCTGCTCGTCGGCGGTGTGCTACTGTTTCATCAGAGTCGGCAAGGGCGGGAGCCACGCGTGGTCACGGCGACGCGGAACAAGATCCTGCTAGCGGGCAATGGCACGGAGCCGGAGACGCTGGACCCGCATTTGGCCACGGGGCATCCGGAGCACAAAGTGATCACGGCGATCTTGGAAGGTCTGGTCGCCCCGGATGCGGAGCATCCCGATGACAATGCACCCGGTGCGGCGGCGAGCTGGGAGCATGAGGGCAAGTTCACCGTGTGGACGTTCCATTTGCAGCCGCAGGGCAAGTGGAGCGATGGCGTGCCGGTCACGGCCCATGATTTCGCGTATGCGTTTCGGCGAATCCTCTCGCCCGAGCTGGCCGCCGATTATGCACAAATGCTCTACCCGTTGGTGAATGCGGAGGCTTTCAATACGGGCGCGCTGAAGGACTTCGCCCAGGTGGGGGTGAAGGTGGTCGACGATTTGACTTTGCAGCTCACGCTCAACGGTCCGGCCCCGTATTTTCCCGGCATGCTGAAGCACTACTCGTGGTTCCCGGTGCCGCGGCATGTGCTGGAGAAGTTCGGTGCTCGCACGGCACGTGACACGGCGTGGACCAAGCTGGGCAATCATGTGGGCAATGGTCCCTTCAAGCTCAAGTCCTGGCGCTTCACGCACTACCTCGCGGTGGATCGCAATCCGCACTACTGGGACGCGGCGACGGTGAAGCTGAACGAGATTCACTTCTTCCCCATCGTCTCGGACTCGACGGAGGAGCGTGCGTTCCAGGATGGGCAACTTCACGTCACGCAAATCGTGCCGTTAAGCCGAGTGCCTTATTATCAGACTCGCCCAGACATCTATCATGTGGACCCGCAACTGGCCTGCTACTTCTACCGGGTCAACACAACGAAGAAGCCCTTCAACGACCCGCGTGTGCGCAAAGCCCTGGCGCTGGCGATTGATCGTGAGAGCCTCGTGCGCAACGTTTTGCGCGCCGGGCAGAAACCAGCCGTGGGCCTCACTCCTGCGGGTTGCAGCGCGGGCTATGAGACGCCGAATGTGGCGGTCTTCAATCCTGCTGAAGCGCGGCGTTTGATGGCCGAGGCGGGCTTTCCCGACGGCAAAGGCTTCCCCAAGTTCGAGATCCTGATCAACACGCTGGAGTCGCACCGCACCGTGGCAGAAGCGATCCAGGAAATGTGGAAGCGGCATCTGAATATCCCCGTCGGTATCCTGAACCAGGACTGGCAGGTCTATCTCGATTCGCAGCGCAAGCTCGACTACGACGTGTGTCGCGCCGGTTGGGTGGGGGACTACGCCGACCCGCTGACGTTTCTGGGCACGATGCGCAGCACCGATGGCAACAACAACACCGGCTGGAAGAATGCGCACTACGATGCGCTGCTGAACCAGTCGTCACTGGAGGCCGATCAGCCGAAACGCTTCGCCATTCTGCGGGAAGCCGAGACTTTCATGCTCGACGAGATGCCGATCATTCCCATCTATTGGTATGTGCACTTCTACCTCGCGAGACCTGAGCTGAAAGGCATGAACCCGAGCGTGATGGAGCATCGGAGTTACAAGACACTGGACCTGGAGTAGCTCCGAGTGGCACTCGAAGCTACTTCAGCACGCTCTGCAACAGATCGCGCAAGGTGTCGCGCGTGAGCATGAAGATGTCGGGGCCTTCATTGATGCGGCCAAAGTAGAGCGCGGTGTCCGTGTTGGCGACAGTGGGGGCAAGATTCAGCGTGATCAGCTTGTTGGGACTGGTCGAGTTGCCGAGTTCGCTGATGAGCGTGATCTGAATCGTGATCGCGGGTGTTTGCAGCGCTTTCGTGCCGTCGGTGCGGTCCTGCGCCCAGTCATCGACGACCAGACCGCCGAGCTTGCCAACCAGACGGTCGGCTTTCACGCGGTCGATCAAGGAGGTGATGTCTTCGCCTGCGCGTGTGCCTTTCCACACGGCACTGATCGGATCGTAGTCCAGGGTCACGGGTGGGTTCGTGCCCACGGAAATTTGGATCTGACGCAGCGAGAACTGGCTGAAGCGCATGGGCGTGAGCGCCTTCCAGCGCACGTTGTCGCGGGGCAACGCATACAAGACGGAAGCGCCGACGCGATAGACGAAGAGGTCGCTCTCATACTTGGCGAACACATTGCCCTGAGCGTCCTGGCCAAAGAGCAATGCCGTGTCGGTGCCGACGAGGGGTGAGACGACGAAGCCCTTGTCCGGAGTGCTGAGCGCCGCGTCCTTCACGTCGGGTTTGTCGCCTGCTTCATTCCACGCGACGGTGAGGAAGGGCTTGTCCAGGCCATAGGGTTGGAGGTTGGCGGCGGAGTCCGCGACGAACTCCTTCACGCGATGCTCGTTGAGCGCTTCGAACATCTTGGCCACGCGATCGCCATTCGCAGGTTCCCATTCGCCATGGCGTTGCAGCACCCAGTTGTCGCCTTCCTTGCGAAGAGCGATCTCGCCCGCCGCAGCGCTCTTCACGGCCAAGGCATCGACCTTGCTCACATCCACGCGAGCGAGCCGGTCGTCACGCAGGTCGTTGAGTTGCAGGGTCAGCGTGGCCAATTGATCACTGGTGACGGCGAAGGTGCTGGTGCGGTGGGAACTGCGGGCGATGGCCTTGCCAGTCTTCACGTCGGCAGGCATGTCGATCGTGAGTTCGACCGGCTTCTCAAACGCAGGCGTAACCAGCGTGAACTTCAGCGCATCCGCAGGCGGTGCCGTGGTCAGATCGGTCGTGTCCACCGCCGCGATCTTTAAGCCGAGCAAGGCCGCGAGCAGTTCGTTGATGCGCTCGTTGTGGCCACGCGTTTTCAGCGGTTTCACCAAGTCCCAGGGTTGCTTCGGCTTGTCGCGAGCGACTTCGATCTGGCCCTTCGCACTGCTGATGAGGATGCGGGAAACGCTTTCCGCAGGCACGCGCAGCAGGCGTTCATCGCGCCAGGTTTCCAAAGGCTTTTTCAGCATCACTGGCAGTTGGGTGCGGACCACATAAGTCTCGCGCTTGCCGTCTTTTTTACCTGGCAGCGCCAGGTAGAATGCGCCGTCGATAGCCGAGGCATTGCCCACCCAACACTCGGCCACCAAGGTGCCTGCCGAGGTCAGTTTCACGTGCGCAAAGGGCTTCTTCAGCCCTGTCATCTTTTCGGTTTCGGAGGACATCTCATCCGCTGGCAGATGCTCCAGCCACTCGGCTTGGCTCAGCGATTGCACCAGGGCGGTGACGCTTTCCGGGTCCACCACATCATTGATCGGTTTGGCGGCGCGCCAGAGCCGATCTTCGACACGGAAGGTGATTGAGGCCTCCGTGGCTTCGATCACGATGCCGTCCACGCTAGCTGAGTTGAAGGGCAGCGGATTCGCTGCCTCAAGCGCAAGCGTGCGGGTGGAGGGCACATGCTCCTCCAGTTTCCAGACCGCGGCACCGATGGCCGCAGCGGCGATGAGCAGCAGGAGTGTGGTGCGCGTGCGCATGACGATTGCAGAGAGCGAAGGGGTTTACGAAGCGCGGCGTTTCGCCCAGACGCTCATGCCAAAGCCGAGCACCACGGCAGGGCCAAGCAGCGCGGTGATCCAGAACAGTAGCTCGCGCTGCCGGTCGGTGAGTTGCAGCCGATACTGATGCTTCCGTTTGGGCATGATGCCGATGTAGCGCTCGCGATTGAGCATCCAGTTCAAGCTGCCTGCGATGAAGTCCTGGTTCTCGGCAAGACGCGTCTGCTTGTCGAGCAGCGCTGCATTCCCAACGACGACCATGCGGGCGCTGTCGACACGCAAGCGCTGGTCCTGCGCGGCACCACGCTCGACCGAGGCGGCCACATGCACAGGCGGCTGGGTGTCGCCCTCGCCCACCACGGGCAGGTCATCAAAGAAAGCCGTCTCGCCCCAGTAGCGCGGTGAGGCGGTGATCAGCGGGGTGACCACCAGACCCTGCTCGCGCAGCTTGTCATCGCCCAGCGCGAGCGATTGCGTTTGGCCTGCCAGCGTGGTGGTCGCGTCTCGCACCGGCTTGGTAATGATCGAGTCGCGTGAGAAGGACGCCTGCACGCTGAACTCCTTGCGCGTGCCCTTGCTCGTGCTCTCGGCGAACAGCACGCGATCGTTGCGTGGCAGGATGCCGTTGCTGGCCAGGAACTGCTCCAGGCGCTGCGTCTGCGATTCGGGGTCCAGCATCACCAGCATGGCGGCGCGGCGCTGGGTCCAGTAGTCGCGCAGCAGCGTGACCTCGCGCTCAGACAAATCATACTTGGGGCCAATGAGCAGCACGCCATTGGCATCCGCCGGAAAAGCGCTGATCTCGCTCAGGTTCAAGGCAGCGACATCAAAGTTCAACTGCTTCCCCAGCTCGTTCAGCACGCCCAGCACATCCGTAGCGCTCGATTCGGCACGCGCGCCCTTGCCGGTGATGAAGTAGAATTTCTTCTGGGTGCCTTCGATCAGGCTAATGATGGCTGAGGTCAGGGCGTCCTCGCCCCGGAAGTCGATGGTCGGATGATCGGAATCGAAGCCCGGCGACTGGATGACCAACTCGTCTTCGCGGATGAACCTCATGCCCTTGTTCGCCTTCACTAGCAGGCCATTCTGTTGCAGGGTCAGGCCGTTGGTCAGCTTCAGTTGCTCCGTTCGCTCCAGGTCGCGCGCTGGGTCGATGAAGGTGACATGAATGCGGTCCTTGTTCGCGCGGCGGTATTCATCCAGCAGCGCATGGACATCTTCATAGAGGGTCGAGCCACGGGCAAACAGCGCCGTCACTTCCACATCCTTGTTCAGGCGGCGCAGGGTGTTGTCCGTGGATGAACTCAGCGTGTAGTCCGCTGAGCGACTGGTGTCCCAGCGGTAGAAGTAGCGATAGCTCAGCCAGTTCACGCCCAGGCAGATCGTGGCGGTCAGCAGCACCTGCAGCGCCACATTGATGGCGATGCCTGCACGGGAAGGTGCCGAGGATGGAGGTCGGGGGGCGTCGCTCATCACAGTCTCCATTTGCGGAAGTCTAGCACCTGCTGCGTCAGCACGATGAACAGCAGCGCCAGGCTGGTGTAGTAAACCATGGGCCGCGTGTCCAGCAGGCCCGTGGTGAAGAGGCGTATGTGGTCACTGGACGAGATGTATTGCACCACGTCGATGAACTTCTCCGGCACGTTGCGCCCGACCTGCACGAACACGCCGACCAGGAAATGCATCAGGCACACGGTGAATGACACCACGGCGGCCACGATTTGATTCGAGGTCAGGGAGGACGCGAAGCAACCCACGGCGAGATTGAACAGGCCCATGAAGAAGAGCACCAGGTAGCTCCCTTGCAGCGCGCCCACGGGGATCTCCACCGCGCCGCCCGTCAGCTTGCGCAGCAGCCAGAAATTCAGCGCGCTCGGCACCCAGATCAGGCAGTAAAAAATGACCGAGGCCAGATACTTCGACCACACCACCTCCCAGGTGCGCACCGGAGCGGTCAGTAGCGTCTCCATCGTGCCCATCTTCTTCTCCTCGGCGAACAGCCGCATGGTCAGCAGTGGGAAAATGAAGAAGTAGCTCAGCCAGAACCAGCGCGAGTAGAAGGTCCACGTCACGATGCTGCCCTCGCTCGGCGCGCTTTCCAGAATGCTCAGCGCTGCACGGAAGGAGAAGCCATTCAGCACCATCGCCAGCGCCAGCACCACGTAAGCCACCGGGGAAACAAAGAAGCCCCACAGTTCCTTGTTGAGCAGGATGAAGAAGCAACGCATGGGCAAATCAGGACGGGATGAGGCAGGGGCAATGGGGAGAGCCGCGTTTGTAGCGCATCCGCCGCCGGGTGACAATGACGGAAGTCATTGTTCGCGGTTGTGGGGCTCTCGCTGCGGCGCACGGTCGCTGTTGCCTCGCGCGCATTCCCAGAGACGCAGCACGGTCCAGCCAGCACGTTTGAGACCCCGTGATACCTGCCACCGGAATCCTCCCCAGCTTCGCATCTCCAAAAGGGAGTGTTTTTGTCCCCCTCGCACATCTCACAAACACGGTGCCCTCGGTCCCTGTTGCCCGGAGGCACCCAAAGCCGATGCCTTCCAAGTGGTGAGCCGAACCCCTCGGGCAGCCGAGCACCAGCCTCAGAGCATCGAGAGACCACATCGAAGGCCCGGCACACCACCCCCAGGGCTGCGAACGACCACCCCGAAAGCTCCGGTTCACCGCCCCAGGGCTGGGAACGACCACCCCGAAGGCTCCGGTTCACCGCCCCAGGGCTGGGAACGACCACCCCGAAGGCTCCGGCTCACCACCCTCAGGGCTGCGAATGACCACCCCTAAGGCTCCGGTTCACCACCCCAGAGCATCGAATGACCACCCCGAAGGCTCCGATTCACCACCCCCAGGGGTCCCCCCTCCAGGGGGCTGGAACCTCGCAAGCGCGGGCGTTGCAGCTGAAAGATGACTTTCTTGATGGGGAATTAGCCATTTTCAGCCCGCATCCTCGCTCACAGCAGCTTGGCTTTACTCCCAGTGCCCACTCGATCCGCCGGATCGTCGTGCTCGAATGCTTGTTCGCCAGGGCACACTCCCACGTCCGCAGCACCGTCCAGCCCACCTTCTTCAACTTGCGCGTCACCACCCGATCCCGCCCTTGGCTCCAGGCCAGCTTCGCTTCCCAGAACGCACGGTTGTGCTTCGGCCTCGGGGCATGCCGCGGGCACCCATGCCAACGCTTTGCGCTATAACGCCTTTTTTCAGTGAAGCTTGGCAAAAGCAGCCCTCCACCAACATCGCAACCCGCTGCGCCCGAAACACAAAGTCCGGCCTCGCGGTGAGCCGCTGACTTTGCGCCGACGGCTGTGGGTTCCGCTTCGACATCGGCGAGGGTTCGGTGTCCTCGTTCCCGGTTGAGCAGATGCGCGCCATTACCTCGGGACGCTTGGTCCTTTCGAAGATGTCGGGCAGGGGACGAAGTTATGTCTGCGATCACGACCGGCTGGCAACTAGAAGTGAGGTCGCGTTGTGGATCATACATTGTCAAACACTGTGCTTTGCCTAGTTGCTCCCGAAGGCCTTTTACTTTGCTACATATGGGCCTTGGGTCAGGAGGAAGCCGCCGAAAGCATTTCCACCAGTGTTTTGGCCTTCTTGATCCCAATTCCGGGCATCTGGGTGAGATCATCCCATGGTAGCACTGCAAAAGAGGCGACCATGTCCCTGCGGCGTTGTCTATTGGCCTTCGACGCATCGCTAGCCGTAGCATAGCCATGCAAGCCGATGTTCTAAACTAGAGCACACATTCAGGCGAAACTGGATAATTGATGCAGGCGTCTAAACTGATGCCAGCCAGTTCAAAAAACATCGTCGGTGCCCGAGTGCAAGTCGCCCGCTTGCGTGCCAAGCCTCCCATGACTCAGGCTCAGCTCTCCGAAGCACTGGTTAAGCATGGCGTCTCGATAGATAGGGCGGGTATCTCGAAGATCGAGATCGGTGACAGATCGGTCTATGACTTCGAAGTCAAAGCGTTGGCGACCGTGCTGAGCGTGACTCTCGACTGGCTACTGAAGGAGGGATAGCCATGCCAGCATACTACCGAGCACACCTTGAAGAGTTCCTGGCGCACTCCGATACCGAAGTTCTTGGCTTGCTGGCTGCGGCGCAAGGCAGCGCAGGCCACGCGACGGCTTTTACTTCTCAGACAACCGCATGGCAGGAGCAGCTTCGTGCGTTGCGCGAGATGGCTGTGCGCCTGATCGAGCAGCGACCGGGAGCCAGTCGATGGGCTTTGCTCATTGAGTATCCCATCCCAAGACGGCAGAAGCGGATTGATACCGTTTTGCTCAGCGCGTCACGCATTTACTGCCTGGAGTTCAAGACTGGGGATCAAGTGGTCACTCGTGCCGCGCTGAATCAAGTAGAGGACTATGCCTTGGATCTTCGGGACTTCCACTCGGCCAGTTTTGGTCATGTGATCGTGCCCGTGCTGGTTTCAAAGAAAATGTCGTCGAGCCGTGCAGTTCAAGAAGCCACCAACGACCTCGTGTTGCCTCCGATTGTGTCTGACTATGCTGGTCTGGCGAGCGTCATCGATGAGATCGAAGCAGACCGTTTTGGCACTGATTTGCCTCTGATCGCCGAGACTTGGGATCATTCCGCCTATCGCCCGGTGCCCACCATTCTGGAGGCGGCGGAAGCACTGTATGCGAATCACGATGTGCGAGACATCGCCGAGGCGTCTGCCGATCCCGGCAATCTAACCCGCACTTCCGAGTTCCTCCTGGCTGTCGTCGAGCGAGCCAGGCAGCGAGGTGAGAAGGTGGTCTGCTTCGTCACGGGCGTTCCGGGTGCAGGCAAAACCTTGGCCGGGCTGAATCTGGCTCACAATCCCGCGATCCGTTCGGCGGGTCTGCCAAGTGCGGTGTTCCTGTCTGGAAACGGTCCGCTGGTTCGTGTTGTCTCGGAGGCTCTCTCCAGTAGCACCCTTGGCGGCGCAAAACGGGAAGTGGGGACGTTCATCCAAAACGTTCACAGTTACATCCGTGATGGTCTCCGTTCAGAGAAGCCAGCACATGAGCATATCGTGATCTTTGACGAAGCGCAGCGTGCATGGGATGCGTTGCAAGTGGCTCGCAAGCTTGCTCAATGGCGAGTCTTCGGACGCGACGCTTTGGGCGAGGAGTTTGCGGCCCAATCGGAGCCTGAGATGCTGCTGCGAATCATGGACAAGCATGCTGATTGGGCGGTGCTCGTGGCGCTGGTGGGTGGTGGGCAGGAGATCAATGACGGCGAAGCGGGATTGGAAGAATGGGGCCGCACGCTCGCAGCCTCGTTCCCTCATTGGAGGATTGCGGCTTCGCCCGCTGTCATGCCAGGCGGACAAGGTCTCTCAGGCCATCGCCTGTTTCATCACGCATCTGATGCTGACTTGGCTGTTGAGGCTGCACCGTCGCTCCATCTGTCGGTCAGTGTGCGGTCCTTCCGAGCAGAGTCACTTGCTGGATGGGTTGATGCTGTGCTTGCTGGCGATGCGGCAGCGGCCCGCACAGAGGCACAAAGATTGACCCATTACCCGATGGCTATCTCGCGTGACCTGACCTTCGCGAAGAAATGGCTTCGTGCCCGTCGTCGCGGCGAACGTCGCTGCGGATTGCTCGCCAGCGCTGGGGCGTTGAGGCTTCGCGCAGAAGGGATCGAACTCAGTCCTGGCTTTCGCGGCAACAAGGGCCAATACGAAAACTGGTTTCTCAAACCTGATGGTGACCACCGCTCATCCAACCGGCTCGAGGTCGCCGCGAGCCAGTATGAGTGCCAGGGACTGGAGATTGACTGGAGCTGCCTATGTTGGGGCGAAGATCTGCTCTGGCAAGGCAACGGCGAATGGTGTTACTCACGGTTGAATGGTGCGTCACGCGGCAAGGTGCCGCGCGAGTTTAAGCAACGTTACATCCGTAACGCCTACCGGGTCTTATTGACCCGTGCCCGTGAAGGAATGGTGATGTTCGTGCCACATGGAGATCCATCGGACCCAACGCGCCGTTCTGAGCTGTTCGATGCCACTGCCAACTACCTCGTCGAATGTGGCGTGCGGCTATTGGACTGAGATTAGCGTTGCTCTCAAAGCATCTCCCATCGCTGTCGTATCTCATCCCAATACTCGATAGCAGTGCTGCCCCACGCTCCCTCGCCGAAGTCATCCATTGGACCAAAGGCTTTTGCATCGTCGCAACTGTCAGCGATGCCTTCACCTTGAATTAGCCCGTCGTCATCGAGCAACCGAAAGCGATGAATTAGACGCTCCACTCTGTCTTCTCTGAAGTTCCGACTGCACAACGATACGCTTTGGCCTTCGGGCGCGTCAGTTGAAACAAAGTCACGGGTTAGCATCCACATGGTTTCAGGGTGGTTGTCATTGTTATAATGCCAAGTTTGGTCGATTCGACCACGGACTATCAGTGACAATGTTTGGCTAACACGGGTGACCCATCTCAAGCGATCAAGGTCAAAACGCGATGCCTTCGCTCATCAAGGATTTGCGCAGCAGGAGCGTATCCGGGCGGTTGATGCAGAGCACTTGAATGCTGGTGCGCCCGATTGCGGTGCGGCCTGTCAGCTTTGCCCCTGCCCAGCGAAAGTGTTCCTCCCACACGTCGGATCGGGGATTGAACAGGCGTGTCATGGCTCCCGTTTTTTCATCCACGCCAGCTAGGTTCGGACCCTTGTGGGTGTTGCAGCGGAAACAAGTCCACGCCTAATTTGACTCGTGGGTCGGGCCGCCATGTTTTTCCGCCACCACATGATCGACTTGAAACCGCAGTTCGGCGACTGCCTCGGGAAGGTGGCAATATTCACATCGAAGTTCCGCGCGCCGACGCACGAAGCTGCGGATTCGCGGAATCATCGTCGTGTCGGGAAACTACGCTGTGAGGGAACGGCGGGCTTTGGACTTCATGAACTCCAGTGCCGTGCTGATGGTGCGGTAGTCCTCCAACTCCCTGGACTCATCCGGAGTCAATGTGCCCGAGGCTGCCTTGGCGGCAAGAGCATCGGCACGATCCAGATCGCGTTTGCCCAGCTTGAACTCCAGCAGGGCCTTGGCCGCCCGAACATCAAGGGCTTTGCGGGCTGGTTGAATTACGCGCTCCCAGATCGCGACGCTGGCGTTACGTTTGGCAGGGATGGTTACCATGATCCGAGTCTAGACAAGGTTGTGCTTTGTCGCAAGGCATTGCAACCCGTCACCCCGCCTCATGCGACCGCACGGGCCGCGTCTCGCCAGCCAAGCCTTTGGCGTGGGCTTCGCCGCTGGCGCGGCGGGCGCGGGCTTCGGCGAAGAAGCTCTTCAAGAGGCCGACGCTTTCGTCATTGAGCACGCCGCCGGTGATCTCGCAGCGGTGGTTCAAGTTGGGGGCCTGCACGAGGTTCCAGAAGCCGCCCGTGGCTCCGCCTTTCGGATCGGGGCAGCCGTAGATGATGCGGCGAATGCGGCAGTGAACGATGGCGCCGGCGCACATGGGGCAGGGCTCCTTGGTCACGTAGAGATCGCAATCCGTGAGCCGCCAGTCTTCCATCGCGGCCTCGGCCTGGGTGAGGGCCAGCATTTCGGCATGGGCGGTGGCGTCCTTCAGCGTCTCGACCTGGTTCCAGGCGCGGGCGATGATTTTGTCCTGATGCACGATGACGGCTCCGATGGGCACCTCGTCCTGCGACGTGGCCTTCCGCGCCATGCGCAGGGCTTCGCGCATGTAGTGATCGTCGGTGCTGGTGTCGATGATGGGGATGTCCACGCGGGATGCATTCCACCGACCGCCTTCCCCGACAACGACAATCCCACGCTTTGCCAAAGGCAGGTGGAGCCCGTGGACTGCGGCAGCCTGCTGCCGCTGTGGGGTTGGGCAGCCCTGCTGCCGGGAAGGACTTTGCGATGGTGAAGTGCCTTCGTTCTTCGATGACGGGCTTTCTGAGAGCGGTGTCCTTTGCAAGGACGGTCTTTTTCTCCCGGCCGCAGGGCTGCCGTCACCGACAGCGGCAGCAGGCTGCACGCAGTCCACGGCTTTCGGCTTTCATCGGCGGTGTTGGGCTGATCCTTCGGCTTCACGATTTTCTTGCCATCTCACTTCGAGACCGTTTTCATCCTCGCATGCCGGACGACATGTCTTTGCCTGATGAAGCAGTTTCTCTGCGGGGCACGCGGGACTGGCCACATGCGCCGCCGCATCGGCTTGGCGAGGCGGGGGTGTATTTCGGACGGCGCGGGCAGTGAGGCAGCGGCATTTGCTGGACACGACCGAGATGCGCGACTGGTTTCAGGCGCAATTGTTCGCCCTGGCGAAGCACTATGGCTGGACGCTCGAGGCCTGGGCCATCTTGTCGAATCACTACCATCTGGTGGCGCACAGTCCGCCGCAGGAGCGTGGGGCGGCGGTATCGCTGCGCACCTTTTTGCAACATCTGCACAGCGTGACGACCAAGGAATGCAATCGCCGTGACGGGACACCGGGCCGCACGCGGTTGTGGCATAACTACCGCGACACGCACCTGACTCTGCAACGCGGCTATCTGGCGCGACTGAACTATGTGCATCAGAATGCGGTGCATCATGGGTTGGTGGCACTGGCTTCGCAGTGGAAGTGGTGCAGCGCGATGGAGTTCAAGCTGGCCGTGAGTCCTGCCTGGGTGCAGACGGTGGCGAGTTTTGCATTCGACGAGATTGCGCAGGCAGATGGGGAGTAGTCGCGGCTTTGGGATCAACTAGAACTTGAAACTTGCGACCCGCCCCGCGAAACAGAGGCATGGACCACCGCACGAATTTGATTCTCCCTTCCCTGCTCGCCTCTGACTGGAGTTGTGTCGGTGACGAGGTGCGGCGGGCGCAGTCGGCGGGGGCGCAGTGGTTGCACTTGGATGTGATGGATGGGGCCTTCGTCGACAACATCAGCTTCGGCCCGCAGATGGTGCAGACGGTGCGCAAGGTGACGGACTTGTATCTGGACGTGCACCTCATGATTCATCGTGCGGATCATTACTTGGAGCGCTTCATCAAGGCGGGGGCGAACAACATCACGATCCATGTGGAGGCGAACTATGATTCGTCGGTGATCGAGACCTTGAAGCGCATCCGCGCAGCGGGGTTGCACGCGGGGATCGCGCTGCATCCGAGCACGCCGTTCAGCGCGGCGCTGCCGTTTGTGAATGACATTGATCTGCTGCTGGTGATGACCGTGGTGCCGGGCTTCGGCGGGCAGCCGTTCATGGAAAAGGAGACGATGCCGAAGCTGGCGGAAGCGCGTGATTATCGCGACGCGCATGGCTTGGGCTTCCATCTGGAAGTCGATGGCGGCATCTACACGCACACCGCACCGATTGCGAAGCAGCACGGGGCCAACCTGTTCGTCTGCGGCACGTCGTCGTTCGGCCCTCCGGAAATGAAGCAGTCGATGGCGGATCTGGCGGCGAGTGTGGCGTGAACGCACCTTCCTTATCAGAATGAAAATCGCTGCTCTGCTGCTGGCTTGTCTGGGGATGATGGTCGGCAGAGGTCATGCGGAGGACGTGCTGGGGCAGGGAGAGTTCCGCTATCGTGTGGTGCCGGGCTGGGCCCAGGAAGCGCTGGCCAAGGTCAGCATCGCCAATGGTCATGGGCTGGCCATTGATGCCGCAGGGCGCATTTTGTTTCTGACCGACGATCCCAAGAACAACGTCGTCATCCTCAGCCCTGCGGGGGAACTGCTGGCAACCTGGACGGCGAGGATGCCCGGGGCGCATGGTTTGACACTGGTGAACGAGTCCGGGCGTGAGGCGGTGTTCATCACCAGCACGTCCTTGCATGAGGTGCGCAAGCTGACGCTGCAAGGCCATGAACTGCTGCATTTACCCTGCCCAGAGCGTCCAGACCTGTATGCGAAGGCAGAGGAATACAAACCTTCGAAGGTGCTGCTGGGTGATCGCGGGGAGTTCTATGTCTTCGACGGCTATGGCAAGGACTACGTGCACCATTACGATGCGCGAGGCGCGCTGTTGAAGAGCTGGGGTGGCAATCTCGGTGCGGCCGAAAACCAACTCGCGCACTACGGTCCTCACGGTGGCGTGGTGGACCGGCGAGAACCTGCGCAGCCGGTCATCCTGGTGTGCATGAGCGACAGGCAGGAGGTGAAACGCTTTACCTTGGACGGCCAGTTCATCAGCAAGTTCGCCATGCCCGGTGGGAATCCCCGCGATGCAGTGATCTGGCAGCGCTTTGTCTTCATCCCGCACCTCGGCGACCAGTGGCCCACGGACAAGAATGCCCCAGGCTTTGTCTCCGTTCTGGATGAGCACAACCGTGTCGTCTCCAACATCGGAGGGAGTGCCCCGGTTGATGACGCTAGCGGCGCTTTGCAAACGATGAGGGCCGTTGGCACGGCCTTCATCCATCCCCATGGACTCGCCGTCGATGCCCAGGGCAACCTCTATGTGGCCCAGTTTGCTTCCAAAGCCGCTCCGCTGATCAAGCTGGAGCGCGTGCAGCCTTAGTGGGATTCACTTCTTTGCCAGTGCCGTGCGCGGCTGCTTGTCCTGGAGCAACACGGACGTGTCGACCTCAACGAAGCTTTGTCGGCCCAGGAACTCGAGCAGGATGCGCACGCGGTCTTCACCCGCAGCAAAGCGTTCGATGATGCCTTTGAAGCCGCGCATGGGGCCTTCGGTGAGTTCCACGGCGTCGCCCACTTTGAGGGTGGGTTTGACCTCGCGGATCTCTTTTCCGTCCATCTCGGTTTGCAGATCCTGGATGTGACGATCGGCAATGCTGATGCAATGGCCGCCGAATTCTAGGATGCGAAGGACGTTCTGCGCATGCTTCACGGCCCGGTAGTTTTCGCCAAGCGAGAAGCGGGCGAAAAGGTAGCTAGGGAAGAGGGCCTCGATGAACCAGACTTTGCCACGCGTGGTATTGCGCTGGAAGCGGATGCGGGGGCAGTAGGGCTCCACGCCGGGCAAGGTGCCGAGCACTGCGGCGGCAAGGTGTTCACATTTGGGTTTCGTATGGATACAATACCAGGCGAGTTCGGACATGTCAGACGCAGTGTTCACAGGATGGCTCGCGCTGCAAAAGAAAAACCCCGCCGGGCAGTGAACCACGGCGGGATTTCAAAAACAGACTGAGGAAAGATCAGTTGCCGGGAGCGGTGCTAGCCTGCGGCGGCACGCGGAAGAGCTTGCCGGTGTAGGGGCACTTCACCTCCATGCCGGTTGGCAGGCCTGTCACGTCCACCAACTGATGCTTGGCAGCAAAGGGGCTGTTCACGAAGCCTGGGCGGCCAGGAATAGCGATGCCCTGAGGCGGCTCGGCAGGCTTGGGGGCCTCAGGTGGCGTCTGCTGCAGAGGTAGGTTGGGCTTTGTCTGCGGAGTTGGCGGTGGCGTCGGAGCTAGCGTGGTATTTGCGGCGACCTGCGTGGGCACCTGCGTCAGGGTGGTGACCACGCTTGGGGCGGGGGTCGTTGGCGCTGGGGCGGGGGTTGACGTTGGTGCCGGCGCTGGCTTGTTCATGGCAGGCGGTGTGGTGCTCACGACTTGGCGCTCGCCGGACATGCTTGGCACCAGGAAGGGACGGCGGGTGTAGGGGCAGATGACCTTGGAACCTGCGCTCATGCCGCGAACGTCGACCAGACGAGCTGGGGTAGTGAAAGGAGTGCGCACATAACCGTCGAGTCCAGGCACTACCTGCGCGGTGGGAAGGGGACCCGTGGGCACTGCACCGCTCGCCACTGTCTTTGTGGTGGGCACACTGGTGATGGTGCTGGCGGCTGCCTGCTGAGGCTTGGTGGTCGCGGCAGGCTTTCCAGCCTCAGTGCCTCTTTCGGCCTTGTTGTAATAACTGATCAAGCCTTCCTGGCGGATTGCACGCCAAGCCTGTTGCGATGGGAGGCTGCACGACGACAGGCCAACGATGGCGAGCGCGCCCAGCGATAATGGTTTGTGGGTGAGGGGGAGCATAAGACGAGAGAAGCAATTTTGAATTTACGGCTCCAGTTTAAATTTTTTTATAGAGAATGCAAGAACAACGTCAGTCGTAGCAGTGTTCAGCCCAACAGTGAGTGCAGCTTGCGTGCTGGTTACATGCACCTATGCGCTGTTTTGGAACTGGTCCACTTTCCACGGCACGCTACCTTTGGGGCGCGGGGATGGGTCAGTGACTCCTTCCATGTAACTTATGAAATGGTCCCTTATCGCTGTCGGCAAACCTGCACTCTCCTGGGCCAAGGATGGGGCGGCCGATTATTTGGCGCGGCTGCAGCGCACGCAGCGGGTGGAGTGCGTGTTCGTGCGCGACGGATCTGATGAACAGGTGGCCAAGCGCGTGCTGGAGGCAAGCGATGGCTCGCTGCGCGTGTTGCTGGATGAGCGTGGGAAATTGCAGCGCAGCACGGAGCTGGCTGCGTGGGTCCGCCAGCGGGAGCTTAGCGGCTGCAAGCACGTGAGTGTCTTGATTGGTGGGGCGAATGGCCACGCGGCAGCGGTGCGTGCGGCGGCCCAGGAGAGCTGGTCATTGTCGCCCTTCACCTTGCAACATGAACTGGCCCTAGTTGTGCTTCTGGAACAGATCTACCGCGCAGGCTCCATCCTGCGCGGAGAACCTTACCATCGGGAATGAGGCGCGGTGTTGGAGCCGTCCATGTGCGTCAGCGGGCTGCGATCCTTCAGTGTCCCCTTGTTACAATCATGCCTCTTCATCAATTCCTTTCATGATCGCATTCAGTGGTTATAGGTAAACAACTCGCTCGACAATGGTCGGTTCACAAATGATTCGCCTTGTTGCGTCGCATCTCGAATTTTATATTCAGAAATTTTCCCTTGTTACGCCTTTCTCCCGATGCCCCAAAACTCCGTCCTGAAAAGTGTCATTCAGCCTCGCCCCGCTCCAGCGCCGGCGGTGCTGAAGCCGATACTGTCCATGGTGGTCAACGAGATGGGAGATGAGCGCTCGGGCAATGATCCCGAGGACTTGGAAGAGATGCTCGCTGCTCTGGTGGAAAATGCCCCGGTGGCCATGGCAATGTTTGATCGTGAAATGCGCTACGTGTTGGCAAACCGGCAATGGATCTCTGAGTTTGGCTTGCAAGACGCGTTACCGCTAGTGGGACGCAGTCAGTTTGAGGTATTTCCCAATCTGCATCCTGGGTGGCGCAGTGTCTACGATCGTGGATTCCAGGGCCACATCGTTCGCAGTGAGCATGACGTGACGCCAGGGCCGAATGGCAAGGCGATGATCTTCCGCTGGGAAGTGCGCCCGTGGCGGCGCAAGCGCGACGCCGCAGTGGGTGGCCTGATGGTGACCTGCGAGTCCTTCAGCCGCATGGGCGAGGGGCTGGCCGAGGCCCCAGAGCCAGCGGACGGGGAGACGCCTGTGGCTCCTCCAGCACCTGCCGCCGTCGTTGCGAGCCCAACATTGATTGACTGCCACCTGCCGATGGTGCTGTTGGATGCAGACGGCGTTATTTTGGAGACCAATAAATCGGCGATGGAGCTGTCATTGGCCCATGGCATCCAGGAAGGCGCGAGCCATTTCTGGGACGTATTCGGCAGCGAGGGGCACGACATGGCGCTGCGCCTGCATATCTTGACAGCAGTGACGCAAGTGGTGAATTCACTCGAACCCGCGACACCGACGATCCGCATTGCACAGACCGGTTCTGAGCCCCCGCAAATCATCACCTGGGGTGCCTCACGGCATCCGCTCCCCGGCGGTCATACAGCAGCTTTGCTCGTGGGTGTGATCCAGGAAGAAGAGCAGCAGGGGTATCCTCCTGCGCCCATGGCACCGAAGTTTGCAAAACCCGTGCCCGCACCAGCGGCCGCGACGAAACCGGATAGCGTGTGGCTGATGGAGAAGCGCCATCTGGAGGACGAGATCAATTCTTTGATGCAGGAGACCAAGCTGCTGCAAGGTGTGGAACAGGCCTTCAAGCGCCGAGAACTACGCCAGCGCGAGGTGCTGGACTGCATGCCTTGTGGCCTGCTGGTGCTGGATGAACGCGGTCGGCCCATCTTCCACAACATGCATGTGCGCGATCTCTTCGGGCACGAACTGTCGGCGGGCGAGAGTGTGGAGGATTGGCTGATTCAAGCCTGTGTGAATGACTCGCATCGCGAGGAGGTGTCCCGTTTGTGGCTGGAGAGTGTGTGGCGTCGGCAGTTGACCAAGGTGGTGTCTCTCAGCACGGCGGATGGCCTGCTGAAGCACTTTGAATTCCGCCCCGCTCCACTGCCGAACAACGGGGGCCTGCTGGTGACCATTCACGACGTCACCGACACCTGCCGCCTGGAAGAAATGCTGCGCGGGGCGGAGGCCAAACTGCGCACGCTGCTGCACGAGTCGCCCCTACCGGTGGTGATGACCGATCCATCGGGTGCCATCTTTGATGTCAATGCGGCTGCCGAGACCCTGCTTGGGCATCCGAAATCGGAACTGCGCCGCACCGGAATCGACGACTGGCTTTCGCCTGAGAGCGGCCTTGCGCGTCGCACCGAGGCCAAGGAATGGTTTGCCGCTGGGCCACGGGGCAATCCCACGGGGAAATTGTTCCCCGTCACCACGGTGGCCAACGAGTCCGCCCTGCTGAAGCTGGCCATCATTCATGACGCCGACAGCGTGCCGCACGCCGTGGCCCACTTTTTCGAGCCGCTGATCCCGCCCGTCGCCACGCCCTCCGAGCCGGCGGCTCCCATGGTCACGCAGTCGCCCGCCGCCACGCGAGCCGAGCAAGCCTTGCTCAAGACCAACGCCCAGGGTCGAATCGTTGAATGGAGCCCGGCGGGGACACTGCATTTTGGCTGGTCAGCGGACGAAGCCAAGCAGCGCAGCGTGCACCAGTTGTTCAAACCTTCGGACGCTACCGGTTTCTACAATGCTCTGCCCATGAGCGGCAAGGTGGAGTGGGCTTGGTTTGGTAAGGATGGCCGCAAAGGCTGTGATGCCTTCCTCGTGCGGCGGAACAATGGCCTGAATTATGAGATCGAACTGAGTCTTCCATCCAGGGGTGCCCCTGCGCCCCTCGCCACTGCTGCCGGCGTAGCGACCTTTATCATCGGTCCAACAGGCAGCTCCCCGTGGCCTGTCGCCGATCTGGAGCGCGAGCGACTGCTGCTCACGGAGACGCATCATCGGATCAAGAATCACCTGCAACTGCTGATCAGCCTGCTGAATTTGCAGAGCAACTCACTGGAAAATGAAGGAGCCCGCGACGCACTCCGCACAAGCCAAAACCGCGTGCGCGCCATCGCTGCGCTGCACCAGCACCTCTATCAGCTAGCACTTGGTCAGCAGCCCGGCCTGCGTGATTTCATCCAGGAACTCAGTGCGCGCTTACGCGAATGCTATGAGCTGTCTGAGCGAACCGTCAGCATCTCGGTTGATGTCGGCGAGCACCGCCTGCGTGAGGAATGGTTTATGCCTGTGTCGCTGATTCTCAACGAAGCTCTGTCCAATGCGCTGCAGCATGGGGGCGGAGCAGGGGAGGTGCAGGTGCGCCTGTTTGCCGCGGACGATCAGTTCATGCACCTGACCGTTGAGGACTCGGGTCCCGGGCTGCCTGAGAAGTTTGATGCGGCGGCCAGTCAGGGCTTGGGATTGAAGATCAGCGGAGTCTTCGCCAATCAAATGCAAGGCCGCATCTCTATAGTAAATACAAAATCAGTGGGTATGCTTTTCGATTTGCGTTTTCCTATGGGATGTGTTGATAATTAGAAAAGTCTCCATAACCCTTGATGACACCCCTCGATCGCACCCGAATTCTCATTGTAGAAAATGCGGCCGTGGTCGGCTGCGACACGGCTGCGAGCTTGTCAAAGCTGGGCTACGACGTGGTCGGGGGCTGCAGCTCAGGCGAGGAAGCACTTCGCATAGTGGCGGACCTGCAGCCCGACCTGGTGCTGATGGACATCCATTTGGCGGGAGAGTTGGACGGTATCGAAACGGCCAGAGCGCTGAAGCAAGGCAGCCCTGTGGGCGTGGTCTATGTCACCCCCTGTGCCGATCTGCAAACTGTGGCACGCGCCCGAGAAACTCAGCCGCATGGCTACCTCTTGAAGCCCTTCAGCGAAGACGAACTGCGCACCACAGTGGAGGTCGCTTCGGCGCGCCATCGCGGAAACATCGATCGCAGTCGACGCGAGCAGAGCTACTTCGAAGCACTGCAAAGTCTGGCGGATGCGGTCATCGCCACCGATCTAGCAGGCATCATCATTTTCGTGAACCCAGCTGCCGCTCGCATCAGTGGTTGGGGTGAGGATGACGTGGTCGGTCGTTCTCTCCATGAGGTCTTCCGCATTTACGAAACCAGTGGTGAGCCCGCCGAGGTCACGGTGCTGGATGAGACAGGCGCGATGCCCCAACGCACGGTCTGGCTGACCACGCGGCGCGGGGACCGCATCGCTATTCAGGATCGCACCACCGCGCTGCGCGATCAGCAAAACAGCATTACCGGACTCATCGTCTTGTTCCGCTCGCTGATGCCAGCCGCCCCGCCGGAAAGTCTCGTCAGCACACCTTTGGGTATGATCGAGACGCAGAGCTATGCGCCAGTGCATGCCCAGCCGATGTCGGAGCCCATGCTGCATCCCGCCGCCGCCGCGCTCCAGCAGCAGACTGGTGATGCCAAGCAGCCAGTCGTCTACAGCCCAGCGCCTCTGGTCGACGTGGTGGAAACCATTTCCGATCCGCTCATCGCCATGGATGGCCTGTGGCGTATTTCGTATGCGAATGCTGCGGCTGCCAAGCTCTTTGCACGTGAAAAACTGGCGATCATGGGCACCAATTTTTGGGAGTTGATGCCGGGCATCATTCGAGACGCGCATTATGAAGCGCTGTCCCATGCGCTGCTGCATCGCGAAGCGCTGAGCCGTGATTTTTACCTCGAAGCTCAAAACATCTGGCTTGAACTGCGTGCCTATCCCTTCGGCGAAGGCATGCTGCTGCTGCTGAAAGACATCACCGCGCGGCATGAAGAGGCGGAGAAGCGCAACCGCATGGATCGTTTGGAATCATTGGGCCTGCTGGCACGCGGTTTCGCTCATGACTTTAACAACTTGCTCACCGTCTTGCTAGGCAATCTGTCGCTGGCTGAGATGCGGCTGCGGGGCAATACCGACCGCATTCCTGAGCTGGCCACGGCCAAGCAAGCCACGCTGCAAGCCCAGAGTCTGGTGCAGCAACTGCTGACCTTCGCGCGCGGCGGAGCCCCGATCAAACGCCACATCAAGCCAGCAGAGTTGATTGAGCAATTTTTCCAGCATCATTCGCGGGCTACCAATGTGCAGTATCGCATCGAGGTGCAGCAGGGCTTGCCCGCCATCGCAGTCGATCCCAATCAGATTCGCCGCCTCATCGGCAACCTCATTCGCAACTCCGAGCAGGCGATGCCGCAGGGTGGCGAGCTTATCATTTGTTGTCTCGCCCCGGACCCCGAGGAGCTTTATGGCCGCGACACGCTGCCAGATCACAGCGAGCTACCGCAGGGCGTGATCATCGAAGTCCGTGATAGCGGCGAAGGTATCTCGCCGGATAACTTGCCGCATGTCTTTGAGCCTTACTTCAGCACGCGCAAAGCGCAGAATGCCACAGGTCTGGGCCTGACCGTGTGCGAGTCGATTGCGAAGGCCCACGGTGGTTCTCTCTCCGTGCGCAGCGATCATGGCTATGGCACCACGGTGCGCTTCTACCTGCCGGTGGACGCCGACGAAGAGGCAGCCGACGAACTCGGCATGGCGCGCAGCGCCGTGGAGCCGGTGCCATCGGCCACACCACGCATCTTGATTCTGGAAGACGATCCGCTGGTGCGCAGCCTGATCACGCGCAACCTGACTAGCCAGGGATTCGAAGTGACAGAGACGCCTGAAGGCAGCGAGACCATCCGCCGCTATCAGGAGGCCATGGACCAGGGCCGCATTTACGACTTGGTCGTGCTCGACCTCACTATCCCCAACGGTCTCGGGGGTGTCCGCACCATGGAGCGCCTGCGCCAGCTCGACCCGAACGTGCTCGCCATCGTCTCCTCTGGCTACTCCGACGATCCAGTCATGGCCAAGCCTGCCGCGTATGGCTTCTCCGCCGTGCTGCCAAAGCCCTACGAGCCCGCCGATTTGTTGCGCCTCGTGAAGAGCGTGCTGAATGCGCGTGGCATGAGAAGCGAGAAGAAGGCGTGAGAAATTTGGATAAACCTGCTCTTATCCCCCAATGAGTGTCTTGCAAGAATTGCAGCGCTGGTATTGTGCTCAATGCGAATGTGATTGGGAGAACGGCTATGGCCTGACCATTGACACCCTGGATAGCCCCGGCTGGCAGGTAACCATTAATCTAAACTGCACGCCTCTTGCCTCAAAGATATTCCCAGAACTCAAGAATATCGAAGATGAACAAGCCTGGATTCGCCGCAGAGTTAAAGATGCTGTTTTTGAAGGTCATGGGGGACCGTTGATGTTGGAAGAAATCCTGCGGGTGTTTCTTTCGTGGGCGCGTGAAGAAGCCGCTGGGGAGTGAAGCCATGACCCACCTCATCGACAACTTTATCCTGCATTTAGCCACTGAGCGTGGCTTGTCGGCGCGGTATCAGGTGACGGTGCGAATCGTGTTGGAGAAGTTCGCGGTGTGGTTGCAGATCAAAGGCAAGCCGGAGGTGCGGACGGTCGGCACCATAGACCTCACGGATTTTCTCGCGCAACGAAAGCGCGATGGCCTTGCGGCTTCGAGCGTTCGATTGGAGCTGGTGGCGCTGCGCATTTTTTTCCGCTGGCTAAATGCTCGGCGGCATCGCGAGGGTGATCCTGCGGAACCCATCTTGGCTCCACGTGTGGACAAGCGCTTGCCAGACACGATGAATGAGCCGGATGTGAAGCGCCTGATCGAGTCGGTGAATGGCCAAACGCCGCTCGACCGACGTGACCGTGCGATCCTAGAACTGTTTTACGCAGCGGGCCTGCGCTTGTCAGAACTGACGAATGCGCGGCTGGAAAACCTGGACACGGAGGAGGGTTTCATTCGTGTCACCGGCAAGGGCAATAAGACGCGCCTCGCGCCTGTGGGCAAGGCAGCACTGGTGGCCTTGCAGGTTTACCTGGATCACGCACGGCCAGTGCTGGTGAAGGCACGCACCGAGAGCTGGATTTTCATTTCACGACGAGGTGGGCAGCTGTCGATCGAGCGTGTGCAGGAGTTGCTGAAGGAACGCGCGGCTCAGGCGGGTATGGACCCAGCGCGCATCCATCCGCATCTGCTGAGGCATTCGTTTGCCACGCATCTGCTGAGCCATGGGGCGGACCTGCGGGTGATTCAGGAAATGCTGGGCCATGCAGACATCGCGACCACGCAGATCTACACACATGTCGATGACCGCCGGTTGAAGGCGGTGCACAAGCAGTTTCATCCTCGCGGTTGATCACGCCTTCCGCCTGAGCACCATCAGGATATCCGAATACTCGTCGTCCAACTGGCGTTGCTCCTCGATGAGATGCTGGAAATCGTGGCAGGCGACGAGTTCGAAGCGGGGCTCTTTCGCGAGCAGTGATTTCATTTGTTTGGCGTTGTAGGTGCGGAACTGCCAGGTGGTTTCCTGGGTTTTGGTTTCGCCGTCCTTGGTGATGCGCAATCTGGAGCGCACCTTCTCCAAGCGTGTCGCCTTGTCGGCAGGCCAGCTGTGGGTGTTGCACACGACTTGGACGCCCTTACGCTCGCCCTTCCAGCGTTCGTGCTCTTCGATGGCGGCGTTGTAGTCGGTCAAGTGAACTCCGATCACATACAAGCCACCAGGTTTCACCGAATCGGCCATGTGATGCAGGTGATCTTCGGCCTGCTTCTCGGTCAGCAGATACTTGAAGGTGCTGACCAGGATGTGGGCGAGGTCGAAGGTCTGCTTGCCTGGCACGGCGAAGTTTTCCATGCGATCCACCCACAGGGTCGCGGGCAGTTTTTTCATCCGCTTGGTGGAGAACTCAATCATCTCGGGGCTGAGGTCGAAACCAAAGGTCTGCCAGCCGCGCTTGCCCAGCTCCAGCATCAGCCGCGCGCTACCGCAGGCAGGTTCGAGCACGGCTTTGCCCGGCTTCTTCAGGCGGTGATGCTGGGCGAAGATCGCTTCGAGAAAGGTCGCTTCCTTCTCCGTGTCCGAGTCGAAGATAATGTCGTAGTAGAGCGGCGTGGAATACCAGTCGAGGTCGATGGGCATGGCGAGCGATTGATGCGCGATGCTATCCGGTTTATGAGGACGCGCCATGACAGAGATGCCCTCCATCGAAACCCGCGAAGAAGTGATGTTTTTCGACACTGACTGCGGCGGTGTCGTCCACAATCTCGCCTACTTGCGCATGATCGAGACCTGCCGCACGCGGCTGGCAGCGCAGATGGGCATGAACCTGCGTGAGATGTCACAGACGCAGCTCTACCCCGTGGTCGTGCGCACGGAGGTGGACTACCGAAAGCCTGCGAAGCTGGGTGACCAGCTGGTGATCAAAGGTTGGCTCGACTCCCTGTCAGGCATCCGCTTTTGGTGCGCCTTCGAGATGCGCAGTGCTACGGATGACACCTTACACATCACTTGCCGTCAGCAGCTTGCCCTCGTTCAGATGCCGCTGGGCAAGCCCTCTCGCCTGCCGCCGGAGTGGAGTGTGAAGTATGCGTCACTGGTGAAAAAATAGCTGAAGCCCCAGCCATCTGTGCCACGCTGCCTACCATGAAACGTTCCATCATCCTTCTGCCCGCAGTCGCTTTGCTCGCCAGCTGCTCACTGGTCACCGTGCCGGTCAAGACCGTAGGCAGCGTGGCAAACACCACCGTGAGAACGACGGGCAAGGTGCTGACGGCTCCCTTCAATGGCCGCTATCAACAGATGCCACCCCCGCCGCCCCAGCAGCAGCGCTGAGTTTTGCGCGCGGGCCTGCATTTGGCCCTTGCATCCGTTCCAGGTTGCAGCCAAGAAAGCTGCCCTTATGGCTAATACCCCTGTCATCAACCTGCGCCGTGGTCAGGCAGTCCGTCACAACAACGACGTATGCATCGTCACTGCGACGGAACTAAAGACGCCTCCACGCATGGCCTCGTTCGTGCAGATGTCCATCCGCAGCATCGCCTCCGGCCGTGTGACCAACCTGCGCATGACCTCCAATGAGTCGCTGGACGGCGTCAATCTGACCCGCGAAATCCATGACCTGAGCTACAAAGATGGTGATGGTTACCACTTCATCCATCCTGAGACCTTTGAAGACGTGCTCGTGGGTGAAGACCTTCTCGGCGACGTGAAGAAGTATCTGATCGAAGGTCAAAGCTACAACCTTCTGTTCTGCGATGACGTGATTGCCTCGGTGGAACTGCCGCCATCGATGGTCATGACCGTCACGGAATCACCCGATGGTGTGAAGGGCGACTCGGCGAACAATGTTTATAAAGCCGCCGTCATGGAGACGGGCTTGGTCGTGCAAGTGCCGCTGTTCATCGGACCCGGTGAAAAGATCAACGTGAAGACTGAAGACGGCAGCTACTTGAGCCGCGCGTAATCAGCCGCACATCATTAGACATCTTGCTTTGAATGAGAGCAGAAGCTTAAAGCTTCTGCTTTTGTTTTGTGTAGTTTTCTAGTTACTCTGTATACAGGCCGGCATAAATTATAATTTTTATCGCTTTTCATTTCCCTAAAAATTGGTTATGAATCCTGGAGGTAGCAAAACCTGAGAACCTTCTTGATTTTGCCACGATTTTTGAGAACTTCCCCAGCTCCAAGCCGCAGCCATGAAAGGTGATCGTCGTCCAGACTCGGTTGTAAACCACGGGACGAAAAATCGGAAAGCAATCCTTAAGACTTCAAGAAAATCATTCGTTCTGTTAGGGTTGGTAATGGCCTGCTGGGGTGCTAGTTTTGCCGAGCCTGCCAGCCCGCGTCTCTGGGCAGGTTCCCCCACGTCCGCTGCCCGTGGTAGCCTTAGTGCCTACGACGTATGTGTTTTCCCGGCGACGCCGATACCCGATCGTCGATTAAAATCTGGCTCGCAGCAGTGGCTTGCGCGGGTGAACCCGGTGCTACTCGGTGATCTCCAGGTGCTGGAGACAGCGCAAAAGGCGGGCATTCCGGTCATCGCAGTTGCGGGGGAAAACCAACGAGCACGCCTGGACGTGGAGGCCAGCGCTTGGCTTGATTTCGCCCAGCGAGAGGTCTTGGAGCCGCTGCTCAAGCAAGGTTTTGATGGTTGGATAATTGACGCGGCAGACGCAGGGGGTAAGGCGGCCCAGTTGCTCGCGGCGCTGCGCAAAGCACATCCCGAGAGCACCATCGTTGTGAAAGATGGCTTTGATTCGGCTGCGGGCTTTGGGCTTTTCCTGGAAGGCACGGAGGAGGTCCTTCAAGCGCAGGCCGATAAGGTACGCGCCGCTGTCGCCCAAGGTCGTCAAGTGTTGGCTGTGGGCTATGCGCAGGATGTTTCCAAGGCCGCCGCTTTTGCCAATCGTCTAGCAGAGTGGGGCGCGGTTCCCCTGATCACGTCTCCAGAGTCAACCGGCACTGCCTCGGCACCGCTGCGTGAGCGAGCGCGCCGAGTGCTGATCCTTTGTGGTCGCGACCCGAAGGAGACGGAGAAGTCGCTGGTGCTGCCGATTGATTCGATGACTGCCGAGCTGTTCCAGGCACCGCTTGAGTGGCTGGGCTACGAAGCGGACTTCCTCGACATCAGTCGCGACACACCGCCTAGCGACGTCGCAGCGAGCCACGCGGGTGTATTGGTGGATGCAGAAACCGAGGTGCCATTGGCTTTGGAGCTGGAGGTGGCGAACTGGCTGGTCAAGGCCAAGCGAGAAGGTGTTCCCGTGCTGTTCACGGGTGGCCTGCCCTTCGAGCGTGAGGATGCGCTGGATGCCCTGCGCGAGGGCTTCGGCCTGCGCGGTTCCTTGGTGTCGGTGCCGGAAGTCAAAGATGTCTCCATCACGACCGTCGACGCCGCTGTGATGAATACCGAGGCGAAGGTCGGCCCCCGAGTGCAGGAGTTCAAGGACCTGCAGGCACCGGACAACTCGCGTGTTTATCTCGGCCTTACGGGCCGAGGAGCCCTCGACCAGCCATTGCGTTACACCCCGGTTTTCATGACTGACTGGGGCGGCATGTGGCTGGAGCCCTATATTATCCTGCGCGCCAGCCAAGACAGCTACCCGTTCTACGCCGACCCCTACAAGCTGATGGCTGAGTTTCTCGGCGCTCGCGGTCCCTTGCCTGCGCCTGACACGACCACGCGCGACGGTCGCCGCTTGTTTTATTCGCACATCGACGGCGACGGCTTTGTTTCTCGCTCAGACTTCAAAGGCCATCCCTTCTGTGCAGAGCTGGTGCGTGATCGCGTGCTGAAGGCCTTCGCCTTTCCCGTCACTGTTTCGATTATTGAAGCCGATATCCGAGCTTGGTCACAGGGGGTGGAAGATGAAGCGCAGCCAGAGATCCAAGCGCTCGCCAAGTCGATCTTTGAGCTGCCCAACGTCAACGCAGCGTCCCACTCGTTCTCACATCCCTACCAGTGGGACAAGAACGACCCGAATCCCGGCATCTACACCGAGCCTAACTTGGCGCTGAAGCCTGCGGCAAACTACCCCACCATCACGACCGAGCGCGAGGTGCGCGGCTCCGTGGATTACATCAACAAGGAGCTGCTACCCAAGGGTAAGCGGGTGGAGGTCTTTCTCTGGTCTGGTAACTGTCGCCCCGGCGAGGAAGCGCTCCGTATGGTCCGTGAGCTGGACTTGGAAAACATGAATGGTGGCAACACTATCGTGAGCCGCCTTTATCCTGGCATCGCAGGCATCGCGCCACGCGTGGTGCAGTGGGGAAATGAGCTGCAAATCAACGCCGCGAATCAGAATGAGTTTATGTATGCGAATGGCTGGAACGGCCCGTTCTACGGTGGCTTCGCCGATGTGGTGGATACCTTCGAGCGCACTGAATCGCCGCGCCGCATCAAGCCGGTGAATGTGTATTATCATTTCTACAGCGCCACCAGCCTGAGCGCGCTGCGGGCGTTGGAGAAAATCTACCGCTGGTGCGAGGAGCAGCCGCTGCACTCGGTGACGGCCTTGCAGTTCGCGCAGATGACCAAGGACGCCCACCGCACCCGCATCTTTGAGCTAGGAGCCCAGCACTGGCTGCTCACGAACGAAGGTCATCTGCGCAGCTATCGCTTGCCGCTCTCGGTTGGTCGTCCGGCCATGCAGAAATGTCGTGGCGTGACCGGCTGGACTGAGCACGCTGATTCACTCTACGTGCACACGAATGGTCAGCCGCGCGTGGAATTGCTCCTGGAGGCCGCCAAGCCCGAGCCTGCGGCACCAGCTGAGGCTCACCTTTTCCTGGCTAGCTCCACGGCCGAGATCAAGTTTCAGCAGCTCACGGCGTGGAAGACCCAGTTCCAAACGACCAGCCTGCGTGCGGTTACGGTCGAGTTCGGTGGCTTGCCGGCCCGCGCTACCTGTGCCGTCACGATCAACAAGGCCGCCTCCCAAGTCACCGCCGACGACCGCGGCCGCTTGATTCTCTCCCTGCCGCCCGAAGCCACAGTCACCCTCGATGCCGATCGCTCCAAGTATGCTCTCCTACGCTGAGATTCCCACTCCGCGCGTTTTGCCCATCAGCGCCTTGCTTGCCACCTTAGTGGCCAGCTTGGGCCTGTCATATTGGCTCGTCCCAGATCAGAAGGAAATGGTCGAGCGCCTAATGATGGATCAGCAGTATGGCCGTATTGCCGAAGTGCTGCGCAGCCTGGGCGGGGATGGTAACGATCTGGCGCTGCAAGAGATCACGCCCGAGCAGCTCAACCAGTTGACCGGCCTGATGCGCCTCACGCCGCGCGAGCAGATTAACATCATTTTTTCGCCCACTCGCTCGCTCGCCTACAATCGCTACCTTCATACGCTGGTGCTTGCTGCTGTGCGGTATGTAGACGTCATCCCCCCCGACAAGGCCTGGGACATCATGGCACCGCAACTGGACCGCTTGTCGCCTGCTCAAGCCGAAGACTTGGCCGGTCTGCTGTCGAGAAATGCCATGTCGCTCTCACAGCCGCAGCTAGCTGCACGCATTTTGCAGCGTGCGACTGAGCTGCCGGGGTCGCATGCCGACACTGCCAAGCAAATGGCCCTCGCGTATCGCTGGTCCGCGCAGCCCGAGGTTGGCGCTCGGCACTTGCGCCGCTGGCTTACACAGCGACATGGCAGCGCGGAGTTCAGCGAGTTGTCCAGCCTCTGCGCCACTCTCGCGCTGGAAGGTGGGCAGCCTGGCCTCGCCTTGGATGTCAGCCTGGAAGAAATGAAAACTCTGGGCGCGGATGGTGTGCCGACAACGTCGCAACTAGAGCGTGCGCTGGGCTACGCTTTGCAGAGCACGCGCACGGTGGACTTGATTCCATGGCTTCAGCGATACGTCGGCGCTCAGACGGAGACAACCCTGAGTATCACGGCACTGAATCAGCAATCTGCGGCTAAGTCCCCGCACCTCGCTGACTACCGCCGCTGGGCCACCTTGCTGGCGCAGTATTCGGATTGGAATTCGCGCTTCGACGCCGGTTTCGACGTCCACTTGCGCCTTGCGGCGATTGGAGAGCGCTCCTCGCTGGATCGTTGCTTGCAGCTCTACGATTTTCTGGGTCGTTCCGAGGAAATGGCCGAGTTGCTGGAGGTCCTTGGACCGGTGGAAGATCACCCCAACTTGCTCATCCAACATGCCACTTTGCTTGCTGGGTTGGGCCGCGATAAAGACGCGCGTCCTATCTATGAGCAATGGTTGAAGCAACGCCCGGATGATCGCAACGCTGCCTTCGACTACGCCAGCCTTTTGCAAGACATGGGCGACGAGGACGAAGCCTTGAAAGCCTTTGAGTCCGTGAACAAGCATCATCCAGCCGATGTGCCCGCCATCAAGAAGCTGGCCGAGCACTACATCCGCGCGGAGCGCTATGCAGATGCGCTGAAGCTCTACACCACCCTGAAGAAGGATGACCACGACCACTACACGCTGGAAAATTACGCAATGCTGGCCGAGTCGCTGGATCAGCACGAGCAATTGCTCACCGCTCAGATCCTGGCCGCGGAGCAGCTGCGCAGCGTGGAGGCCTACCTCGACATCGCCGACAGCGCGGGCTACCTGAAGGATCACGAGGCTGCGCTGAAGGAATTGGGCGTAGGCTTGAAGCTCTACACGAACAGCGCCGCCCTGCGGATCGCCCTCGGCTCGCTCCATTTGAAGGATGAGGCCTTTGATCAGGCGTTCGCCGTGCTCATGCATCCGAGCACGCGTCAGCATCCCTCGGCCGTCGCGATGCTGCTGCGGCACGCCACAGACTTCCTTCAACAGCCGCAGTTACTGGCATTCCTTGGGCCGGACGTTGAGGAGCGCCTTTCGCTATCGGTGCAGACCCGGCTTGATCTGGCCGTGCTCTGCCATGCTTGTGGCGAGGCTCAACGCGGAGAGAAGCTGCTCGCCTCCGTGCCGGTGAAGCCTGCGCATCTGGCCATGCTGGCCGAGGCGCGTTTCAACATGGGCGCTGTGGAGGATGCTGCCGTCTTCCTGTCACAGCATTTAAACGACAATCCGCGCGCAAAAGCTGACGAATGGGTTTTTCTGGGCGATATTTATGAACTTGTGGGCCGCGATGAAGATGCCAAACGCGCCTATAACTACTCTCTCAACCTGCTCACCGCTGATCTCCCTGATACCGCATCCGTCGCCCCGCAACCCTAGCCCGCCACTCCCATGAATGTGCGTTTACTCCTCCTCACGCTGCTTTTGATCGCCACGGCGCTGCCTGCGCAGACGGTCGTGCAGCCCGCTCTTCCCGCCGCCAACGATGGTGACGAAGAAGTGCAGAAACCGATTCCTTTCACCGACCAGGAACTCCGCGTGCTACGCTCGCTGAATTCGCTGCCGATGGAGCGCCTGCAAGAGCTGCTGCTCGTCTACGACAAGCTGGACAACACAGCCATGCTTGATGCCTTGGTGCGTGGCATCCTGCGCCGCGATCCCGCCAATGAAGAAGCGCTGCGTGTCCGCGCGTCGATCAATCCCGATGCGGTGACTCGTCCTGCGGGTTATCTGGAAGAGCTTGCGAAACGAGTGCTCTCCGGCCAGCCCGTAGAGGATGTTGACTCCGTTCCCTTGCAAGCCATCGCCCTCATCAATTACTCCCGCGCTCGCGAGGCGGTGCAGCTGCTTGAAGCCCTGGGCAAAAACCAGTTCCAGGGCAAGTCTTATCCCTTCCTCGACGATCTCGCTTATGCCTACGGCGAGGCAGGCATGTATGAGCAGGCGGAGGCCGCCTACAATGTCGTCCTCAAAGACACCGCTTTCCCCGTCGATGCTCGGCAAGACGCGCAACGTGCGCTGCCACAGCTGGCGGTGAAAAAGCGCATCCTCATGATCAAGCGCAGCGCGGGAGCCGATATGGACAAGCTGATCGACGGAGCGGAGGCTCTGCATGATGAGCTACCCAACGACTACGACGCATTGACCTTCCGCATTGAAGCTTATGACATCGCCCGTCGCTACGACGCTGCGATCGTGTTCCTCAAGTCGCTGCGCACCAAGCACACCGCCAAGGGTCCCTGGCCCTTCCTTCCCACGCTGGCCTTCGCTTACTATGGCAATCGCGAGTTTGACCAGTCCATCGCGACTTTCCGCGCGATTCAGACTTCGGCGGGCTTTGACCTCGCGACCAAACTGGAAGCCGAAACCATGATCTTGGAAATCCAGGTCGGGCGTGAAATCGAGCGTGGCATGTTCGCTCTAGGCAAGCGGGACCTAGAAACGGGCGAGGCTGTGATGCGCATGCTGGAGGCCAACTACCCTATGCATCAGGATGTGCTGGGCTATCGCGCCGTATACTTGGCCATGACAGGCCAAGCCGATGAAGCCTTCCGCATTCTGTTTGCCAAGAAACGCGAGCAGGAGGCGCTGCGACTGCCCTTCAGCCAGCAAGATGCGCTGGCCGACGTGTATCTGGAATTGAAGCAGTTCCGTCAGGCCCAAGCTGCGGCACTCGAGATCTTGATCGACCCGCGCTATGACGAAAGCATGAAGTCCGGGGCTGTGGCCAAGCTGCAGGACATCTACGTGGCCGAGTCGCTGGATGATGGCTACAAGGCGCTGGCTGAGGCCAACCGTGGCGAGGCCCGCAGCATTGCCACCCGCATGAGACGCATCTGCCCCGAGCGCATCGAGTTGAAAATCTTCGAGGCCGAAGTCGCGCTGGCATACAACCGCACGCTGTTCGCCCGCGATCAGCTCCAGAGCTTCAAGTCGCAGTTCCCAAACCAACCCTTCCCAGGCCAGACTTCGCTCGCTGCCGCCATGGCCGAGAGCGGCGATTGGGAAGGCGGCTACAACGCGTATGGCGAAGTGCTGGATCAGCCGGGCTACGAGGCAACGGATCGGGTAGAAGCCACGCAAGCCCGCCGGGACTTGGCACCGTGGTTCAGACCAGCGCTCACCGCTGACATGACCGCCATGATGGACAGCGAAGGCACCACTCTCAGCAGTGATCTCGAATTCAGCACACGCTGGTATGATGACTGGCGCTTGATCGCCTTCGCGCGCCAGAGCACGATCGACGTGGACAGCACCAGTGTCTTCGGTGCCCGCACGAACACCTACTTTGAAGGCGGCATCAGCGTGCAGCGCCGCTTTGGCAGTGGCTACTTTGTTGAGGCTACCGTGGGCGGCAGCGACGATGATCTCTTGTATGGCGCGCGCGTCGGCAAGCTCGCCTATCAGTCCCTGGGCTGGTCGCTCGGCTTCCAGGGCAACGCCCGTGCCACCGACAGCGTCGGTTTGCAGGCGCTGAATGGCCGCGAAAAT
>Ga0247831_1000911_pt1 | contig 60669 bp, 47 predicted proteins | sample LaCruzMarch2015__9_FD_192406 | JGI IMG/M metagenome (GOLD analysis project Ga0247831, IMG submission 192406) | Freshwater microbial communities from meromictic Lake La Cruz, Castile-La Mancha, Spain - LaCruzMarch2015_1m | ecosystem: Environmental > Aquatic > Freshwater > Lake | place: Spain...
CCACCGACGAAGCCCATGAGCATGCTCAGGGTTAAGCCGATTCCGAGGACGCCCCAGTCGACAACCACTCGGAATACGACAGCCTTGCCCCCTGGGCCAGCCCCACCGCCGATGATGCTGGTCGCTTGGAGACCATTGCACATGTATCCCAAAACGCAACCGATGAGTCCGCCCAACAGCGCGATGAGCAACGATTCCGTCAAGAAGCTAACCAAGATCCGCCATCGGCTGAATCCCAGTAATCGCAACATTCCGATATCTTTGACTCGTTGGCTGATGGCTGCAAACATCGTATTCATAACACCCATCACTCCCCCAAAGCCCATCACGGTGGCAACCAAGATCGTACCGATCAACAATTGCACGCTGGTTTGGCTTTGCGACTTGTAGTAATTGGTTTCAGTGAACGCGTTGACTTGAGTTTTCTCGTACTTGAAATCCTTATCCTTGCCCATAAAAAAGTCTTCTAACTTTTGGGCCTGCTGTGCGTCGGTCGCTCGTAAAACCAAAGTCGTGTAGTTGGACTTACCCAAAAGAGGTCCAATGACGCTTTGCTTGGACCACACTTCGGAATCGAACGTTGTTCCCTCGGTTTTCATAATACCGGTCACGACCAGTTCACGCGTGTCCAGAGGAATGGTGTCGCCCACTTCAAGTTGCTCGGGATTCCTAGCCTCTGCTCGCGAAGCGGCGGAGCGGTCACCTGCCAGTTGTCTTGCAATCCCTTGGCCAAGAACGACTTCGACCAATGGTGGTTTGTTGGGATCCGCGTCAGGCCGCACGCCAGCGGCGGAGAACCACTCGCCCCCTGGAAGCAAATCGAAATCATGCACTTGGGCGGAGGCTACCGGATCGAACAGACCACGCACTTGCAGTAAGCGACGGGTCGGACTGCCTGGCACGGGTTCGGCAATGGGTAGGCTTAAAACCAGATAGGACTCGCGGCTACAGAGCGGTTCGTCGTTCCTTCGTTCGACCCCCTCTTGCTGAGCGATATCGCCCATGCTTTCGAAAGCCAGATTGCTAACAGCCTCTTCGGTAGAACCTTGTGACAAAACAATCACATTGGCTGGATTGCCCGTCGCTTGCGCCAAACGCTTGAGTCCATTGATGAATCCCATTAGGCCGGTGAGCACCCCTGTCACGAGAATAAACGCGACGGAAGTTAGCAGGGTGGTTCGATAACGGACAATCAGGTTTCGCAGGTTGTAGCCAATAGGGATCTTAGCAAAGTAGACAATAAGGAGCATCAAGCCGAAGAAGCCGAAGGATGCTGGGATAAGAAGCCAGGCGTTGTCGAGCGTAACGAAATACAAAAAGAAGGTAATCACAAATGCCGTTACCAGGATGAACAGCAACATGATCCCCAGGACCTTCATGATTGCCAGGATTCCATCGACAATTCGTTTAGGCAATTGCGATTGTACGCGTTGCTGAGGTACTGCGTCTTCCATAACTTATGCCACCTTTGAAAATACGTCGACCACTTTGATCGAGCGTGTCGAGAGGGCTGGCAAGATACTGCCAGCAAAGGATGTAATGAAGCCGATCGCGGCCCCCCACCACAACGCTCCGTCGAGCACAGGAAAGCTAGAGAAGAAAGCGATTTGAAATGGAATACCACCGATCACTCGATTCACGATGTAGTAGGTGCCTATGGAGCTAATCGCACCTGCAACCACACCTAACAGAATCGCTTCGCCCAACACAAGAAAGATAATCTGATTGGGTTGAAAGCCGATGACCTTGAGTACAGCCATCTCTTTGCGACGTTCACGCACGCTGATGCTGATCGCATTGGAAATGACCACAGTCAGCGTGATGATGATCGCTGGGGCAAGCAAATAGCGGAGAATCATAAGCAAATCTTTGTAGGCGGCTAAGAAGTTCGATACGCCCGAGGAGGCTGTTTCGATCTTGACAGGTGGGGCCGCAAACATGGGCGAGTTGTCAATTTGGCCGCTCATTTTGGTGAACGTATCTTTGGTCGGTACTTTGACCCAAACCAAGTTCAATGTCTTTTCAGCGAGAGGATGGGGCTTTCCCTTGCTGGCCTTGTAGGCATCCAACGATGCATTCAGATAGTCGCGATTGATGCAGGTGTTGTTGTCGTAACGTCCTGGTGGGAAGGTTCCCACGATCTCGCATTCCAGTTCCAGGTCGCGGTAATTGATTCCAAAAACTTTGATGCGATCCCCCACTTTCTTTTCGATGGCGGCCAATCTTTTTTGACCAACGATAATCCCTTGGCGATTTGATTCCATCGCTTTGATGGCCTTGTCCAATTCCGCCTTGGGGCCAGGTTGAAGCGAGTCCAATTCGTCCATCATGGTCAGTAGCTTTTTGGGTTCCATGCAAAAGGCGAAGATGAAGGTGCTGAAGCCGATGTTGGTCTTGTCCACACTGCCAATGAAAAATTGCCAAGTCATGGAGTCCATAGGCTTCACATCGGACTCCTCTCGAGCGGCTCCGTTTTCCAAAGTGTTGGCATACGAAAATGGAAGCTGGCTTGGGATGCTCCATTTTTCGGTAACGATCCCCTTAAAGTTCGCGGACTTTTCGGAGGTTGCCATATCCAGGAAGCCCAGGATGGACCAAATCAGGGTAATAACAAAAACCAAAACCATCACACCGGCGCTGGTCAGCATGGACCGAACCAGATTGCGACGTAGGTTCTTAAAAATCAACATCATGAATTTCATAGTGGGTCTCCTAACCGGCTTCGTAGAGTTCTTCGTCGGGTTGGTCGACCAGTCGACCTTTATCCAGATGCTGGATGCGATCCGCGCGACGGGCGGCTCGCAAATCGTGAGTCACCATGAGAATCGTTTTGTTCAGAGATCGCTGCAGAGTCCCGAGCAAATCTAAAATCTCGTGAGCCGACTTGGCGTCCAAGTCCCCGGTCGGTTCGTCGGCCACGATCAAGGTCGGGTCCGTAACAATAGCTCGCGCGATACCCACCCGTTGTTGTTGTCCGCCCGAGAGTTGACTGGGCAAGTGCGAGTTACGGTCATTCAGTCCCACAAGTTCCAACGCGGTCATGACTTGTTCGCGCCGCTTTCTCGCACTGAGCGGTAGAAGCAACAAAGGCAGTTCCACATTTTCGAACGCCGAAAGAACAGGCAGCAGATGATAAAACTGGAACACGAACCCAACATGCTCGTTGCGCCAACGCGCCAGTTGCGATTCGTTCATGGTCGATACGCATCGGTCGCCGACCCAGATCTCGCCTTCGCTGGGAGTGTCCAGTCCGGCGATCAGATTGAGCAACGTTGTTTTGCCGGAACCGCTAGGTCCCATCAAAGCCAGGAACTGGCCCTCTGGCACATCGAGGTCCAAATCGTTTAGGACATTCACACGTTCGGCACCTCGTTTGAAGTATCGGGACACATGCGAAACTCGAACAATTGGTTTGGAGGTCACTCGTTAGGCACCTTGAACATGGAGGGGGGATAAATTGCGGCCGAGGCGAAATCATTGGAAGGATTCGCTTACTCGACATCAATCCATTTTGGATGAAATCTATTTCTCTGGGGAGCTGAAGAACACGACAATTGCGCTCATTTCGGGCTTCAAGTACGCGCCTTGTTCTTCTTCGGGAACTCGAACTGCAACGCGAACCGGCACTGCCCCTTTGGCTCGGTCTGCGATGGGCATCAGACGCGACACGGTTCCTTGGTACACTCGTTTCGGATAGGCCTCCGATCGAACTTCGCACAATTGCCCAGCGAATACTTTGGAGACATCACGTTCTTGAATGTTCAAGTCGATCTCCAGGTCGGAAAGGTCTGCGATATCGCAAACGCTGGTCGATCCACTGAAAGCAACGGGATTAACTAGATTCCCTTGCTCTGCATTCTTTTTCAGGATGGTGCCAGAAATGGGAGCTCGAAGAGTGCAATTATCCAGTCGCCATTCGGACTTGATCAGATTGGCTTCCGATTGAATGATAGCTGCCTTGGCCATCTCAATCCGTTCTTTACGAGGCCCTTCCTTCATCATGTCCAGCGATTGGCGAAGCTTTTCGACTCGCTTACGGGTGCTGAAGAAACTGCTTTGAGCCTGTTCGAATTCCGTCATCGAGATCGAGTTGGATTTAATGGCCTCTTTCAAGCGTTTGTATTGCGACTCCAGTTGAACCACCAATTCTTCTTGTTCTTGCAGGTCGGCAGTGGCGCCCGCAATTTCTTGCGGTCGAGCACCTGTTTCCAGTTCCGAAAGTTCAGCCTTGTTTCGCATCAGGATGCCACGCATTTGTTCGACGTCGGCTTGGTATTCTGTCCCTTCGACCTCTGCGAGAACATCCCCTTTGATCACGCGGCGACCTTCTTCAATGTTCAGGCTGACAATGCGTCCACTCACTTGAGGACTCACCAGGACTTGGTGTTTGGCGATGACGTACCCTCGAGATTCAAGAGCAATGGGGTTGGACGTACCACTAGGTGCTTCGGTGCCTGATGAGGGAGCGGGCGATTTGGTTGGCGTAGTTGCGGTAGTAGGCGCAGGTTTCGTGGAAACGTTCGCGGCAGGGGTGGGGGGAGTGTCGGCGCTTTTTGGCTCGTCCGTGGGCCGAGTGAAACCAACCAAGGAAGCGATTTTATCGTCGCGATAGGCGAGCCAAGTGCAAACGATGCCAAGAGCAATCACCAGAAGCCAGGGAATCCAGCCTCCAGACCGTTGGTTATCCAAGCGATCTTCTTTTGCAATTTTTAACGAGCGAACTCGGGCATCCAGCGACAGAGTCGCGTCCCGGCCAGGTGCTTTTTCGCCAGCGGGAGGTAAGGGGGTACTTTGAGAACTCACGCGAAATCCCAGTCAATAACAGATTCAATCGAAAAACAAACTTGCCCTAGTGTAGTGCCTAGGGGGGGAATCTGATACCTCAAGATTCAACCAGACTGAGCAGTTAGGTTTATTATCGACCATTTTGGGACCGCGACTGAAGGTACGTCGGGAGCTTGCCCCAGACGGCGGTCGGGACCGGCAAAAGCAATCAGTGGGTGGCACCGTTTAGTACCGCAAAGGCAATCCATTGCCTGATGTCTCAACATCGCAAACGCGCAAAAGGGACCTCGTAGCCTTTTATTCTTCCAACTAGCTTTCCCCTAACACAACCCATTACCCCTTAACACAAACGAGTCAGAAAGAGCATCATCCGCCGAACACAATGGACATTAGACAAGGACAAGACCTAACCCAACCGCGCCAAGCACCGATACCAAATGACACTGACGTTTCGCTAGGACAGATCGCGAGAGCGATCTTAGAAACATCAGACGCGTCGCCCTAAAGAATGTGCCAGCGTAGAACGGAAAGGCGGTTTGCAGCTCAACGAAGCACAATGCAAGCCGCAACCAGATCGGACTCAACATCGCTCAAGATGTTTGAACCGTGCATGGATAACTGAGAGAATGCAACCTGCATCGCAGGCCTAAAAGAGTGAAATGCATTCACACCTCGAATAGTCGGCTAATCAACCATCCTTGACTACAGAAATTGCGTTTCAACGGAAGCGATTCCAGTCGGAGCTCACCCAAGCAACGCCACCGGTGCCGACCGCTGCGCCGATTCGTTATTCGCCACGTTAGGTGAGCGAATAACGAATAGTATCCGCGGTCGGCACCTAGAAAGCGAACAAAAAAATGTAGGCCCAAAACAAATTGAAAAACAGTGGCGACGGTCACTTGCCAAACCCAGGACTTCATAGTCGGCACCGTTCACCCGGCCGCGGCGAACGATATTGATTTCAAAACCCGCGCGGCCCGCGGCTCGGTGTGCATCGGTTTGTTATCCAGCTCCTTCGTTAGTAGAAGTCTTCATCTGGATGTGATCGTCGATATTCCTGTGCCTCACGGTTGGCAGATTCGTGTCTAGAAAGTGAGAGTTGATTGTACGCCCAAAATCGCACTTCGCGGTTTGGGTGCGACAGTTGTTGAACAAGCAGTGGAATGTGTTCAGGCAAATCCGCATCACCGATCAGTTCCACTAGCTTAGCCCGCATTTCGGGATCGACTTCGGATTGAAGGAGGCCAACAATCTGCGGGGCGTATCGAATTAGATTGTCGCCTTGCAGAGAATGGTAGCCGTCTTCGTATGTCATCGGATCGGTGCTCCGAAGCATTGTGATCGACTCATCGAACTGCTCTGGTGTCATCGAACCTCTGCTGGATAACGATAAATTCTCCCCAGAGTCATTTGGGGGGAACAGGATTCTAACACGGGTCAGTTGAGGAAAAAAGGTTTTCCCACGTAGCTGAGCTACGTTAAATACCGCGACAAAAAACCGCAAGTCCGTTTAGGGGGAATGCTGGCAAATGTTAAGAAAGTCGCCCAAAATCTTCTCCTGCGAAGTTCGTTTCTTCAGCCATTTTCGATTCGTGAAACCGGACTCGGTTCGCTATCAATCGGTGGGAGGTCTGCGGCAGTCGAGTTAGGGCCGGGATCCGTTAGGCACAACTGACAAAAGCTAAACTAGTAGGCACTTTCCATGCGCCGCTTCGGACGGCACGGCGGAGCGTGCCTGCTACTTTTGGCGGCTGTGCCCAGTGGACGACCTCTAGGCTTCTTCCCGATGTCATCCAATGGATACCAAGCCGTCTTACTGAGTTCTCTTTTTTGCCCGCCGAACTTTGCCCGCCGAACAACGAGGTTACCGAAACTGCTTGCAGTATTCGTAAACGGCCATGGTGGTTGCCGTCGCCACGTTGTAGCTGAATGGGCGTCCGTAAACCGGTATCTCCACCACGTGATCCAGTCGGTCCAATTCGTCTTGGGTAAGCCCTTCTCGTTCGGCTCCGATGACCAGCGCAGTGCGATGCTCGAAAGAAAAATCATAAAGGCAATTGGAATTGGTGGTCTGTTCCAGTCCTACCCTGGAATACCCTTCTTCTTTGAGTTGTTCAAGAACAGGTGCGAGCGATCTTCTCTGGACAATTTCGACCGCATCGATTGCATCCCGAGCGATTTCTCGATCCACTTTGCCCGGCCCGCATTGGATGATTTTGGGAACCCCGGCGCATCCAGCTAGCCGAACGATTCGGCTGAGATTGACATTGCTGCGCATGGGGGCCAAAACGATCAGCAATTCTCTGGGTTGAATGGGTACCGTGGGTGGCTTGTGCCGTATATGTTCGAATCGATGCATGGTCCTTGCTTTCGCCTTTGCTTATCCCAGCAGAATCGAGAACTCCCCTCCTCGGCGGCTCGATTGTGGTGTATTTTGGGCCTCAGAGTACTCTGCGTTTTCCATTTTGTCTTGCCAAATCAACATGTTCCTTTCAAAAGCTGCTGTCATAGGGACTGGATTTATAGGTCCGGTTCACATCGAAGGATTGCTTCGTGCGGGCGTTGGCGTTCAAGGAGTTCTAGGGTCCAATTTCGCCAAATCCCAGGCCACCCAAGCCAAATTTGGACTCCCCCGAGCGTACGCTGACTTAGACGAATTGCTTGCAGATCCGGAGGTGAATGTCGTCCATATCACCAGCCCCAATCGGTACCATTTCGAACAAACGATTCGATGTATGGACGCGGGAAAGCACGTTCTGTGCGAAAAGCCTTTGGCGATGAACTCGACCGAAAGCGCCGAGCTTGTTCGACGCGCTCGGCTGGCCAAAACGCTAACTGGCGTCAACTACAACGTGCGTTTCTACCCACTGTGCATCGAAGCTGCAACGCGCGTTCAACAAGGTTTATTGGGAGAGATTTTTCACATCACGGGCAGCTACACCCAAGATTGGTTGCATCAAGATTCGGACTTCAATTGGCGAGTGCTTGCGTCCGAAGGAGGCCCGCTACGTGCCTTGGCCGATATTGGAACTCATTGGCTGGACTTGGTCCAATCCATTAGCTCGCTCGACATCCATTCTGTTTGCGCCGATCTGCATACGGTTTTTCCGATCCGAAAACGACCTGTGGGGACCACCGAGACATTCACCAGCAAGCTCAGCACGGCCCCAAAGCAAGGTGTTGAGGTCCCTATCGACACCGAAGATTTCGGGAGCGTGTTGTTTCGATTCGGCAATGGTGCTCGAGGGGTCATGCATGTGTCGCAGGTGATGGCTGGCCATAAGAATTCGATTCGATGGGAAATAGCTGGCTCCCAGCAAAGTATGTCTTGGAACAGCCAGCACCCGGACGAGCTTCAATTGGGCAATCGCGACACCGCCAATCAAACACTGCTACGCGACCCTGGGCTGCTGTCGGAACCCGCTCGGTCGCATGCTCAGTATCCTGGCGGACACAATGAAGGCTTCCCCGACACGTTCAAACAATTGTTCCGAGCGTTCTATCAAGCGATCGAGTATCCAACGGAGCAATCGGGATCCGCAAACGTTTCGCGCTTAGCGGCCTATCCAACCTTTGAGGATGGGCATCGTGAGATCTTGCTTTGCGAAGCTATCCTCCAGAGCGCGACGGAGCGCAGATGGGTCGACCTGTAAGCAATGGCACTGAATGACACGACCTTAATTGGTCTCTTGAATCACGAAAAGCAGAATGTCCGTTCGGCGGCCTTAGAACTTCTGAGCAGTAGCTTCTCGAACGACAAGCGTTGGCTGCCCAAAATTTTTGAGGCGTGGGATCTGTACGGAGTCAGTGAAGCATTCCCAGAGTTTCCGTTGTTGACCTACTTCTCCATTCCCGCCGAATTCGTTGGGGAGTGCATTGAACGAGCCGGCAAGATGGTGACCGGTCGCGAGCTGACGGATCGCACTTGCCGATGCGCTGGCAAGCTCATCGAAGCCGTATCGGTTTCGGCACCTGTGACCTTTGCCCCGCATATTGCAGCCATTCGCCAGTTGAAGCAAACATCGAAGATTTTTTTTCGTGTGAGCGATCAGAAGATGCAAGCCCGTTGCGAATGGATTGATCGCGATTTTCCTGACTTGGCAGAGACTTTGTCGAGCAATCCCGGAAGCATTGGAAATCTTTATGAAGTCTTAGAGAGCCAGTTTCTTCAAGGGCGCATCGATGACATTTTGAAAGAGGGGCTCGTGGCTCTTCAGACCAGCGGCCAAGAACGCTCTGCGGAACAAGTGTCGCTGGCGTGTCTTGAGCTGAGCAGTCGATATCGGCTGATCGGTTACGAAGCCTATTTTGTTGAGCTGATCGATCACATGGATGCCATGATTGCGGACACTGCCGCCATTAGCTTAGCTCGATGCCGGACCGATACCACGCTATCTTTGATTGCGGACCGATTTTCCGACTACTCCAAATCGGGCCAGCTTCGTTCCATCGATGTGTTACGACGAGGGCGATTGCCAAAAACCTCGGAATTGCTGCGCTTTCTGCGACCGCACGGTCGCGGGCATGAAGTGCAGAACGCTTTGGTCGCATCGGAGATTCTTCAGTTTGACTTTACAGCGCTCGAAGATTGGCTTGAGTCGTTGGTGATTGTAGAAGATTCGATCTTCTCGCGGCTGAGAAGCCAGTTGGCGGTGATTGAGCCGTTGGCGGAGACCTTGCCTGAATCCGATAAAGAACGCACTTTGCAGCTCCTTCGTTCCCGGTCCAAGGAATAGGTTCCTACTGATGCCACGTATCTTGTTGGCGATCGAGTCCACGTGCGATGAGACTGCGGCAGCGGTCATTACGGATGATGGCATCGTGCTGGGCGAATGCATTGCGACTCAAACGGAGCTTCATGAAAGATTCCAGGGCGTGGTTCCTGAGATTGCGGCCCGCGCCCATCTCGAACGTATCTTGCCTGTAATCGATCAAGCATTAAAACAATCAGGGGTTGCTCCATGCGATTTGGAAGCGATCGCGGTGGCCACTCATCCTGGCTTGCCTGGGTCCTTGCTGGTTGGGCTTTCGGCTGCCAAGGGGCTGGCGCTGGCATGGAACAAGCCGCTGGTGGGAATCAATCATGTCCAGGCACACATTTATGCGTGCGGTATTGGCAAACCCGAAAGCATTTTTCCTTGCGTTGGGTTTGTGGTCAGCGGTGGGCATACCAGTTTGTACCATTGCGAGTCACCGGCTCAATGGACTTACATTTCTGGAACGATCGACGATGCGGCAGGGGAGGCATTCGATAAGGTCGCGGTCATGCTTGGTTTGCCGTTTCCAGGCGGCCCGCAACTTTCGAAGCTAGCAGAAAAGGGAGATCCCAAGGCGATCGCGTTCCCCCGGCCGATGCTGGATGACAAGAAACGACTGGACTTCAGTTTTTCGGGATTGAAGACGGCGGTTCGCTATCGGATTGCGGGTGTTGGTAAACACACTTGGGGGCCATCGGAGCTGCCCGATCAAGTGCGAGCGGACATTGCGGCTTCGTTCCAGCAAGCGATCTTAGATTGTTTGATCGGCAAAAGTGTGCAGGCATGCAAGCAGGTTTCGGTGAACAGGCTGTGCGTTGGGGGCGGAGTCGCGTCGAATCGTTCTTTTCGAGAACAATTGGCAGTCGCATGCCAGGGGCAGCAAATCGAACTACATATTGCACCAGCGGAACTGTGCACGGACAACGCGGTGATGGGGGCCTTGGCGTGGGAGAAAATTCACTTGGGTCAGTTCGATGATTTGGATTTGGATGCACAGCCGGGGCTGCTTCGAAGAAGATAGCGGTAGGAAAATCAAGGATTCGAGCTATATTGGCCGTTCTGGCCGATGAATCGCTCCTTCGCTCGAAAGTTCCCGTTGCATGCCGCAGATTACTATCCAAGACTTAACGATCAGCTATCGCGGGCCTCGCTTGCTCTCCGAGGTTTCTTGCAGAATCGATATGGGGGAACGCATCGGACTTCTCGGACGAAACGGATGTGGCAAGACCACCTTAATGCGGTTGATATCGGGGCAAGAGCAGCCTGAAGGTGGAAAGATCGAACTTAACGACGGCACTCGCGTTGCGATTTTGCCTCAAGACGTTCCCCTGGAGATTACCGGAAAAGTATCCGAGATTATCGCCCGGGGATTGCCGGCCGAGCTTTCGGAACTGGAGAATCACTGGCAACGAGACCAGATGGTGGATCGCACGTTGGAGCAAATGGAGCTGGACGGGGAAGCTCATTTTGAACGCCTTTCGACAGGCATGAAGCGTCGTGTGCTGTTGGCTCAGGCCATTGTCAGCAAGCCCGATGTGCTTCTTTTGGATGAGCCGACGAACCATTTGGACATCGATGCAATCACATGGCTGGAAGGATTTTTGGCGTCGTTACCTTCAACGCTGTTGTTCGTGACTCACGACCGTGCGTTTCTTACCAAGCTCGCCAATCGAATTCTTGAAATCGATCGCGGCAAGCTCTTTGATTGGTCGTGCGATTACCCCACCTTTTTGAAGCGAAAAGAGCAGGCACTTCTTGCAGAAGAAAAACAACAAGCCTTGTTCGATAAGAAATTGGCCGAGGAAGAAGTATGGATTCGAACAGGGGTCAAAGCCCGGCGAACGCGAAACGAAGGGCGTGTCCGCGCCTTGGAAGCTCTTCGTGAGAAGCATGCTCAGCGTTATCGAAAAGAAGGAAGCGTCAGCTTGCAAATTGATGCTGGGGAACGAAGCGGCATGCTGGTTTGCGATCTCAAGCAGGCGTCGTTCGGATATGGTGGAAAGACGATCATTCCGCCTTTGGATCTTACGATCATGCGAGGGGACAAACTGGGAATCATCGGACGTAACGGTGCGGGCAAGTCGACCCTACTGAAAGGATTGCTTGGGCGTCTGGAACCCATGGCCGGTACCGTCAAGCTTGGAACGAAATTGGAGATTGCATACTTCGATCAAACGCGCGAAGTGCTCGATATGGACAAGACGGCCGAAGAGAATGTTGGCCAGGGCAAGACCATGATCACTGTCAATGGAAAGTCGAAGCATGTCATTGGCTACTTGCAAGATTTCTTGTTCACGCCAGAACAGGCTCGATCCTCCATTCGTTTCTTTTCCGGAGGGCAACGCAATCGATTGCTGTTGGCGAAACTGTTTGCTCGACCTGCAAACATGCTGGTGATGGACGAACCGACCAATGATTTGGATACGGAGTCCTTGGAGCTTTTGGAGGATCGATTGGTCGACTACGAAGGGACCGTTCTGATTGTCAGCCACGATCGTTCTTTTTTGAACAACGTGGTGACCAGCACCGTTGTCTTCGAGAAGACAGGTATCAAAGAGTATGTTGGTGGCTATGACGATTGGCTTCGTCAGCGCAAGGCAGACTTGAACAAAGCCAACAAAGAGAATGCTCCGAAGCAGACTTCCACCAGCAATTCCAAAGCAGAGAAGTCGGCATCCGGTGGCGGTCAAGGCGTGGCCGTCGCGAAGAAGCTATCGTTCAAAGAGCGGCAAGATCTAGAAAAGCTTCCCTCGCAGATCGAGACCTACGAGGCGGAGCAGCGAACCATTCATGCAGAAATGCAAAAGCCAGAGTATTTCAAGTCGTCACAAAACAAACTCGCAAAGGATCAGTCTCGCCTGAGCCAACTGAATGAGTTGTTGGTTGCTGCGTACGCTCGATGGGAAGATCTTTTAGCGAGAGATCAACAAAACAACTAAATCTTGACGAAGATCTTTTTGTTGTAGAGCCACCACAGCATCAACCAAACGACGCACATCGTCATGGCACCCAGCGTGAATTCACGAACAATCGCTATGTCATTGAGGCTGGCCAATTGACTCAGTAGGTTTTCAAGCACACGAGCCATGGCGTCGATGGCGAAGCCGAAATGGCGTTCGAGGGCTTGATGGATAGGTTCTACTAGTGTCCAGCTAATGACATAAGCAACGATCGAATTGGAGCCGATTACGAGAAACGGGAATCCCCACCACTTCCAACCTGCCATGTCGCAGATCAAATGCAGTGAGGCCAACCAAGCGAAGCATATTCCGCCGCTCCATAGAGTCCAGGTCGGGGTCCAGATACGTTTTACGATAGGGCAAATCCCCATCGCATCCACTGCGACAGCGACAAGCATGCAGATAACCGCTGCGGACCATAATAGAATTTGTTTTCGGCCAGCGGCACGATTTTGCTGAAGGATTCGACCAGCGATCAGGCCTAGTATCATGGTTCCCAACGTGGGGATAAAACTGAGTGTCGCATAGCCTCCGGCCGAAAAAAGGAACGGTGATTCGCGAGGAAACAGATTCATCCACCATCGATCGGCAGCCCATGCAAGGTTGGAATTCTTGTTAAAGTGAGCCGCGAGTCCAGAGTCGTGTTCGGGCCATGTCGATGCAACGCCGACGCTTTCGTAAGAGAAATCGGGCCCTGGCAAAGGATACGCAACGAAGGCAATCCAATACCCAACCAGGATGATACTCAAGCTGATGATTAGCCCTCGCATGGACAATCCGGACAGCAAAAAAAGGATCCAGTATCCAAGGCCAATTTGCGTCAGGGTGTCGTCGAAAGTGAAGTTCGTTATTGGCTTCCCAAGGCTTCGCAGGAAGATACCTAGAAATATGAGGGTCAGGCTACGCAGCATTGCGTGCAAAAACATGCCACCCCAGCTTTGTCCTTTGTCCTTTCGCGACGCAAGCGAAAAGACCATGGCAGTTCCAACCAGGAAGGTGAAGCTTGGCTGGATCATGTCATGAAGCGAGCAGCCGTGCCATTCGACGTGCGAGGTATGAAAGCTTATCCATCTGAACACCTTCGATAGCCACCCGCCATCGGTGGCAATCTTGTGCAGTTCTTCTAGCCTGAGCATTTCCGCAAGCATGAGAAACATGACCATACCGCGATAGATGTCGATGCTGGCAAGGCGTGCTGGGGTAGCTTGGCGTATTGAATCTTCGTTCGAAAGTTCGGTTGCGGTGCTCATTTCAAAGAACTACTTTCTTAGCCAGCCATGGCTTGCAATTTGTCCCGGACCTGGAGAAGCGATTTTCGGATTGAGTCGCTCAGCTCTGGCATTTGAAGTACATTTTCAATAAGTGGATTCAATTGTTCGGAGTAGGATTTCGCGAGCGATGTCACCACGAACCTTCCCTCTGCCGGCATGGACTTGATACTTTCTGCCAGGGCATCCAGGTTGTGAACCGCTTCCGTCAGGGTTGGTGAGTTCGCTTCCGCGATCGATGCGTCGTCAATACTCCCAAGGACCGTTGCTAAGCTATTCACGGATTCCTTGACTCGTGATTTGATGGAAGTGATTGCTTTGGGTGCCAATTTATTCTTAGCTACTTCTTCCGTGGGATCGAAAACGCTAGCGACAACACCGGTGGTTTCCAAGATCATCTTGGGCCGTGCGTTTGTCGCAGGCGGCATGAATTGAGCTGTCTGGCGTTCGTTCGTACGATAGCGGTTGAACACAAAGAACGCCGCAACGGCGATGGCAGCAAGAACAGCGAGCGAAACGAGGGAAGTACCTAGAATACTGCGATGCTCCAAGGAGTCTTCCTGGTCGCCTTGCGAAGCTTTTCTTATGAACGTTTGGAAACTTGGGATCGATGCCAGGGGGAGCTTTTCTGGGATGGCCGACAAGATGCTTTGTCGATGCGATCGAAAGAGATTTGAAATCGACGTCGCATCGCGAATATTCTCCGCTGGATGGTTGGCACTATCCGCTGCTGCGCTATTACCGTCCGCTCCTGCGGGGCCATCCGCACCGACTGCGTTAGCGACTTCCGCACCGATCGCCCCTAATACAAAAGGAGTTAAGTAGCCCAAACCAATCCTAACCGTGGTAAGGTTTACATGGGTATACGCAGAAACGGCGGCTGCGATCTGGTCAACGAGGTTATTGCCGATCAGGTTGCTAAGCTGGCTTCCCCCTGAATTTAAAGCACCTGATTCCAGCATTTTTTCGGCAGAGCCAAATGCATTTAGTCCCAAGCCATCGAGCGCTATGGCAATGCTTTGGGCGCCAGAAGGTTTCGAGGCAGCCAGAGCTAGACCGGCGAGAATGCTTGGAATTCCAGCTTGAATCAACTTTACCATGTCGGATTCTTGTACACCGACGAGACCGCCGAGCTTTTTGTAGAGATCGGTAGAAAACTGTCCTCGCAATGACTCGACTATATTCATGGTTTTACGCTTCCAAATGGAATACTAAACTTCGTCGATGTATCCGGTGTAGCCAGAAACGCAAATTTCTCTGACGAGCGGTAGACTCTAACCCGCTTGCTTTTCAATTTCAACGATCTTCTCAAGCCGTCGCGTGTGCCGTCCACCTTCGAACTCCGTAGCCAACCAGACACGGACAAGATCTCCTACTGGGCGGTCCCCGATCAAGTCACCGGGCAAGCACAATACGTTGACGTCGTTGTGACGACGGCACATTTCTGCCATCACTTCATCAGCGCAGGCGGCAGCTCGGACACCGTGAAATTTATTGGCGGCGATAGCCATACCGAAACCGGTACCGCAGATAAGAATACCTCGCTCGACGGATCCATTGGCGACGCGTTTTGCAACTTCGATTGCGAAGTCCGGGTAGTCCACAGGTTGATCGCTTTGCGTGCCAAAGTCTTCAACCTCGTGGCCGTCCGCGGTCAACAAAGTGATGAGCTTGGCTTTGATTTGAAACCCACGATGATCGCTACCTAAGGCGATTCGCATTGTTTAAACTCCATTCATTTGCAAAAGTGAATTCATTCGACTGCCCTATCGCCATTGTATGAGCGATTCTAGATTAAGTTGATCTATCCAATAAGAGGTGTTTTGATCGAGCTGCGATGCGCATCGTTGGTAGATTTCCAAAGGACCACCAAAAGGATCGCTGATTTCATTGCCGTCGGGAGAGATCAAGTGCACCTTGTGAGCCATAGCAGGCCACTGCGAAGTGATCACTTGACGATGGCGATTCCCCATCGCCAAAATCAAATCCGCCTGTTCTACCAGACGTGAATTCAATTGAGTGCTCTGATGCTGGTCCAAGGTGGTTCCAAAACTTTTGATGGCCGCTGCGGCGCCGTGCGAGGCAGGTTCGCCTCCAAAGGCAGAAACGCCTGCTGAAATTGCCACTACAGGTGTGTTCCCGTTTTGCGAAGTGCCGCTGAATCGTTCGGCAATCTTTCGTTGCATCATGGCTTGTGCCATGGGAGAGCGGCAAGTGTTCCCAGTGCATACAAACAAAACAATCCACTGCGACATGCTCTTTAAGGCATCTTCCCCGACGATTCCTTGATGAACAATTTGTCCTTGGTTTCCATCGATCTGAACAATCGTGGGTATTCCGGGTGCTTCCGTGGCTCCATCGTCAATGGCAAGCACGGCAAGCTCCGTTTGCAAGTCGCTTAACTGTGGGGCAAATGGTTTTTGGGATCCGGTCGCCAAGGCACAAACCAATGGTCCTGAAAACAGTTTCCCGACATGCTCCAACACCTCGTGATGCGGTTGCCACACGTGAATTCGCTCACCGCCTTGCATCAACAGATCAGAAACGGAGGGTGCCATGCACTTGACCAGGCTGGCGGGATGCGAATCCTTCAAGCTGATCATGACTGGCCCGGGCCACGATTTATTCGCCAGCCGACGAGCGGCTGAACTCAGATCCGGAAAGTAATCCAAGGTTTCATCCGCGGCACGCATCGCCAACGACAGTCCAATTGGACTCGTTTTAGCATACTCGTTCAGCTTTGCTACGGCATCTGGTTGTAGCCCGCTAGCTGCCAGCAGGTACGAATTGCTGGATGGAAGCGCAACAATATGGCCTTCGGTCAAAGCTTGTACTGCCAAATGAACAACATCGCGAGGATCATCGGAATGTTTCCAGTTTAGAATCTTCGTCATACAGGTAGCATTACATTCCGATCCAGGAGCAAAGCCCACAGAATCAGATCGGCTGATTCTGTGTTTTTGAATACCAATCCGGTATGATATCGGATGTTGCAGAGCCGGTCGATTCCCCGCGTGGCCGAATCGTGCTCCTGAAGATAAGTTTCCTGCCCCAGTGAGATATGACGCCAACTCGAGCTAAAAACGTGGAAGCAATGCAAAAAAGGCGGACATTTCTTCAAAATGCATTTTCGTCTGGAGCAGCACTGGCAGGCGCGCCCGCGATTCCCATCGTGGCTAGCTTGCAAGGTTGCACAGGAACGGGTGCAGGCGGACGAACGGATTTGCCCGATCTCGTTTTTGGGCAACGAGGCCTCGCAGACGGTCGTTTTCAGAAACCTAGAGCGATAGCGATCGACAGTGTGGACCGCATCTATGTGGCGGACAAAACGGGCCGCATTCAAGTTTTTGATGATCGAGGCAAGTTCATTCGCGGATGGCGTACCCCAGAAATTGAATCGGGCAAACCAACGGGCTTGAGCATGGATCGGGATGGAGTCTTGATGGTCGCCGATACTCATTACTATCGCTTTTTGTTCTACACCCCCGAAGGGGAATTGCTGGTGGATCGCACCATTGGCGGCGTGAACGGTCCAGAGCCGGGACAGTTCGCGTTTGTGACCGACATCCTACGCTCACCCAGCGGAGAATTTTTTTGCGGTGAGTACGGGGAATTCGATCGCATCCATCGCTATTCGGCCGATGGAACCTAGATCGATCGCATGGGTGAGCATGGAAACGGCTCGCTTCAATTCAGCCGCCCTCAGAGTTTTTGCATGGATGGCCAGGGTTTGCTGTGGGTGGCAGACGCATGCAACCATCGAATTCAGGTGCTTGATTGGCGCGGTGCTACCCCCGTATTTGTCAAAGCGATTGGCAAGCAGGGGAACGCACCGGGCGAGCTTCAATACCCTTACGGCATTGCGTTGACAAAAGACGGCACTATTTTGGTTAGCGAGTTCGGAAACCATCGGGTTCAACAACTCGATCTGGACGGTAATCCGATCGCTTCTTGGGGAAGTCCGGGCAACCAACCGGGGCAGCTCAATCAGCCGTGGGCAACTGCGACCGATTCTCGCAATCGAGTCTACGTTGTAGACTCAGGCAATAACCGTGTTCAGCGCTTTCGAATTTAACAAAGGCCATTTCCAACTTTATGTTCCAAACCATTTATGTCGGCAAGTTGCTGGGCATCAAAGTCTACATCCATTGGTCCTTTTGGCTTTTGGCCATGTACGTAATGCTGACTAATTTGAATCAAGGGTTTGTTTCTGCCTTAAAAGCCTTGGGTTTTGTTTTCGCTGTTTTTGGATGTGTTTTCTTGCATGAAATGGGGCATGCGTTGGCTGGTCGCTGGTTTCGTATTCCGACCATCGACATCACTTTGTTGCCGATTGGTGGTGTGGCGCGTATGGGGGACTTTACTCGATCGCCCTTGGCGGAACTGGTGGTTGCGGTTGCAGGCCCGATGGTCAATGTCGTGATTGCGATTGTTTTGGTTTTGGGACTTTCCATTCAAGCCAACTTAAACCCCAATAATGAAATGACTTTGGCTCGAATGGCGCCATTGGAGCAGCTCCTTCTGGCCAATATCGGCTTGGTTTTGTTCAACATGCTTCCGTCCTTTCCAATGGATGGTGGACGAGTCCTTCGCAGCCTTTTGGCCATGATCATGCCCTACTCTACGGCAACGCGTTATGCCGCGAGAACGGGTCAAATCATGGCGATAGGGATGTTTATGTGCGGCATCTATTACTTCAGCACTTTCGGGATCAGCTTACTGTTGATCGCGGTCATGGTGTTTGCCGTGTGCAGTGGTGAGCTGCTCAAGGAGCGCATTGCCGCCGCGCGTGATCAGATCATGGGCAACCCTTTTCCGTTTGGAACCAGCCCGGTAGGTCAAGTCAATTCGCCGCGCAATGACGGCGATATTGTGGATGCTGTTGAAGTGAAGCGTGTTCGTTAGCTTAACGCTGGACAAGTGTCTCTGTCGCTGCGGACGGAGCCGGTCGCGATTCACGTTCAGCGAGACTGTTATCTTGATTTGGTCCGTCCACTTTTTTGGGGACTTGAACTAGGGAAACACGCGCGTGTTCGTCGTGAATTCTTTTGTTGGCTCGTTCGGGATCCACCTGAGTCCAACTCTCTCGGTAAAGTTGGCTGACGATTTTCCGATGCATACGTTGATCGCTATCGTACCAATGGACTCGGTATAGTTCCGAGCTAGCGTCTTTGACCGGCCGGCGATTCTGGTGTTCTCGGTCTTCCACCAAGCACCAAGCACGCACTAGAAAGCGACCAGACTCGGGAGCCTGTTCATAAAAAATAACCTGATCGTAAACATGACGACCTTGATGGTCGTAGAAATGGTTTAATTCAATCAGATCAACATACTCTTCGGCAACGCCAGTGTTCTTAGAAATCACCGTACCGAAAGCGCAAAGGACCAGCAGGATAGAACTCGAAAACATGACCGCGAACCCTCAATTTAGAACTCCTCAGGTAGATCGATGGTCTTGAAAGCCATACGAAGAGATCACATAAGCCGCCGGGTGCAGCGCGGTACTTCCATCGCGAACGAAGATATTGCGGTCGTTAAGCGAGTGGATGGAGAGGGTGAGAGAGAGGCCGCGTTACATCATATTGCGAATCTTCAATGCGATTCCCTTGTATCAGAGGCTCAGATCGACTTCGATCGGAAACAAATAGAAACACGATGGAAACCTGGTTCGGACCTCGCGAATCGTTGAATCCGCGTCCCGACAACCGGCCAGCATCTCCAATAGCAAATCTTCGGACTTCAGTTCAAGAGTACTTGAAGGAAAACCAAGAACAATTCCCGGCAGGACAAAATATGTGCAGCCCATTCGCTTCGACTTCGATGGACTAGAGCCTATAATGCAGACCTGGACGGTATTGGTAAAGGGTGTTGCACAGGAGTCGTGCAAAATTGGACTCGCCATTTGAGTATCCGTCAGCATCCTTTTTCTCACGCACCTCTTTCTTCAAGCTTATTCATCCGAAGGACAGCACTATGAAGCTCCGATTCTTGACTCTCTGTTTTGCCTGCATCATGTTCGCGCGAACAACGATGGCAGGGGATGCTGCTGAAAAATCCGAAGGGAGCTCGGCTAGCGATCGCAAGGCTATGATCTCGAAGGCTGTGGCTTACTTGCGCGATGTCGGGCAGATGGAAGATGGGTCTTTTAGTAGCAAGACCGGTCCAGGTATCACGGGCCTCATCGCAGCTGGGCTACTAGCTGTCGACTTGCCCACTTCGGATCCTGTGGTTGCGAAAGCTCTGAAATACTTGGAAGGCATACGCCGCGAGGATGGCGGGTATTATGCTCCCCAGTCGCGACATGCTAACTACGAAACATGCCTTGCGATCATGGCGTTCTCGAAAGCGAATTCGGACGGTCGCTATACCGAAGTGATTCAAGGCGCTGAGCGGTTCATTAAACAGCAGCAGTGGGATGAAGGGGAAGGAATTCAATCCGATGATGGCGCTTACGGGGGAGCGGGATACGGGAGCAAATCACGTCCCGATCTTTCCAACACCGCGTTCATGATTGAGGCTCTTCGCAATGCGGGATGCTCCGAAGAGGATGAAGCGATTCAGCGTGCACTTTTATTTGTATCGCGATGCCAAAACCTAGAGTCGCCAGCGAACTCCACCGAGTTTGCATCGAAAGTGAACGATGGTGGGTTCTACTACACGCCCGCTGCTGGCGGAGATTCCATGGCAGGCAAAGACGAGAATGGTGGACTGAGATCGTACGCGTCCATGACCTACGCTGGATTGAAAAGCATGATATTTGCCGGTGTGGATAAAAACGATTACCGAGTGAAGGCGGCTCGCGATTTTCTTCAAAAGCACTATTCCGTTTCAACCAACCCAGGGATGGGAAGCTCTGGTTTGTACTATTATCAACAGACCATGTCCAAAGCGTTGGATGCGTTGGATGAACCCTTGTTCGAAACCGTCGATGGTCCCAAGGACTGGAAAGCGGACTTGCTAAAACAACTCGCTGCGACTCAACAAGAAAACGGTTCTTGGACCAACCCCGATGCACGCTGGATGGAAGGCGATCCCAACTTAGTTACAGGCTACGTTCTGTTGACGCTGGCAAATCTCGATTGACCCTTGCAAATGATCTCTACGTGGCGTAACTGCTATAGCTTCACAAAAACTTAATCCCGCAGATTAGGAGTTCCGTAATTTTGTTGGAAGGGAAGCTGTCATACGGGATTCGTTTGAGAATCTGACAATGAACACGTGACGTTCCTTGGCTTCCCAAATCGAAAACAAGTTTCCCGGCGTTTTCGCTGGCGAAAATAAGACTTACGTCTGCTGGGCGACAATTCATGTGTGGGCCCCAAAGGGAGAACGTTGGACCTGGCAGGCTTCTCCGAGTAGCTTGAAATCAGCGTTGCAGGGTTGGAGGCGTTAAAACTTTTCCCTGCGGCCGCAACTTCTTTGGAGATTCGTTGGTAAAATGCGGAAGTAACCCGCATCCGAAATGTTAGCTCCAAGTAAACAGGTCGTAGTTTTCGTGGCAGACAAAATCCAAGGTAAAATCATAGAAGTTGATCCTCAAGGGGATTTGATTACCGACATTGGTCATGAGCAATGGGACCGAATCAATCGTTCGAGCGAAACGAAAGTGATCGTCGACGAAGAGCATGAGACCTTCGGACTATTTGGTTTGGATCATCAGCAACCGCCGATGACTTTTATTGCTATTACTGAACCGGAAAAGCCACTTCGGCTGCATTTGGTCTCGGATTCCGCGTCGATGATGCTTGGCGTCCGCGCTGGTGCTTCGGTGGAAGTTGTTTGGTAGAAACTTGGTCTGGAGCTCGATCGCGAGCGAATTGAATTGCCGTTTCGGACCGTCTCAAGTACAACTAAACGACTGTAATTCCTTTCAACTTTCCACTAGCCATTCAGACTGATCAGGTGCCCGATGACCGATTCGAATTCTTTGTTGAAGCCAAATCAAGCCCGCCCCGTTGTATTTGCCATGGTCATCCTCTTTGCATCGATGATTGCGATGCCTTTGGGGTTTGCTAACTTTCAAGAGAAACCGTCCAAGATGCTGCGCCATATAGTTTTGTTTAAGTTTAAAGACTCGAGCAGCAAGGAAGATGTTCAGAAAGTGGTGGATGCATTCCGCTCTCTCAAGACAAGCATTCCGCAAGTGGCTGCATTTGAATACGGAACCGATAATAGCCCCGAGGGTCTTGCAGGCGGGTTCACTCATTGCTTTTTAGTGACCTTCAAGTCGGAAGCAGACCGCGAAGTGTATTTACCTCACCCGAAGCACAAAGAATTTGTAGAAGTGTTGAAGCCACATTTGGACAAAGTACAAGTGCTGGACTATTGGGCGAGCGAGTGAGAGCATTGGTGGCGATCGCACATCAAACTGACAAAACATGACATGTGCGGTTATTCTTAAGTAATTCAAATACGGTACGAACGCAGCAGCCATCCTTTACCAACTGTTGCCCTTTTTTGGAATGAATTCATGACAAGTCAATTGTCCTGTACGAGGCCAGCGCCCGAGCTGCTGGCGCCGGCAGGAAACTGGGAATGTATCCACGCGGCGATCGAAAACGGAGCTGATGCCGTTTACTTTGGATTGGAGTCTGGGTTCAATGCCCGAGCCCGAGCGGTCAATTTTTCTTTAGAGGATCTCCCAAAGTTGATGCAGCTGTTGCATCGACGCGGGGTTGCGGGCTATGTCACGCTCAACACGCTGATTTTCACCGACGAGCTTGCGCAGTTTGAGCATCATGTAGCCCAGCTCGCTTCGGCAGGTGTCGATGCCGTGCTTGTGCAGGACCTGGGTGCTGTTCGGTTGATTCATGAGATTTGTCCGACGCTCAGCGTTCACGCAAGCACTCAAATGACCATGGTTTCGGCGGAAACAATCGGTGCCATCGAGTCGCTGAAGATCGACCGAGTTGTGCTGGCTCGGGAGCTTTCTATTTCTGAAATTCAGAAGATCACGGCTGCGACGACGATGCCTGTTGAGACATTTGTGCATGGTGCTTTGTGTGTGGCGTATAGTGGTCAATGTTTGACCAGTGAATCCTTGGGAGGCCGAAGCGCAAATCGTGGACAATGCGCTCAAGCGTGCCGATTGAACTACGATCTTATTTGCGATGGTGTAGATCAGAACCTTGGCGACAACCGATACCTGCTTTCGCCACAGGATTTGGCTGGCTACGAACACATTCCAGACCTAATTGAAGCGGGCGTGTGTTCGCTCAAAATTGAAGGAAGACTGAAGACTCCGGAATATGTAGCCAATATCGTAGGGCACTATCGAAAGGCGATCGACGCTGCGATGGCGGGTCGGCGTCTAAAGTGGACGGAAGATTCCAAACGCGAGATGGAGATGAGCTTTTCCAGAGGCTTTACTCCTGGTTGGCTGGAGGGGTGTGATCACAAACGATTGGTCCCAGGTCTTTCCAGCTCCAAACGAGGAGTCGCAATCGGCAAGGTGGTTGCGCTCCATGGGGAACGCTTGGTCGCCGATCTTCACTCGTCCATTATCAAAGGGGACGGAATTGTTTTGCAAGGGGATCGGATTGCCGGCGCAGAGATTGGGGGACGTATCTTCCAAGTTTTCGTCCAGGGGAAATCAACCGACCATCCGGCGTCCGGACGTGTGGAGCTGGCCTTTCAAAACGGACTTCTGAAGAACGCAGAAATTCATCCCGGACAAATCATTTGGCAAACCGACGCACCTCAATTGAGCAAACGTCTTCGAGCGAGCTTTGCTTCGGAGCAATTTGCGAGACGTTTGTCGATCGACATTCAGGTTCGTGCAAGTGTTGGCAATCCGATTGCCATAGTGGTTCGGTGGGAAGCTAGCGATGGCAGCCAGCATCAGTTCGAATTGCATAGCAACCACGTTTCGGAGGAGGCAAGAAAGCATCCGACGTCCCTGGAAGATCTCAGGAAGCAACTGTCTAGGCTTGGCAATACTCCTTACCAGTTGCGTGATTTGCAAGCAGAACTGGCGGGTGGCCCCATGATTCCCTTGAGTGTTCTCGGTGAGTTGCGAAAGGAAATGGTGATTCGTTTGGATGCGGCACGCATGGAATTGCCGACGCGAACGATTGCGGATTCCGGCGTCAGTGCTCGAATGTTGGATTCGATTCTTGCAACGTCGAAAGCTTTGCCATCGGATACCAAGCTAATTGTCTTGGTTCGCTCGTTGCAGCAACTGGAGCAAGTGCTGCAAGCTGGGCAGAAAATAGTCTACGTCGATTTTCATGATATCCGCGAATATCGGCAAGCCGTTCAAATGTCGCACGAAGCGGGTGCGACTGTGTTTCTCGCAACGCTTCGCATTCAAAAACCGGGTGAGTTGGGACTGTTCAAAGCGTTAGCCAAGCACGGTGCCGATGGATGGTTGGTCCGGAACTTAGCTGCCTTGGAGTACGCAGAGCAAAACAACATAGCAAGTGTCGGGGACTTTTCGCTGAATGTCACGAACCCTTTGACAGCTCAGTGGTTGATGAATCGCAAGGTCCAGCGCGTGACCGCTTCCTATGATTTGAATCGCGATCAGTTGACAGAATTGGTTCAGGGGATGCCTAGCGGTTGGTTAGAGATCGTCATTCATCAGCACATGCCGATGTTTCACATGGAGCATTGTGTGTTTTGTACAGTTCTTTCGCCTGGCACGAACAAGTCCAACTGCGGTAGGCCGTGTGACCGACACGATGTAAAGCTTCGCGATAGGTTGGGGGTGGAGCATGTGCTGCATGCTGATATCGGCTGTCGCAACACTTTGTACAACGGGCACGCCCAAAGCGGTGCAGAGGCCGCGGAGAAGCTTATCAAGATGGGCATACAACACTTTCGAATTGAGCTCCTGCGCGACGCTCCTGCCGACGAAACTCGGCGCCATCTGTCCTTGTATCGCGATCTCCTTCAGGGGAAAATAGATGGGGCAACCGTGTGGAAATCGCTCCAAGCGGAAAACCGTGTCGGCGTTACCCGCGGCACGTTAGAACATCCTCGCAATCCACTGGCCATCCTGTAGATTCGGAGGTGACACACCGTCCGGTCTTGCACTGTCCAATCGTACTTTGAACTTGATATTCGTTACTCTCAACAACCACTAGACTAAATTGAACGCAAACGAGCTATTCGACAAACTGGAAAGCACAGCCAAAGACCAGGGCGCATCGCAAGCGGCACGGCTGCTGGTGGAGCAAATGCGAAATGAGAAACGTTACTCGGAGCTCTTTGAAGCTTTGAAGATGTTTCATCGCGTTGAGCTAGGCTTACCTGCCGTGCAAATCAACCCGTCAGGTGAGGACGATGATAACGAATCAGCCTCGCTCAAGAACTCGGAAGTCCAGGATCGACTGGACAAGAGGCTGATTGAAGCGTGCAGCGAAGTAGGAATTGCTTTGCTTCAACAGGGAAGTTTGCAGGAAGGCTGGATGTACATGCGAGCCGTTGGCGATCGAGCTGCTGCGGCTGCGGCCATGGCCGATATTGAAGTCACTCATGAGAATCTCGATACGGTCCTGGGGCTGCTGGTGCATGAAGCAGTCGATATCGGCCGAGGCACCAAGCTTTCGCTGGATCTGCGAGGCACCTGCAACACGATAACCATGTTGGAGTCGGTGGTGTCGATGCGTGGCCGTGCCGATCAGCAAGCTGCTGTCGGGACGTTGGTGGAGCATGTGCACAGCGAGCTTTTAGCGAGCCTGAAAGCGGATATCGTGCGACGTGAGAAACTGGATGCTACCAGCGATGTTCATGCATCGAAATCGATCGAAGCCTTGCTTGCGACACGCACTACCCTATTGCGCGATGGGTCGTATCATTTGGACACAACGCACCTGGCGTCGACAGTCCGGTTCGCAAGAATTCTTGATGATGCTCACCTATTACGTCTGGCGGTGGATTTGGCGCAATATGGTCGTCAGCTGCATACTCAGTATCAGTATGCAAGTGACGAGCCGTTCGCGGAACTGTATCCAATGTCCTTGGCTTTTTTCCGGGCGCTGCTTGGCGAGCACGTCGAAGCCGCTTTGCGGATGTTTCTTCAAAAAGCAGAATCGCTCGATCCACAAGAGCATGGGACGGTCGCGATTGAAACGTATGCCGACTTGCTGACTCGTGTCGGAAGACCGGCTGAGGCGATGCAATTCTTGATGAAAAAGATGCCGCGCGGAATGCGTCCCTTCGGCATCGCGCCGTCCCTGATTGAATTAGCTCAGTTGTCGGGTCAGTTTGAGCCCATGATGAACCATGCCAAGGAACGAGGTGACATCGTGGGATACACCGCCGCCTTGTTGCAGTCTAAATGCAAGCCTGACGAAACACCGGCGTAAAAACCTGCGACTCTATCCAAGTGATTGAAGTTTGCTCTCAGGTCGCGTGCTACAATAGGTGGCCCGCCCAATTTCTCGCCCACCCCGTTACTTGCCAACATGTTGTCCCACCCAAGGAAGCCAGTATGCTACGTACCCTTCGTTGCACGATAGCCCTGATCGCTGTCGGCTCTATCGTTTTCGTTCCATCGTCTTGGAATCGAACGCTTGCAGAGACTCCCACAGAAAATTTGGTAGAGGCTAACAAAGTAGCGGACGTCGTTCCGCTGAAAGATCTAGATGGACATTTTCCTTTCCAACCGCCCGCGAGCTTAGATGCATGGAAAGAACGAGCCGATGTGGTTCGAAAGCAAGTTCTCGTTTCCCTTGGTCTATGGCCTAAGCCGACCATGGCCCCCCTTCAACCCGTGATTCATTCGCCACGGCAGATGGATGGTTATTCCGTTTCCAAAGTCTATTTTGAAAGTTTGCCTGGCTTGTTTGTAACCGGTAGTCTGTTTGTGCCACAAGGTTCGGAAGCAGAGAAATCAGACCGACGATATCCTGCCGTCTTGTGTCCGCATGGGCATTGGATCAATGGTCGTTTTTACGAAGCGCCGGACAACGAGATCGCCCAACTTCTTGCAACCGGAGCAGAACGTTTTGAATCGGCAGCTCGGAATCACATGCAAGCTCGATGCGTTCAGTTAGCTCGTATGGGTTGCGTTGTTTTTCAGTACGATATGCTAGGGTATGCAGACAGCCAACAGATAGATCACAATCGATCGCATTTGTTTGGCATGAAGGGCCCCAATCCAGATTTGGGAGCGGACAAATGGTTGCTTTACAGTGCGACTGCAGAAGGTCACTTCCAAAGCACCATGGCTCTTCAGACGATCAACTCGTTGCAAGCGTTTGAGTTTCTAGCGAATCGCAAGGACGTTGACGCAACCAAGATCGCTATCACTGGCGCAAGTGGTGGTGGCACTCAGTCCTTTGTTGCGGCAGCTGTGGAACCACGAATCGCATGTGCATTTCCAGCGGTGATGGTCAGCACGGGCATGCAAGGCGGATGCACATGCGAGAACGCATCCAGCCTTCGCGTGGGAACTGGGAACATCGAACTTGCTTCCCTGATTGCTCCAAGACCTATGGGGTTAACGGCGGCGGATGATTGGACGCGAACCATGCCTAAAGACGGGTTCCCAGAATTGCAAAAAATCTATGAGTTGTTCGGCGTTAAAGATCGCGTGCGGTTGTTTCCTGCTGTTCACTTCCCGCATAACTTCAACCATGTCTCGCGGGTCGCTCTTTATGGATTTATCAATCAATCGTTTGGCCTTGGATTCAAAGAGCCGATTCTAGAAAAGGACTTCGAAGTGCTCGATCCGAGCGCGTTGACCGTTTGGGATCAAGAGCATCCCACCCCAAGCAGCGGTGTCAACTGGGAAGCAAAGCTTTTGGCGAACTGGAAAGCGGATGTGGCACAACAGATCAAGAACAAGCCAGAAATCTCCGTGAAAGGATGGAGCACCATTTTGGAGCCTGCCAACACGATTGCGAAATCGTTGAGTGTGACCAAGTCCACAACTGATTCTGGCGACACCCGCTACCAAGTGAAAAATTCGGTCAACACCGTAGTAGGGGAATTGCTGATGGCCAAAAGCATCGGTACAGAACCAATCAAGCGGATTCAGCTGATGATGGAACCTGATGCAGATGTCAGCACAACGAACGGAGCTGCTGTGATGTGGGTTCGTGATGCCAATGGGTTTTCCAATGCAACCGAGCAGCCTCGCGTTAAAAATCCTAGACCATCTGCAAGCTACACGTACGGGTACAATGCGCCGCAAGCTATCCGAAAGGTTGCCGTCCTGGTCCGCGTGCTGGATGAACTGAACGCCCAGAGCGAAGGAATGAAGGTTGCACTTGATGGTAAAGAGGAATCCGGATTTCTGGCTTGCGCCGCAAAGAGGCTGCGCCCCAAAACGGCGACCGTTCTTGAAGGAAATGATCCATTCGACTTTGGGAAGGTTGGTTCGGTTTACGATCCGATGTTCATTCCCGGGGCGTTGCGTTATGGTCCACTTCGATAGACGAGCGTCTACCATGGTCATCGTCTTGCGATAGGTGTTGCAAGTCACATTCTTCCTTTCCTAGAAGGCCCAGTAAGCATGATTTGGAAGTGTTCTCGCAATGGGATCCACTGGGGCATTTTCACCCTGCCTCTTTTTTTGGGTGCATGTTTTGTACTGATGCGTACAGATTCTCAGGCTCAAGAAGCAGCGGTGGTCGTCAGCGAATTTGTCTTTGATCAAGTCCCATTCCCGAGCTGTCATGCTTCCACAATCGTGCAAGCGTCGGATGGAAGCATTGTCATCGCATGGTTTGGTGGCAAGTATGAAAAGTCCGAGGATGTTGGAATTTGGATTTCCAGAAAGGGATCCGATGGATGGACATCGCCGGTGGAGGTTGCGAATGGTGTCCAGTTTCATTGGACGCCAACACCCGAGCTGAGTGGCGTCGCAAACCAATCTGTGCAACGGTATCCAACATGGAATCCAGTTCTGTTCCAACCGTCAACAGGTCCATTGATGTTGTTTTATAAAGCGGGACCTAGCCCTCAGTCCTGGTGGGGAATGGTAACAACCTCGGCGGATCACGGAGTATCTTGGAGCAAACCGGTCAGGCTTCCAGAAGGTATTTTGGGCCCGATCAAGAACAAGCCGATCGAGCTTGAAGATGGTTCGATTCTGTGTCCAACCAGCCATGAAACGGACGACGGGAGCGATTTGTGGACCGTGTATTTTGAGCGACTCTCGTTGAAGGACCGGACTTGGTCGCGAACCAAACCGCTCAACGATCCTCGGAAGATTGGTGCGATTCAGCCAAGCGTATTAAAGCTCGGAGGAAACCGACTTGCCGCCATTGGTAGAACGCAGCAGGGTTATGTTTTCCAGATGGAATCTTCGGATCTAGGTAATACATGGTCCGAAATGAAGTTGACGTCCTTACCCAACCCGAATTCGGGCACCGATGCGATTACGTTACGCGATGGTCGACACTTGCTGGTCTACAACCATGCCACCAAGAAGCCGGGCGAGTGGGGTGGAGAACGTTCGCCGCTGAATGTCGCCATTTCAATCGACGGATCGCAATGGACATCCGTCTTGGAGCTGGAGAATGAGCCGAATCAGGAGTTTAGTTACCCAGCCGTGATTCAGGCGGCTGACGACACCGTGCACATTGCCTACACCTGGAAGCGTCAAAAGATCAAGCACGTAGCTCTTCGGCTAAAGTCAATACCGTTCAAAAAGTAGCAGGCACACTCCGTGTGCCGTCCGCCGAGCCTCAAAGAGCTTTGCTTTTGAGGGTTACGGCACATGGAATGTGCCTACTACCTTGCTTCATCGAACGGTATTGCGGCTAAAGTAGTCCCCTTGGATGCAGGATGCACGTTGCGATGCGTTGGGTTTCAAGGACGATTCAAAAAAAATCTCGCAGGCTAGTCTAATCCTACGCAAATGCCGATACACCAGGGCCTATACGGAACTAGACGGGCGCACGATTGAGACTAAAATCTTTCCCAGTCGACGCAAACATCGCAGCTTAACGCTACAGATCGTTCCGTTTTAGGCCATTTTTTGGCAATCAAGAGCAGCACCAGGATTCCATTTCAGGGAGGAAGACTAAGGATGGCCAAGCGCCGAAGCCCGCAAGAAGATGACGATGTCGGTCCAGACGATCTGCCGGAGAATCCACAATCTGGCAATGGTCCCGACAAGCCAAAGCGCCGGCGCGCCAATCCCAAGGAACCGACCTCGGAAGACATTGACGCAACAATCTCCGGAATCTCGCTTCGCGATGCGGCTCAAGCGAGGTACCTAAATTATTCTTTGTCGGTCATTACAAGCCGCGCCTTGCCCGATGTTCGCGATGGTTTGAAACCGGTCCAGCGTCGTATTCTGTACACCATGGACCAGCAGGGGTTGGACTTCACCAGCAAGCATCGCAAGTGCGCGAAGGTGGTTGGGGATGTGATGGGTAATTATCACCCTCACGGAGACACCGCCATCTATGACGCCTTGGTGCGTATGGCCCAGTCCTTCTCCTTGCGAATGCCGCTGGTCGATGGCAGCGGTAATTTCGGTTCGATCGATGGCGACAATGCTGCTGCCATGCGATACACCGAGTGCCGTATGTCGGCGGTTACTCGCGAGGTTTTGACCGACCTGAGCAGTAGCACGGTTCACTTCAAAGCCAACTACGACGGTAGCCGATTGGAGCCTGTCGTTCTACCCAGTCGCGTTCCGAACCTGCTGGTGAACGGAGCAACCGGGATCGCTGTTGGTATGGCGACCAACATACCGCCGCACAATCTTGGGGAAGTCTGTCGAGCGCTGCTGAAGTTGCTTGCGGACCCGGACATCAAAGACTACCAATTGGTGGCCAACGATGCGGTCAATGGCCCGGACTTTCCGACCGGTGGGATGCTGATCAATTCGAAAGAAGAATTGCGAGAAATCTACCGCACGGGCCAGGGGACATTGAAGGTTCGCGGCACCACGATTGTGGGTGAGGAGACCAAGACAAGCAAGCTGTTGCACATCACAGCCATCCCTTACGGCGTGAACAAATCGGTCTTGGTAGAACGCATTGCGGATATTGTTGTCGGTGGCAAGATGCCATTGATCGAAGACGTGCGGGATGTATCGACCGAAGATATTCGGATTGATTTGCAGCTGCGCAAGGACGCGGACGAAGCCAAGGTGCTGGCTTATCTTTATAAGCATACGCCATTGCAAACCAACTTCTCGGTCAACATGACTTGCTTGATTCCAACTGAGAATCCCGAAGTAGGTGCGCCCAGTCGATTGGGATTGAAAGAGATCCTATGGTTCTTTTTGCAGTTCCGATTGGAAGTGGTGACCAAGCGGCTGGAACATGAGCTCGAAGCCTTGCTGCGACGCATTCACATTCTGGAAGGCTTTGTTCTCATCTTTGATGCGTTGGATGAGATCATTCGGATCATTCGAAAGTCGGAAGGTAAAGCGGACGCTGCCGAGAAGATCATGCAGCGTTTTCCGGCTGCCAAAGGTGGACTCGACGCAGAGCAAACCGACGCCATCTTGGAATTGAAATTGTACCGTTTAGCTCGCTTGGAAATCAATTTGCTCCAAGACGAACTGAAGGCCAAGCAAAAGCGGGCTCGCGAGATTCAGCGATTGCTGAAGGAAAGTACCCGCGACACCAACAACTCAGGTCGATGGAGCATTGTGCGAGAAGAGATCGAAGCCATCATCGGTACCTACGCGAAAACCAAAGAAGGGGCTCGACGTACCGAGATCATCACGATTGCAGAGGAGCCAGAATTTAGCGAGAAAGACTTCATCATTGATGAAGATTGCCATGTGCTGGTAACCAAAGACGGTTGGGTGAAACGGCAAAAACAAATTGCAGACCCCAGCAAGAGCCGTCTTCGAGAAGGGGATTCAATTCTTGGCGTTGTCGCAGGTTCGACACGCGCCACGATGGCATTCTTCTCCTCGTTTGGTGTTTGCTATACGGCTCGTATCATCGATATTCCTGCATCGACTGGTCACGGGGAGCCTGTTCAGAAGCTATTCAAGATGAAGGATGGCGAAAGAATCGTGACAGTGATGTCCTTGGATCCTCGCGTCATCGGCAATGTGCAAGAGAACCCGAAAAAGCCAGACCTTTGTCCCGAGGTTCACGGGTTTGCGGCCACCAGCAACGGATACGCCATGCGATTCGGGCTTGAACAATTTGTTGAACCGTCCACTCGAAGTGGTCGACGATTCGCCAGAGTGGCCCCGGAGCACGAAGTGATTGGCGTAGAGGCCATTCATGGTTCCGAGACTATTTTGGCGATTACGGCCGAATGTCGCGCGATGGTTTGCCCATCGGTTGAAATCAACTATTTGTCTGGAGCGGGTAAAGGGGTCATTCTGATCAAGATGGCCAAGACAGATCGGTTGCTCGGGTTCAAAGCGTCGACGGCGGATCGCGATCTCTTGGTTGTCGAAACGAACCGAGGTGCCCAAAAGACCATTTCGACGGCCAAGTATCGCGTTACCGCTCGGGGCGGACGTGGTATCGAGCTTCAGAAGAACGGCAAGATATCAGCAATTGTTGCTGAACCCATCAAGGCACCTGACCCGCTGGAACCAAGCTAAGCTTGGACCAAGTGAAGCTTGAACCGCATGTTGATCGAAACAGTTTTCTCACCAACACGATAGCTGACCCATGAGCACTGCATCCCAATCCTACACTGCATCGGACATTGTCGCCCTGGAGGGGCTAGAGCCTGTTCGCAAGCGGCCTGCGATGTACATCGGTGGTGTAAGCACGGCAGGCTTGCATCACTTGGTATGGGAAATTCTGGACAACTCGGTCGACGAGGCCATGAACGGGCACGCCAACGAGATTGTTGTCACGTTGCACAAGAATGGACGAACCGTAACGGTTGCCGACAACGGGCGTGGAATTCCGGTGGATAAGCATGCCAAGACAGGCAAAAGCGCTTTAGAGATTGTGCTCACCGTGCTTCATGCGGGTGGGAAATTTGAAGGGAAGAATTACAAAACTTCCGGTGGACTTCACGGGGTGGGCGCGTCGGTCGTGAACGCCTTGTCGAAAGAACTTGTTGCGATGGTCCGTCGCGATGGAGCGGTCTATAAAATGGAGTTTGCGCAAGGCAAGCCGACATCCAAACTACAAAAGGCCGCATCCAGCGCGCGCGGCACCGGTACTTCGATCACGTTTACGCCTGACCCGACGATTTTTCCGAAGACCGAATTTGATGCGGATGCCATTCGTCAGCGATTAGAAATTACGAGCTTCCTGCATCGGGCGGTTCGTGTCATGTTTGTGGACGAAGTGACCGGCAAGAAAGACAGCTACTTCCACGAGAATGGCATCACGGATTATCTCGGGAAGGTTTTGAAGGAACGCAACGCGAGCCCTATTCACGAGGCTCCTTTTTCCATTCGCAAAGAGGGTGACGATCGCATCGAGATAGCTCTGCAATGGACCGAGTCGACGGATGAACATGTACGATCGTACTGCAATGGTATCCCCAATGCCAACGGCGGAACGCACGAGAATGGCTTTCGAGCTGGCTTAGGAAAGGCCCTACGCAACTTTTTCGAGACGCACAATCTGATTCCTCGAGGCGTCAAGATCGGTCATGAAGACATACGCGAAGGTTTGGTCGCGATCCTTTCGACGTTTATTCCAGACCCGCAGTTCCAGGGGCAGACAAAAGATAGGCTAAACAACCCTGAAGTCCAAACGTCAGTGGACAACGCCATACGGCCAGCTTTGGAGCAGTGGCTGAACAGCAATCGATCGGTAGCGGAATCGATCGTAGCTCGAATCATTGCATCCGCGAGGGCGCGAGCTGCATCGCGCGCTGCGTCGGAATCGGTGTCTCGCAAAACAAGCACATCGCGAGCCATGCTGCCGGGCAAACTGAGCGATTGTTTATCGTCGGGGCGCGGCAAGTCCGAGCTGTTTATCGTCGAAGGTGACTCGGCAGGTGGCAGTGCCAAACAAGGTCGCGATCGTAATTTCCAAGCTATTTTGCCTTTGCGAGGAAAAGTGCTAAATACCGAATCGGTGGCCTTATCGAAAGTGCTCGAGAACAAAGAGCTTCAAGATCTGGTAACCGCTCTTGGGTGCGGGATCGGAAAATCGATGGATGTGGCTCGTATTCGCTACGAGCGCATCATCTTGTTAGCCGACGCAGATTCGGACGGACATCACATCACGACGCTGTTGTTGACATTTTTATATCGGCATATGTTGCCACTCATTAGCAACGGGCGCGTCTTCATTTCGGTGCCGCCGCTGTTTCGAATCGATATTGGCAAGGAGCGATATTGGGCGGCGGATGAAGCGGCGCGTGAGACGATTTTGGAAAAGCATGGCAAACGAGGAAAGCCCGAGATCACTCGCTTCAAAGGTTTGGGAGAGATGATGCCAAAAGACTTGTGGGATACGACACTGAATCCCGCGACTCGTAGGCTGTTAAAAGTGGAGATCGATGACCAGTTAGAAACTGACCGTATCATGAACGACTTGATGGGTCGCGACGCATCTGCCCGGTTTCGCTTCATCATGGAACGCGCCGAGGATATCGAAGAGATTGACGTCTAGTTGCGAACGTGAGCAATTTCACTTCAGCCATGGTTTAGCTGAACCAAGACAACTATCCACAAGAGAACCGATTTTGGAACCACGGAACATACTGAAGACATGGAAAGCAGAAAAGGGAGTAGGCCTTTCCAATGCAATTAACATGCGTATGCACCGGTGTTTGAAAGTCAGCGACACCAACGGGATAGTCTACCTTGAGACATGTACATTCTGAAGGAATGCAAGTACCCGTTGCGGCAAGAGTTGAAGATCAAGCGTTGGTACCGCGTGTAGCTTTCAGTTGTTCGCTCCGCCGAGATAAACTCGACGGAAGCGGAGCGCGGGCTGTTGGTTGCGTTTTCTGTTGCCCTGAACAGTGGCGTTTCCCGCTCGAATCAAAGGGCCCGCATAGAACTTGCAATTCACACTTGGCATACCATGCCAAAACTGCGTCCCCGTCCCGCCCGCAGGGCTTAGGACGATTGAATGCGGACATTTCAATTTTATTGGAATGCTGACCAGCGACGGTCGGGCTTGCCCCGACGCGTTGCAATAGGTTTGGTGCGCTACTCCCCCTTACTTGATCTTGCTTGCGTTGCCGGCTTGGCCGAACGAGATCATGCGAGCCTTGCACACTTCCTTCATGGCGGTCCGAGCTGGTTTCAAATAATCGCGTGGATCAAATTTATCTGGATGTTCGGCAAGAACCTTGCGAATAGCTCCCGTGATGGCCATTCGGCAATCAGTGTCGACGTTGATCTTACGGACACCACTCTTGATTCCACGTTGGATTTCTTCGACCGGCACGCCCCAAGTCTGCTTCATCTGGCCACCGTATTGGTTGATGATATCTTGCAATTCTTGTGGAACGCTGCTGCTGCCGTGCATCACAAGGTGCGTGTTGGGAATCAGTTTGTGAATTGCTTCGATTCGGGACATGGCAAGCACTTCGCCGTCAGGCTTACGAGTGAACTTGTAGGCACCGTGACTTGTTCCAATCGCGACCGCCAACGCATCAACGTTGGTCTCAGCGACAAACCTAGCGGCTTCATCGGGATCGGTGAGAAGCTGATCGTGGCTCAACACGCCTTCGGCACCGTGTCCATCTTCTGCTTCTCCGCCGCCTGTTTCTAAAGAACCGAGGCATCCCAATTCTCCTTCCACGGAAACGTTCCTGGCATGAGCCAACTTAACGACTTCCTTGGTGACAGCCACGTTGTAGTCGTAAGAAGCTGGGGTCTTGCCGTCTTCTTGAAGGGAGCCGTCCATCATAACGGAAGTAAAACCATTTTCGATGGCGGACAAACAGGTCTTTGGCGAATTGCCGTGATCTTGGTGCATGACGATTGGAATCTGAGGATAGAGTTCCACGGCTGCTAGCATCAGGTGACGTAGGAATGCATCCTGGGAATAAGATCGAGCGCCTCTCGAAGCTTGAATGATCACGGGCGAATCGGTTTCTTGAGCCGCTTCCATAATCGATTGGATCTGCTCCATGTTGTTGACGTTGAAGGCAGCTACACCGTAGCCGTGCTCGGCTGCGTGATCGAGTACTTTGCGAAGCGGAACCAAGGCCATGTGAGAGCTCTCCGAGAGGATAAATGGATGTTCAAATCTATAAAACGACCCGGGTTGTCGTGGTGAACTCAACTCGAATCGCTTAGGATTATGTTCGATTTACCACGAGAAACAATCCGTAATCCCTTTTCACATCATCGGCATTCATGGAATCCGACTTTTCAAAACCGATTCGTAACGTGTCCAAAATGCAGCCGCTCGACAATTACCTGAGCGGTAGTTGGGATGCGCTCGGATCCGGTGCGCCAGTGCTAGTGGCACTCGCGCAACTTAGCGCCGAGGCTATGGTTACTTTAGACGCCACAAGCCACATATCAGCAGATCTGCTTATGCCAGAATCCAAGGCGATTCTTTACGCCGCCAAGGACCGAGGCGTGATCGAACTCAAGGGAGTGAATGCAGCGTTCGAAGCTCCCTCCCGCATGCTTGCGGTCTATGTTGAACTGGACGAGGTGCAAACGATCGCGTTTCGCGACCCAAACCATCCCGAAACCACCGTACGATTTTTAGAGGGGTTTCGTGCCTTGTGCAAAAATGGACTCGTAATGCATCATATTCACCGCGACTTCTCACTGACAAGTCGGGGCTTCGAACTCGCTCGCACTCTAACACTTGACGAGGTACAACCGTGGCTGAACAAAGGCACCGAGTTTGGCTTGCACGACTAGCGATTGGATCGGGCATTTTTTTGGCTTTGTCCACATGCGCTGTGTGGGTCGTTTGGAACCAAATGACCGGCGAAGATTCACTTACCGAGACAGCAGTCACCGGAGAAAAAAAAGAAACACCCCCGGCCTTGCGAGACCAACCACCGTCTGACGATGTGGCTGCGCATGCCTTGGATCCTTTGCTTGAATTAGCGCGGCGTGCATTGGCCAATCATGTTCAAGAGCATCGCGACTATACCGCCGACTTGGTCAAGCAGGAACGCATCGGAAAAACGCTCTATCCACCTTCAACCATGGCCATGAAACTTCGGTACAGCCCTAGTGAGTCGGGGGAAGCACACAAAGTTTCTGTTTATCTCAAGACAACGGCACCCAAGTCACAAGCAGGTCGGGAAGTCTTGTGGATTCAAGATCAAAATGGCAACAAACTCAAAGCCCATGAAGCTGGACTGTTTGGATTGGTCAGCGTTGATCTCTTGCCTCAAAGCAGGCTTGCTATGGCAGGCAACCGATATCCCATCACAGAAATCGGAATTGAGAAGCTCTTGAGAAAGCTGATAGAACGAGGTGAACTGGATAAGTCACTGGGGCCTGCGGAGGTCCGAATTCGCGAAAATGTGGACTTGGATCAAATACCTTGCAAGCTTCTTGAAGTGATTCATCAAGAACCGTTCGTTGAGATCGACGGCAAGAAAGTTGGCTTCGAATTCTATCTCGCTCAAATTTACATGGACGAGGAGCGGCTTGTACCAATCAAGTACGCGAGCTTTACTTGGCCAAAAGCAGAGGGGCAAGAGCCCGAATTGCTGGAGTCCTACACGTACGAGAACCTCAAGTTCAACGTCGGTATCACCGACGCTGATTTCGATCCGGAAAATCCAGAGTATCGGTTTTAAGGTTCTGCGAGTTGCCTCGCTTGACCAGTGCTAGCACGTGCTGCAACAGCGGCATCAATCGATTTGACCGCGGTTGAAGGCGTCCGCAATGCTCTCATCCTGACCGACGACCCAACGTCGACTTTCCGTTTCGAACTCAACGTAATTCAGGCCGATATCGATCACTTTTCCTTCGATACCGCCAAGTTTCAGCTGGTCACCTTTGTGCAAGTAAAACTTCTTGTCGTCGGTCTTCGAATGCACCCACGCTTCGGGACCATTTTTGCCACTTAGCAAGGCAGTTACTACCGATTGCGACGCGACATCAAACTTGACGGGCTCCTTGGCAGGTGGCGGTGGCTCTTTGACATTGATGGTCAAAAGCTGTGTGGAAGACTTCGGAGGCAAACCCGAATCCGTCGCTTTCAAGTTCACCTTGAATTCACCCAGTTCGTTCGAGCTCCAAGTGAGTTTGCCGGTATCAGGATCTACCGTTAAACCTTTGGGCGCATCCCCAACTAATTCGTACTTGATTTTGTGAGTTGCGTCGGGATCTTTCGCTTCGACTGTATGGTCGAGAGGCAAACCAATCTTGGCTTCCACCACTTTGGTAGGCTCCAGCTTGGGCGGTTGGTTCATGGGCGAAAACATGTTTCGCTCCACGATCGTTTTCTTGTACTCTTCCAAGGACTTCACAATACGGGCGGATGGTTGTTGTGGTGCTGGCTGTTTCTCTTTGGCAGTACCCAATGCAATTGCCTCGCAGTCCATCGAGATCGCCAGTTGATCTGGTTGTCCAGTTACTGGGGCTAAGTTGAAGCGAGTAATACGATGCAAGTAATCCTTGGTGTAAAAATCATGCAGCAGCTTCGTTGCGTTTTCGATGGTTCCCGAACCGCTTAATTGAAACTTAAACAGATGATAGGCTCCATCACGATCCTTCTGATCACCTACCAAACTAGGAGTCGGCTCGCGCAAGTTTGCAGATTCTCCCAAGTCAATCAACCATTCCATGTAGTCAGCGCGAGCTTTCTCTTCAAGCTTTGGCAATGAACGCCCTACGACAGCCACCAGCTTCTGACTTGCAATCACACCTGCTGTGATCTGCAGATCTTGATCCTGCTTTTTCTTGTTCAGCTCGTCGATTTTTTGAAGCTTATCTGCGTAGCCTTTCTGAACCGAGTTGACAACGTACTGGCCGACAAAAAGGGATGCGACTAACCCGACACCCATTGCTAGATATTTTTCTCGTTGATTCATGGCCATGATTACTTCGCTCCTCCTGTCGTTGCTGGTTCAGTCGTTGCTGGTTCAGATGGTACTGGTTCAGTCGGTACTGTTGCTGGTACAACCGGCTCCGATGGTGCTGGCTCAGGAACTGTGGATGGTTCAGGTGTAGCAGCTGGTTCCGAAGGAACAGTCGGTGGTGGTGAGGGGGCAGGTTGAAGCACTGGACTGCTGGAGTCTGCGACAGTTGGTGGCGTCCCTTCGGAAGGTGGGCTGGGCATGGAGCTTGGCTCTGGTGGCACTGAGCTTGGCTCTAGTGGCACTGAGCTTGGCTCTGGTGACGCTGTGCTTGGCTCTGCCGCCTTGGCGGGCGCTTTGGCTTTGGGCGTTCTGCGAGGGTCGGTAACCTTCGCCGCTCCGAGCTTGATGTTTAGGTCGGCAGCGACAGGAAACGCCCCTGATTTGTCTGGGCTGCTTCCAACCTTATTCCCCCGAACCGTGTGATTCGCATCGCGAAACTCGGCTTGAAGATCTGGAACATCTTCTTGTTCTTTAGTTAAGAACTTGGTGGAGATCATGGCGGAATTGCTGCGTGTGTCGGTGACGAACGTGGTCACTCCGAAAATGGCCTTCTCGCCAGTGGACGCATGGGCGGAAAGATATTCGAGTTCATCCAACCAAGAATGGTCACCTTCCAAGAACGATTCGACTTTCTTCCAATCGGAAAGTTTCTTCGATGCGATTTTCAGCGAGTCAACATTCTTGGCCAGTTCGCTATTGAGTTGGGAGATCTCAGAATCTAACGCAGAATGCTTCATCCAATGCCAACCGTACCCGCATCCTAGAAGGACTGCTGCTGCGGTTCCTGCGAGCGCGTAGCGAGCCAATGGGCTCTTCGCCTCCACTTTTTTCCGGGGATTGGAAAAGTCGATGATCCGATCGGATGCTTGAGTCGCAATCAAACCGCCGATCGACGAAGCGAACTTGCCTAGGATCGCCTCGGTGCCATTGGCGGCTTCCAGTCGAACCGCTTTCGATGCATCCAGCAGATCAAACGGGTCGATGGATTCGACTGGTTGTCCCAAGGATGCGGTCAACGTCGCGCACATTTCGCTTCGATGCGATTGGCTTCCCCAGATCCGAACATGCTCTACTTTCAAATCCGTACGCTGTGAAGCGGCTGCAATGATCGTTCGCTTGATTTCTCCTTGAAGCGTCTGCAAGTTGGCTGGCGAATCGGTCGGATGCGAAAAGCGAACGTTGCGCATGAACACAACGTGGCCTTGATCCAAGACCGCCATGTCAGCTTCGTCGCGAAACATTTCGACCAACAAAACGGTCGAATTCGCCAGTTGCGGTTGCTTGAGAGCTGCCAACATGGCCGATGCCATTGGACGGAGGACAATATGAGTCAATGTCAACCCGAGCGACTCTGTGACACGGCTCAGACGCTCCACCGTAGCTGGGTTGATCGATGCCGCCAAGCAATCGGTCATGTTCTCTTGCTGCGATGGCAAAACCACGAAGTCAATCGGCCAATGATCTCCAACGTTTGCGAATTGTCGCAATGCTGCAAAGCGAACCATATCCGGAAGTTCGTTTTTATCGGTCGTTGGCAAGGTCAGCGATCGAAGCTCGATCGTACCTCGGCCCACGCAGAAAACGACGTTACCCGATTTGACTCCGATTCCCTTAAGAAGAGTCTGAACCGCTTCCAGCGTCTTAGGACTGTTGAGAGGATCTTCGTTCGGAGCAAGCGAAAGCGGACCGCTGACGACGTGCTCCAGAGTCAGGCCTGTGAGGCCACTCGAGCCAACCGCAATACGGACCTCGTTCGAGTCACATTCGATGGATACTAGTCGGGACATGAATACTCACTGTGATACGGTTAAGCCTTGAGCGCGTTGTCCCAAGGTTGTTTGACTGAACCCACGACCCAAATGATCCATCTTGCGATAGAGCACCACGATCGGAACGGAGCCGGAAGCATCGATGACAGCTTCGATTCTTGCGAATCCAGCGGACTGTTCAAAATACCCCACACTCTGGACTCGCATCGCATCGCCACCCGCTGTAATGAGCGGTGCAATGGTCTGCATTTCTTGTAACGTGATGATCCCTTCGACCATCGGCCATGTTTCCAATTTTCGATTGCTGTTGTCGACATCTTGCGAACGCGATTCAATCAGCTCTTCTAAAACCTCCTCCGAGATTCCAGGCAACCCAGCGAGAACCTCGCGCGGAGCCTCATTTATATTAATCCGACCTGGTAGAACTGTCGCTTCCACTGCAGTGAGTTTGTCCATGATCGTTGGTAAATAAGTGGCCATCGCGATCGGCGACGGATTAAGGGGCGAGGTAAACGTGACCTGTTCGTTGTTCACGTTCGCTGTGAACTGAGCCCCAATCAAATCCAAAACTTGTCGCACTTTGCCTTGCGCTCCCTGCGAAGTATCGATCTTCAAGGACTCAAAATTGGCTGCCTTCCACTCTTGCGTCTTTCCCCCGGCGCCTCCACCAGCGACTCCACCAGCGACTCCAGCCCCCCCGGCAACGCCCCCAACGCCTCCCACCATGCCACCGTTTCCGCGACCAGGCCCACCCGGTCCCCTGCCATTGCCGCCGCCGGGCCCATTACCGCCGGGCCCATTACCGCCGGGCCCATTACCGCCGGGCCCATTACCACCTGGCCCATTACCACCTGGCCCATTACCACGTTGACCACCACCGGCTTGGCCACGGCCTGCTTGACCGCCAGCACCTTGGCCATTTCCTTGTCCGCCCGCTTGGCGACCGCCCGCCGGACGTCCACCACCTGGGGGTTGCAAGAACGAAACCATGGTAAGCGGGCTTGAAGCCATGGGTGCAAAGAATGGGGAATTCGAAGCGAGGTCGATATTGGACCTTCCGGGTCTGCCGCCACCACCTGGCCGCCCCTGACCTTGCCCTTGCCCGCCCTGACCTTGCCCGCCGTTTCCGCCGGCCCCAGGTCGCCCACCGTTTCCATTATTTCCACCGGGTCCACCGGGTCCACCGGGTCCACCGGGTCGGCCTTGCCCATTTCCCGGGCCGCCTCGACCTCCGCCAGCCGCGCCGCCACCAGCAGCACCGCCCGGAATTCTAGGCCCGCCTGGCACTGTCCCGCCTGCACCACTCGTCCCGCCAGCACCACTCGCTCCGCCGCCACCGCTGTTCACGCGGTAGGCGATAATGAATGTAGCCAGATCGTCACCAACCGCTGCAGCTAGGTCCGACTGCAACGTTTCAAGATCGGAGCTGTTGATGTTGATTCGAGCTGAGCCGTCGGCGGCAACATTCTTTTCCCTGGAATAAAGTGTCATGTAATTTGCCCAACCTAAATCCGGTGGCGAATCAGCGTCACTCGCTTCAGTACCTACTGCAGAACTACCTAAAGTCCCGGCCGTACCGTTTAGTGCGGTCGCCGATTCCGATGCTTCTAGAACTCCGTTACGATTTTGATCCAATCCGAAAAGCAACTGAGGTGTAACGCCGCGCACCAAAAGCAATTGCTCGATCGATTGCAAGGGGCCGTTCACGGGCGAATAGGGTGTCGGAAGCTGAGTGTAATAATCGCGTTCGCAACCAAACTCGCGAGCTTCATCGTCCGCGTCGATAAAATCCAAAATAGAATCCGCAATATCTTCCGTCATTCCAGGCATTGCCATCAACAGAGAACGCCCTATCCCACCTGCGGCAGCAGCGCCCGCAGCACCCGCCGCAGCAGCACTGGTTCCTGAACTAGTGCCTCCTGCACCCGCGCCGGCAGCACTCGCGCCTGCACCGCTTGCACCAGTTCCCATGGACGCCAAATTAGCACCACCCACCTGCTGCAGGACCTGTCCCAATGTCATTTGGCTATCAATCACGGGAAGCACATTCACATTGAGTCTCGCGGATTCGTTTTGTAAGCCATAGCGCACGCCCGCATAAGCGCCCGTTTCATCGAGATCCGACGCGATCAAAGTGTAGTTGCATACATTTAAAGGATTGCTCCCTTGCAGGACTGGAATCGCTTGAAAATTGGACGCGTTGTTGTAGGTCCCTCCAGCTTCCTCCCTGTCTTTTCGACTAGCAGACAAAAACAATCTCGCCGCATCGATGCCAGAATCAGCCGCATTGCGAGCCTGAATCGACTCGCCCGCAAGTCTCGATTCTTCATGACCAATCAACATGGTTTGAGTGAACGCGAGCGCGCTGAGCGTGATGGCAGCCAAGACCAACAACACAACGAGCAAAATGAAGCCTCGCCTCGGAATTTCCTTGCGTACCAGAGCATTCTGGTCCAATCCTTTGCGGTTCCTGGTTCGACTTGGCTCAGATGATTTTCGTCGTTTTCGATTGCTCATAGTCCCATCGCTCCCATTCCATTGTCCGAAGAGCCGGATTGTGACATTCCTTGCGGAGCAACCAAAAGCTGCGAGCCTGGAATGATCGTATTCACCGAGTACATGTCGATGCCATACTCTTGCATGACATCCGAAGTTAATGTCGCCATGGCAGCGCCCTGAGTCATCGGTTTTGAATTCATAAAGCTTTCGCGTTGCAAGGCGATTGTTACCTTCACGACACGCGGAAGTCCCTGCTGACTGCCGTCCCATTGCGATTGCCATGTCTCGCCATCAAAGTACGAGAATTCAATTGCGATTACCTCGGGTGCAACGATTTGTCCCGTTTTGAGCAGACCGTCGCTTTGCGCGGACTCGTAGGCGTACTGCGTTACGGCTCGATCGACGGACCGCCGTACCAACCCGCCGTTGCTCGGTTGCCCATTCGCAACAGAGCTGCCAGCTGCTGCGGACTGCTGCATCAACGTTGCAAGCGGATCCTGAATTCCTGTTGGCCCAGGGGCTTGGACATAATAGCCAACCGTTTTGATGTCGCTAGGCATATCCCCCATGTTGCCGGTCGTGGGGTCCGCCATTTGGGGATAGTATTCGTCGGGCCTGGGCAGTCGACTAATATCAATCTCCAGAGACGTTGCAGATCCATAAAGACCCGGTGGCAATGGAGCACTCTCGGACGAACCCGCGTCAGCGGCACTCCCGCCAGAGGAAGTTGCACCACTGCTTGCTTGTCCGGATGCACCAGGACTGCTTGCCCCACCCGATGCGCCGCCGGATGCTCCACCCGCGCCTCCAGACGCAGTTGCAGAAGCAGACCCGCCCGCCGCAGGATCGCTAGACAGCATTTGCTCCAACCCACTCGTGTCAAAGGGTTGATACCGAACTGTGGTTCGAATGTCTTCGGTGATCATATTCAAAATCGCGCGAGCCATTTGAGCCTGCCGAACGTTGTCTTGACCTCGCTCTTGATTGATCAGAAACATCTGCACCAATCCGCCGATCAAGGCGACAACCGCAACCGTCAAAGCCAGCGACAGAATCAGTTCCAACAGAGTGAAAGCTTGGCGGCGTATTCTCATCGGCTTCCTCCCGACGCAGATCCGCCGGCACTGCCGCTGGCAGCACCCCCGGTTGTTCCACCGCTTTCTGTTCCCGGCCCGCTTGACTGCGGGGCCAAATCCAAACCGAGATTTGGATCGATCATCCAACGAACAATAAAGAACAGTTCGGGGTTTTCTGTCGTTGAATTCGGCTGATCCGATACGCTCAATCGAACACCCACCATGTCTTTACGTTCAGCAGTCACGGTTTGAATTTGATAATACCAAGTACCACGCACACCGGCGTCCGTGATCTCGGTCCAGGTGTTGCCTTCAACAGGGATTGCCCCGACAAGCACTTCCGACATTTTCGACTCGCAAAGCATCTGCGCCGTGGCCAGCCGTTGAGCCATCATCCCATTGTCGGTTGCCTGCTTGGTAATCTGTGAAAGCAACGCGACGGACATTGCTAGAATAGCAAGCGACAATACAACCTCAAGCAAAGACAGCCCCGTTCGTCGACTATTTCGAACTCGACCGCTCCATCGACGCACCGGACGATTGGCAGATACATTGCTCCTGCGAAGGCAGTGCCCCCCCTCTCTCCGAAAGGGGATGTTCGTAAACCGTGTCAGTTCAGTCATGCTCGAGTCCTTTGGATTGACGCTAGGGTGCAACCACAGAAACAGAACTAGGGTCTACCGAGGTTAGACGCAGCGAGCTCAGTTGCCCGGTGATCCCGCGCAACTGAATCGCCATCCTTCGCCCTCGTTCATCGACCAAAACGATCTGAGCCGTTGTGCATGAACCATCGGGATAGAGCAGCAAGGGCGATGACAATCCGTTGGTGGTTCCGCCAGACCCATTCGCGGGAATAGCTTCACCTGTTTTCTGGATCTCCAACGCATTCCTGGAATCGATCAAGGTCTCGACTCCAAAAAATACAACGCCCTCCCCGAGCTCCTTCATATCCTGCGTGCCACCTTCCGACATCGACGTCGCGCCGCCAGCTGAAGAGTCCGTTTCGACGACCGAGCCATCTGCGGTTTGGACGGTCGCACCAAGTGAGGCGTCCGAAGAGTCATTAGTGCCAAGCCAAGGAACGATCGAATAGGTATTGCCGTTGATCGTTCCTTGCATCACTTGGGCTTGCCCCGTTCGCATGGCCGTCACCCTCGCTTCCATCAACTCATTTTTCAGTTGAGTGATTGACTCGGACAGCCTTCGGCTAGTCACCATCGAGTCGATGGTTGGAATCGCAATCCCTGCAACCGCGACCAAGATCGCCATCACCAAAAGAAGCTCGAATAGCGTGATGCCTGGTCGATTTGAGTTCTTTTGGCGAAACATGGCTACATATCCTGACAGTCCTACTAGGACGTAATGTCGTCCGTGGTACCAGATTGACCATCGGGACCAATGCTGCGAATTTCAAACGAACTTCCGTTCAGCTTGTATTCATACGCCTTGCCCCATGGATCGAGTGCAATAGGCTTGTCCAGTTTTTGTACCCAAGAAGCTGGGTCCGCAATGTCGCTAGGTTGTTGGTGCAATGCGTTGATGTCGGATGGTAGTCCGCCCACTTCGAGCTGATATTGCTTCAGTGCGTTGGAGAGGATACCGATGTAAATTTTGGCTTGCTTGACTTTGGCTCCCTCAAGTGTTCCTGTTAGGTTTTGGATGGCAAAGCCAGCAAGCACCACCAAGATCACCAGAACCAAAAGCACTTCCATCAACGTAAAGCCAAGGCGGCTTGTTCGTCTAGCATTTCTTTTTCGACTCATCTCAATACTCCTTGCACGTATTTTCAAAGGGAACTTTTTCTTCAAACTAAAAGACGCTTGAGCCGCTGATAATAGGCAGCATCAATGCCATAACAACAAACATGACCATTCCCGCCAAAACCAGCAACATAATGGGCTCCAGTAGGCGAACAACGGTTTCCAGTCTTCGGAAGGTCGTCTTTTCCAGGTTATCGGCAATTGTGACCAACACATTGTCCAAGCTGTTGGATTCTTCTGCCACCGAGATCATTTCTACAACGGTCTGTGGAAAGTGTCCACTCTTATCAAGCTGCTTTGCCAGTCGTTCACCGGCTGAAATCTCCTCACTTGCCGCTACGATGGACTCCGACAAAATCACGTTTCCAGCAGCATGTCGGCTGATTTCAAGCGATCTTAATAATGGAACCCCGTTTTGGAGCAAAGTTCCGAGAACTCGGCAAAATCGCGATACTGCCAAATTCAAGAAAACACTTCCAATCAACGGAGTCTTAATCTTGAGCATATCAGCATTGCGTTTGCCGTTGTCTGTTTTCAAGTATTGGTTCAAGACCAATACAATCACGGCGATCACACCCAGAATGGCCCACCACCAAACTTTCACAACAGCACTCAAACCCAGCAGGATTTCAGTTGCTTGTGGTAGCGTCGATTTTTTTCTCATTCCATCGAAGATCGATTCAAACTGAGGTACAAACAAAACGAGCAAGACGGTGACAACGATGATGCCCACGGACATGACGAACACAGGATACGCAAGCGCCCCCATGGTCTTACCCTTCATCTCTTCTTGTTGTTCGATGAATCCGCCAACTCGCTCGAGCGCATCCTCTAGAAAGCCACCTTCGCTTCCTGCGCGGACCATGTTCACGGACATCTCATTGAATATCCGAGGATACCGAGCCATGGCCTCACCCAAGGCTTCACCTTCTTCGACGCGTCCCTTGATCTCAGTGATCGCATTCCGAAGTGTGCGGCTAGCACCTGATTGATTCGACAGCACCGTCAGCGACCTGAGCATTGGCACGCCGCTGCGCAACAACGAGGAGAGTTGCGTGTAGAAGCTGGCCATTTGTCCGCCAGCCACTCGGCGAGTCAGTTTGACCTGCGATCCTTTGTTGACCGTGATCGAAATTGGAAACAGAGCCTTTGCGCCCAACTGCGAAGCCGCATCGCGGGCGTTGGCAGCAGCAATGGTCCCGGCCATCGACTTGCCGGTCATGTCTCTTGCGACGTATGCGAAATCAGGCAAGCGAATCACCCTTGGTCGCTCTTAGGACTTCTTCCATGCTGGTTGTCCCTTCGATCGCCTTTCGAAATGCATCGTCGCGCAAAGTCATCATGCCACCTCGCAACGCAGCCTTCTTGATTTCATAGCTGCTAACGCGATCGTGCGCCAACTGTCTCACTTCCTCATTTGTTGCCAACAATTCATAGATGCCGAACCGCCCTGCATAACCTAGGTTACGGCAAGCTCTGCATCCGGTTGCGCGATAAAGGGGCTTCCCGTCCAGCTTTTCCCATGGAAAATCTCGAGGCACATCCTCATGCGTTGGATGGTAGGCTTGCTTGCACTCAGGGCACAATCTACGAACAAGTCGTTGCGCCATGATGCCTTCCACCGTACTGGCAACCAAAAACGGTTCGATCCCCATGTCCACGATACGAGTGAACGCGCCGGCTGCATCGTTGGTGTGCAACGTGCTAAAGACCGTATGGCCCGTCAGTGAAGCTTGGATCGCGTTCTCGGCAGTTTCCGCATCCCGAATTTCACCCACCAGAACAATGTCCGGGTCATGACGCAATATACTTCGCAACGACGCCGCGAACGTCAAACCAATTTTGGCATGAACTTGGATTTGATTAATGCCATCCAACTGGTATTCGACCGGGTCTTCCGTGGTGATGATCTTGTTCTCGGGCGACTTGATCTCCAGCAACGAACTGTAAAGTGTGGTGGTTTTTCCGGACCCTGTAGGACCGGTCACCAGAATGATCCCGTGTGGCAGTCGAATCAGTTCGCTAAAGAGCTTATACGTTGCTTCACCCATGCCAAGGCTGCGAAGGTCGAACTTCATCGATCCTTTGTCCAAGATACGCATGACCAAGCTTTCGCCATGGATCATCGGGATCACCGAGAGACGAATGTCGATCTCTCGACCATGCACGCGAAGCTTGATACGACCATCTTGAGGCAATCGCTTTTCGGCGATGTTCAAGTGAGCCATAATCTTGAGTCGCGAGATGATGGCCGCTTGGAACCGATTGATTTCGGGCGGGACGGCCTGAGTGTGCAAAATCCCGTCGATACGATAGCGTACCACCAAGCCTGAAGCTTGGGACTCGATGTGGACGTCGCTGGCACGGGTGTCGATCGCTTCGACCAACAACTCATTCACCAGTCGAACGACCGACGCTTCTTGCGCTTGCTCACTTAGCTCGCTTCCGTCTGCCTCAATTTTTTCAAGGAGCTCGATCTCGGTCTCTTCATCCGAACGGGAAGCAAGAAGACCCTCGACCGTTTCGCTTCCAACCCCAAGATGCTTCTTGACCAGCTTGGCCAGTTCTAGCTTCTCCGCAACCAAAGGCACGACTGCCATGCCGGTTGCAGCGGCCGCTTCGTCCAATGGGTACAGATCGAGAGGGTTGCTTGTGGCAACGAACAACTGTCCAGCTTCGGATCTGACAGGGAACAGCGAGTGTCGATAGATCAGCTTGAGCGGAAAGGTTTGAAGTAATGACAGATCGACATCGGCTTCTCGAAGATCGATGAAGTCCAGTCCAAACTCTTCGGCCACGATACGCAGAGCCTGCTCCTCTTTCGCAAAGCCATTTTTTACAATGCTTTCCAAGATGCCACCGCCATTGGCAGTTGCGCGCGACTGTTGAAGTTGATCGCTATTGATCAAGCCTCGTCGCAATAGTATTTCGCCTGCTTCGGTAATCATGTCCGTATTCTACCTTGATCCTCGATTACCATCACCACCACGACCGCCACCTTGACCGCCTCCGCCAGGGAACCCGCCGCCAAATCCAGGGAATCCGCCGCCACCCCCACCAAATCCTGGGAAGCCACCACGGCCGCCTCCGCCGCCTGGAAACCCACCTCCGCCAGGAAAGCCACCACCGCCGGGAAATCCACCCCCACGATTACGAAATTGCTGGAAGAAATCTGCCGGATTGCCAGCAGCACCTGTTCCAGCGCTATTGTTGGTCGATGAGCCGGATCCGCTAGCTTGGGCATTCGTCGATGAAGTCTTGGCCGAGGCCCCGAAAACCGATTGAAGGGCCGATTTCATGATGTTCGAGTTCACTTCGCCCCCGATCGGAATCACCATCACGCTTTCCTCCACGCCGCCAGCATCTTCATCCATTTGCTTGACCAAACGCTCCACTTCCAAAAACAGATTCGGAGGAGCGACCACGATGAGCGAATTGTTCTTTTTGTCCGCTGTAACGGTCATGGTTGCTTCTTTGAGTTCGCTTTGACCGCCACCTCGACGACCTCCACCTCCGCCACCACCGCCTCGCAACGCCTCAATAAATTCTTGTGGCGAAGGCTGGCGTTGGGCTGCTGCTGCGGCAGGCTGAGCGATTCGGTCTGCAAAGACTTGTTTGATGGTCGCCTCGACATCCGTCACCGGTGTGTTCAAAACATAGATCGTTTGAGCAGACCCACGAGACAGATTTTCGACAGGGCTGTCTGGCTTGTCGATGATCGAAACCAATTCTTCTACCGTCTGCATGTCCAGTGGGTTGGCTTGTACCCAAATTGCATTGAAACGAGGATCGGGAATAAGCGAGATTTCACCTGTGGCTCCTGAACCTGAAACCGTCGAGCTACTGGAACTGGAACTTCCACCGGCACCGCCCCCACCAAACAAGCTACCAAAAATTCCACCACCTCCTAGAACGCTAGAGGCTACATCGCCAAGCAACCCTCCACCGCCGCTTGAAGAAGCGACCTCGCCAGCAATCACGCTCCGAATCAACTCGACGGCGGCTGCGGCTTTAATGTGCTGCAAGTAGATCACTTCTGGAGTCGCAGGCCCTGCTGCCATCTGCTCTTCTGCAACTCTCGCAAGTTCATCGAATTCTTTCAACGCTTGCTGGTCATCGCTCGTAATGATCATCCCGTTCGGTCCGCGAAAAATAGTGATTTCCCCTTGGGACGAAGGCGCGTCAGCAGCGTCGCTATCATCTTTCTTCCCATCTGGTTCACTCGAAGCTTGAGTGGCAGCAGCTTGAACCACTGGATCTTGAATCTCCGCATCTTGATTGGCAGCCGTGTACTTGGCGAATGGGCTAACCAAATCGCCAAAGGAGCTTACCTTGTCGTCGTTCAATTTAGGCGGAACAACGGGGCCTTCTTGTGCGCTTGAATTGCTAGGCTCCACTTGCGATGCTGGACTGGTCGGGGGAACTGGTTTCCCTTGAGGCGCTGTCGGCTTCTTGGCGTCCTTGGACCAAACTTCTTTGAATCGTGACTTCCGCTTGGTGGCTTCCATCAACGCTTCAATTTGATTGAGCATTCTGTCAGCCGATTTTCCTGTGTAAGGCATTAAGATCATGCCATCCATGAGTCCATTGGAGACAGGACTTGATTCCTGAACCTTATCAAGAAGTGTCCGCACCTGGGCAACTTCTTGTTCTGTGCCCTTGACCATAATCCTGCGAGATGCGGAATCACCGTAGAAAATGGGGCCTTTGCTCGTGGTTGGATCTTTGTCTTTGCTTTGCTTTCCAAAGAATTTCTCCAACGTCAAAATTGCAGCTTGAGTATCCAACTTGCCCAAGGAGATCACTTCGAAGTCACTGCTTTGGCCTGCGAGTTCAGCCAGAATCTTGTCGATGGCCTCGTGATCTGTTTTGGTCGCAGATGCCAAAATGTTGTTCGTTTTGGGATCGATCGCTAGCCGCATGTTCGGCTGACCTGAGAATGTGGATTGCAAGACATCCATCGAAGTCGTGGGGTCGGATCCCAGCAGCGGATGGCTCTTAAAGTAAGGCTGCTCCGCACTTGCCGACGGCGCTGAATCGTCGGTTGGCTTCACATCAATCTGAGTGGTGATGTCCCGCAACTTCTGGAGTTTTTCGACCGATCCCGTCGCATAAATCGTATTACCGAATGTGTCCGTCGAAAGACTCAAGTCATCCGAAGTGTTGATACCATCTTTTAGTCCTACCAAAGGTCGCGCGATCGCGAGCACCTCATCGGCGCTGACATACTTCAAGGGTAATGTCACAATTTTGGCGGAACGTGCGCCTTCCGGATTCTCGGATCGCTCAATCAAGTCACGAATGATACGCAACTTGCCAGCAGTTTCGGCCACCAACAATTGACCAGCTGTCGAAAGAGGTACAACCGAACCCTGAGCGCCAATCAATAATTTGATCTCTTTTTCCGCTTCCTCCACCCCGGTCCGTTCGAGACTGAACACACATTTGACAAGCTCGTAATCCCCTCTTTTCTCGAGATCGATCGGATCAACCAGTTCCGCCATTTCTCGGATGTACGAGCGAACCAGTTCCGCGGATTCTCCACTCCCTAAGTCCACCGTCATCAGAACTCGTTGACGCTTCAAGAGTGTGAAGCCCTTGCCTAACAACACTCCATTCATGATATCCATTGCCTCGGATACCGAATAACGGCGATACGGATCGCGATAGGTGAAGGATCCCGTGGGATATGCATCTACCTGCAGGCTCAGCTCGGCTTCTTTTGCAAGCCACTTCAAAACATCATTCCAAGGAGTTGCATTAAAATTCATCATCAGCCCATCCGCCGGGCCCGCATCGCGAACCGTTCCACCTTGAGCTAAAGCTGCTGCAGCACCCGATTTTTCCATTCGTGCATCATCGATCGACGCCCCCGCATCCGCTCCCAAAGCGTCGGCGGGTCCGTTGTTTTCGCCAGCGACTTGTGAGGAAGCGGTCAACGAAACTTTTGGAGCTCCAGCTACTTTCAACCAAGCTTCTCTTTGTTGTTCGTTCAACACGGCATCGATACGTTTGTTCAACTCCGCTGCAACTTTTTCTTTTCCGTTTTCGGTTCGTCCCAGTTCTCGCATCAAGGCCGAACGACCTTCCAGAACATTCTTCACTTTTGCGATCTGCGAATCGTCCAACCCTAAATTCTTGGCGAATTCATCTTCCACCAAAGCAATCATCCCTAGCTTTTGTAGCCGCCAGGATTCCGCCATGCTCCGCTGAGAATCGGAAAGAAGGGCCAGTCCTTGCTTTTCCACGCCCCGAACCAAATCAAATTCCTTCTGCCTTCGATCCGTTGGCGAAAGTTCTCGCAATTGGCTAGCAAACGCTAAGGCTTGGCTCTCGTGCTGCTTGATGATCGCCTCAATACGATCCAGTTGGTCCTGCGATAGCCCCAGTTCCGCCGAGTTGCCAGGGTCGGTGATTGAGGCCAAAACCCCAACCAAATCGGGGTTTCCGGAGCCAAAAAGGCTCGATGTAGCCCCCAGTTGCTGATGAAAAGCAACGATCGCGAGCAGGCAAAAACTAATTTTTCGAATTTGAATATTCATGAAAAAGCGTGCAAAATGAATTTTGGTTCCGCAAATGGGCGTCGAGACACACCAACCTGACTCTAGTCTCAGGTCAATAGATCTCCAGTGTTTCCCAGTCCGGTTATCCTAATTAGTTCGTCCGTATCTGCCAAATCTTGCATTTGGAACGAATAGAGGGCATATGAGAAACCCAAGCGAGCGAACTCTTAACCCGTTGCATCCTTAAAAGTTCCGCATCCTCGAATTATTCGAGTTGACCGCGGCCCCCTTTTTTGCAGCTATTTTTGGGTACGCAAAAATCGAACGATGTCAGAAACCTGCTGTGGCGAAAGGACTTTTTCGAATCCATCGGGCATCAGGGACAAAGCTGATTTCTTCTCCTCTTCTATTATCGCTCGAGCAATCTGCTGCATACGTCCGTCCGTCGTCATGATTTCAAGCGTTCCTTGGACCTCACGCAAAACGAGTCCAGAGACATTCTCATCCGACGTCGTTCGCAACAGTAATCGCTGATATTTGGTGTCCACGGATCGACTGGGGTCCAAAATAGCCACTAGCCAGGCTTCATTGGTCCAGTGATTCAGTGATTCTAGCGGGGGGCCCACCGATGGTTGTTTCTCGCCCTGAACATCTCTTTCTCGATGACATACGGAGCAATGCTGCTCAAACAACTTGCGTCCGTTTTCAATACTCGAATCCTTGGGCCATTTTGCGGCATAAGCCTCGAGCAATTCAGCTCGGCTACCAGCTTCATCTCGGCCAAACAAGGTAATGACCAGCTTATTCAATTCGCTATCCTTCTGACTTCGCAGATATTCCAGCTGACTCGGCAATACTCTCTTGATGTCAAATTGATTCGCCGCAATCGCTTGCAACAGAAGCTTTGCCGACGTGGGCTGTGACACCATCATGGAAACAATCTTGGACTGATTCGCTTCAGAAGCTTCGCCCCAGTGCGTTAGCAGTCTTGCATGTGTACCAGATCCCAGGCGATAAATTCCCTCTAAGATTTCTTCCGAAAAATCAGGTTCGGATGTACGCAGCGATAGATTTAAAAGGTTCTCAATTTCATCCGTCGAAGAATCCGACATTCTTGACGAACAGAATTCCAGAGCCGCGATCCTTGAAGCAACTGGCGACTGCTCACGGAGAAGCGTCTCCTTGGCTTGTTGATAAAGCGTATCTAAAGCATTATTCGAAATCGTGGGAACAGCACTGGATTGCATCGACAGTTGCCGAGCAAACCGATAATGCCATGCAGGTCTTTCGCCGACCGAATGCTCTATCGAGTGAACGATTCGCGATTGCCCTTGGGCGCTCACTCTAGGTATCAGTCGCTCCAAATAGATATTGGTCGACTCGTCAGACTCGCGGATCAATTCATCAACAAGTCCATCCACTTTCTCGTTGGCAATAAAATCGACTAACGTATCCATACCTTGCACGTGATGATGGGTCTTTAACAACTGAACGACTGAATTGATGGCTTCGGGTGTATGATTGCCACCCAAGAAAACAAGCTCCATCGCTACCGACGGGTCTGCCTTGGCGTGACTAGAATGCAATGCTAATTGAATCAAATCGGCACAGTTCTTAGGAAGGCTATCCAGCCGGCTCATGCAATGAAGAGCAAACTTCAGAACGCGTGCATCTTTATCTTCCATCGCGGCTTTCCAATCGGACGCCGACATTTGGTTAAGATACAATAGAATTGTAATCGTTCGAACACGTGTCCGAGGCGATTCCGATTGACGCAATTCGGCCTGAAGAAGTTGAACGAGCTTATGATTGGCGGCGTGATTCCAAATCAATTGCTGCTGAGCGAGATCGGCGATGGCGACTGAATCATCGCCAAGTTTCTTGACCAATTCATCGATCGAAGCTTGGACAAGTGACACCTGGTTCGTTGGCTTGTAATCTTCTCGAAAGACACGATAGATTCTGCCTTGATCTTGGCCAGCGCGGATATCCAATCGAGCGAGCCACTCCTCGGGAATCCAGGTTGGATGCTCGATAACTCGGCGATACATGTCCAATATCCAGATCGTTCCATCCGGGGCGTTCGCGACTCGAACAGGTCGAAACCATGGATCCGTGCTTCGTATCCAATCGGATCGTTGATCTTCTTGAAACCGAACGGCTTTCCAACTGATTCCATCCTGGTCCATTTTAAAGCGAGCCACCAAATTGTGAACACTCTCACAAACAATGGCTGCTCCATCCATGGACGCTCCATTTCCCGGGCCCGATGCAAAAATGGTGCTGCAAGCCGATGTAAAGCGATTCGCGGTATACGGATCGTTGAATCGATCGAGCGGTTGGCTCAATGGAAACACTTCTGGAGAAATCGCTGGAGTCGTAGAGTACTGGTACAAGTTTCTAGGGCGGGGAGCATTCTTTTGAATCCAATGGCGATCGAACACAAAATGATAGATAGGGTGGCTATTGTCATTGCCGAACCAATCGCCGTACGGAGTTTGTGATCGAATGAATTGCGTCTCACCAGTCTCCGTCGTCAACAATCGCCGATCTACATCAAGAGCTAAATCGACATCGCGAATGTCGACCTTTTCTTTGTTCCCATCGATCGCATGAAGATCAATTTCTTTCGCATCCGATCCAACGCCAAAGTAAAGTTTGTGATCTAGTCCATAGGTAAAACCATGCACGCGGTGTTGCGCGTTCGCGAGCGCAAAACCAGATAGCAATAATTGTCGCTCGTCGGCCATTCCATCGCCGTTCGTGTCGCGTGCAAAGAAGACGTCGGGTGCACATGCAACCACCACGCCATCACGCCATGCATAAACACCAGCGGGATACTGCAAGTTGTCGAGAAAGACAACGCTCTTGTCCAAGGTGCCGTCACCGTCATCATCGCTCAGCCATTTAACCCGCCCAGGCTTTCCACCATTGGGGTAGTCTCCCATCTCGACGACCCATACCTTGCCGTCGGCTCCAAAAGAAACATTCACAGGATCCTGAACCAATGGCTCCGTCGCTAGCTGTTCAATCTTCCATCCTTCGGGCACTTGGATTGTTGCTAACGCATCGTTTGGACCCAGGGGTTCGTCCAGCGATCGCGACTGTCGTTGCAAATCCAGGACTGATAAAACAATCTTGTCTTCGGTTCCCGATACCCAGCGGCCAGGCTGGTTGTAGTAGATCATCGAGGTGTCTGCTTCGTAGCCACCTTCCTTTCGAATCCGCTCCGATGCAACGTAAGCGAAGACATCATCCACGTAGGACGTAATCCAAACGTTGTCGTACTGATTCAACTCTCGTTCCAATCGCATCTGATAGTCGACGACCACTTCGCCCCCCATGAAGACCCAGGCCAAATCTTTGCCGAAGGTCCACAAATGGATCGGGGCAGGATACGATTCCGGGATGCGGTCCTTCTTCTTCAGTATGTCTAACAGCCCGCGAGCCCGATTCTGTTCTTGGTAGCTTTTGCTTTCCAGCATGGAGCTCAACGCCATCCTATCGGGTCTTTCATACTCAAGACCTGTGTACGAAAATGCGATCGCGTCCGGCGCGGGAAGCGGTCGGCCGCTCGAAGCCATTGCACGCTGGACTGCCTGGGCAAGTTCGTTGCCATGGCTCAGCGCATGCTCGTAGGCACCACGCGGATTTGGATTCGCATCCGCCCCAGCACCGATGATGGGCAGCGCGATTAGACTGGGATTTTCTAATTCTAGTTTCGCAGCCGAAAGCCCAGCCCAGTCGCCGCTAACACGATTGACTTCGGGCGAGATCGAGGTGCAATGGCACGCGTATTGATATGCTACCGCTAACATCTTTCCGTCGGTCGATTCCACTCGTACGACACGAACGGTGCGATCCACCGGACCTTCGTCGACCGTTCCAAACCCAGCTCCAACCTTATTGGCTCCCAGCCGTCGGTTGATTGCAAAGTCCGCTCGATCAAAAGAATACTGAAGTTTGGCTGGCTTTGCCAAAGCAACCGCTTCGCGCATCGAATCCAGAATCTTCGACACGAGATTCTTTGAATAATTCTGAATCGCTTGGGTCTCCGATTCATCCAGCGGAGCCGAGAATAGATTGGTAAGAGCCCCGTCCAGATGCGGCGCCGAATGGGAATGCGTCGAACAAATCGCAATCTGCGATCGTGAAAGTCCCAGTTCGCGACCCGCTTGCTCTGCGATCATTTGGGTCATCCATGGCGCAACACCGATCGCATCGATCGATACAAGCATCAACGGCTTGCTGTTCTCATGTTTCAAATAAAGCGCTCGGGCATATAGCGAATCACTTGTATCCGAAGTGGGTTTGCTTCGTGCTGCATAACCGCTTAGTCGAATCGCTTCCGTCGGCGAAACGTCGCGTTTTGCGGCACCTGCAATCCAGCCATCTTGCGCGTTGGAAACGCTTGCGAGAAGGAGAAGAATGAAGTGAACAGAGAGTTGAAGCGATAGCTGACGACAGTTACGGTTCTTGAATTGCGGCATTTTCCACCTTGTTGTTTCCAAATGGTATCCGTCGTATTGCATACCAAGATTATAAGCGAAACCCTTGGCACCATTCGATGACTTCTATCAAGATTTTTTAAACCAGAACGTTACGTTTCTGTGCCGTTTTCTGCTTCTCTTTTTATCGTTTAGTTCCGCCGAGCGTGGACAGTCTTAGGCGAGCGGTAGGATAAAAACTACCAATCCTAACCCGAAACGTGACGGCTTGTTGCTTTAGTCGTTTAACAGTCAGCCGAAGGCGTACTTTGCGGCACTGGTAGTACGCCTACGGCTGACTGTTAAACGAAATACATTTAGAAAAGCACTAACGCAACGAGCCGTCACGCGTCGGGTTGAGATAACATAGGCTGCAGCTCACCTTAGGCTGAAATGTAAACATCGGCACCGATCGTTATCTGCGATCAAACCTGGGATGGCTCATTACGTACCCAAGGGCTATGCCTGCAACGAGGCCGCCAAGGTGCGCCATATTGGCAAGTGCAAAGCCGGTAGCATTCCCCGCGAATCCCAAGACAAGGATCAAGCCAGTCATCACATAGGCTTGCGGTGCGAGCCGAAATCCGATGTCTGGACGCAGCGTTGTCTTCATTCCCAAGTAACCAAGAAGGCCAAAAACGACGCCGGAGATACCCACGAAGTTTGGCGAGCCGAAGAAGTCCAAGGGCATTAACCCCTGAAGCAAGTGCGACGCCATTGCAACGATTGCGACAATCATCGCATAACGGCCAGTCCCTTCCAATCTTTCGGCCAGTTTACCTAAGGATGCAAGCGACAACATATTCAGCAACAAGTGAATGGCATCACCATGCAGGAACGCTGGTGTAAAAATCCGCCATAGTTCGCCCAGCTTTAACGACGCGGCAGGATCGCCTGTCTTGAGATACAGACTCAAATCCACAAACTTCAATTGCTTCAAAGCAATTCGGCCGAACCAGTTATCCGGTCCCGGATTTTGAAAGCCGCTCAAAATCCCAATGGCACAACAAAGCACGATCAACGTGAGCGTTAACGGTGGCATTCCTCTGCCAAATAGGTTTCTGTTGGAGGGCATCGAAGGTGTTTGAATGTTCCTTCTTCGTTCCAATTCCTTCTGTTTTTGTTCCTGTAGAATGGACTTCGCTTGGCGTATCGCATCCGCATACTTAGGGTCGTTGGGCGACAACATGAACTCTTCGAAGATGGACTTCGCTTGAGCGCTTTTGTCTTCGTCTCTGACCCAGACGTCCCATTGGTCTTGAGCTGCCGCGATGGGCTCGACATGCGTTGAAATCCCCTGGGTCAGCAAGTAGGCCACAAAGGACTCAGCGGTTGACTTTCCAGATACGGTCGTCAAATGTCTCATGGAGGATGCTTAACTAATGGGTCGGAGTTGTTGAATTGGGACATAATACTTGAGATATCTTTGACCGTTACTATACCGTGTGCCGCGTGGATCTTCGACCAGGATGGTCGCTCGGCGTGTAATTCGGTTCACAATACCGTGAAGTAGTTTTCCTTCGTATTGAAACGCAACGTGCGTTCCTGCTTTGATGTTAAATTCTTTAGCTGCTCGTTCTTGCTGTGTAATTAGCTCATGACGGTGCTCGGTATGGCCAAACATGTTTCGAGCGATCGATTGGAATCGATTGGCGGAACAATCGCTGTGAATCCATGCCAACATCTCGCTGAGATGGACCAATTCGTGTTCCACAATCCTTTGCATCGCAGTCAACCGATCCGGGCAATCGTCGCCGCAGACGCGAATGGTATCACCAGGCTGACGGAAAGACTGAAAAAGTAGCGATGTCGAGAGAGCAATCTCGTAATGCGTTTTGCCAGGCCTCGACCGAGTTCCTCGATAGATGGTTCGAGTGGTTTTCCCGCCAGCTCTGGTCATTCTGGAACTGAGCCGAAAAGTCAATCCATAGGACCGTGCCAGAGGCAAGCACAGCCCTTTAAAAAACAGAGCATCGTAGGCCTCCGCCATGTTTTCGAGGTCTTGCTTGGAGACCCTTGCAAAATTACGGGCCTCCATCGACTTTGAGCTGTTCAGTATTTGCTTCCCGATGCTCTGTTGAATGGAACGGCGATTCGCCCAAGCTCCGGGGGATTGATAGAGAAGTTCGCCCAGATTGCGTTGGTTTTCAACGCGGCTGGTACTCGACGAGGGAGGCACGCGAAGAAGGGGAGCCCGCAAATTGGCTTGAACGGGAACGCTTTTGGCCGGTGCGGCCTTGGGTGGCGCGGTCTTGGGTGGCGAGATCTTGGGTGGGGCGACATTACGAGCCACAGGCGACGACAAATCGGAAATGCGTTTGCGCGGCTCCCTTGGACTACCTTTCGAATTATTCATCGAGTCTACGGCCCTCGACCCCGTGTCGTTTCAAGCTCCGAATCTTCGCGAAAACCCACGTTTCCGCCCATTCCCGGCCAGCAATATAACATAGAAACCGAGAACGCCGCACCTGCAACAACTGCGGTTCAGGCACTATATTGATGAGGTGTAATTGATTGTGCTTCGATTCTCCGTAATGCTTAACTTCCATGCATCTTCTTTTGGCTCTCCGCGCGTTTTTCTCGGTCCTTTTCAGTAGTCGGATGGCGAATCAGGTTCAAGCTTGCCTGGAAAACAAGTCGCCAACCCCAGATCCCAAGCAGCCAACCAGCTCCCCCACTCCATCAGAAAATGCTAGCATATCTAGCTTGCCACAACAAAAATCCCCGGTTCCGACCAAGTCCAAATCGAGCGATCGCAACGGCGCCCTGACTCTGCTGAGCGCCTTGCAACGTGAGTCGCGATTTTTGGATTTGGTGGGTGAGTCGCTCGATTCGTACAGCGATGCTCAGATTGGCGCGGCTGCTCGCGATGTTCTCCGCGACTCCCGGAAAGTGCTCGATCGCATGTTCGGGTTAAAGCACTTGGTCGACTCTCCTGAAGGCGAAACCATCGAGCTACCCGAAAATGCATCCCCCGTCCGTTGGCGAGTCATCGGAAAAGACTCCCCAAAAACTGGCTCGTTATGCCATCCCGGTTGGCAAGCCACCAAGCTGGATCTGCCTCAATGGGCCGGCAATGCAGACGATGCCATGGTCATTGCGGCGGCCGAGGTCGAAGCATAGTCGAGGCATCTCCCGAACCCAATCTTGCCATGAAGGAATCGAACCCTACGAAATCAAGCCATTCATCGCGGAGCATCATGGTACGCTCCCATGGTCGGCTGCACTTTGGGTTGTCTGAAATTTGCCCAAGTGAACCAAACTGTTTCGCGGGTGTCGGTTTGATGATCGACCATTCTGTCGCTGAAGTCGAAGCGATCGTCGCCAGCGTCAATCAATCAGAACAATACGATGCGCCGGAGAGGGTGAGTGTTGATGCGAATGAGTATTGGAAACCAAGGATCGAATCCTTCCTGAGCTGGGACTTCGCTAGGGAGCAAAATCACCAAAGCAAAAATGCCCCCTCGCGTCCTGTCGCATTCCTAGAGTCCATTTCACTTCATTCGACTCCCTCTCCTCATTGCGGCCTTGGTTCGGGAACTCAAATGGCCTGTACGCTAGCTGTCTTATTGCAAGCGGTCAAATCGCTTGACCATGACCAGCTGCGAACTTGGCCAAATAAGATGTCGCTAGAAAAAGTGCTTCATTCTTATCAAGAAAAGCTTTCGGTCGATCCCAAACGTTCCCTTCGACATGTTCTTGCAACCCTGAGCCATCGTGGAAAACGATCTAACATTGGACTTCAAGGCTTTTTAGAAGGAGGTTTCATTGTCGATCATGGGCACGAGTATTCGAACGAAGTAAACGTTGCAGAAGATGTTCCTGAGGGAGCTTCAACGAGAAGAACCGACCGCTATCACTTTCCATCAGATTGGCCTGTCTTATTGGTGCACGACCACTCATCGGCTCCTGGCGATAGCGGCGAT
>Ga0247831_1000915_pt1 | contig 60476 bp, 57 predicted proteins | sample LaCruzMarch2015__9_FD_192406 | JGI IMG/M metagenome (GOLD analysis project Ga0247831, IMG submission 192406) | Freshwater microbial communities from meromictic Lake La Cruz, Castile-La Mancha, Spain - LaCruzMarch2015_1m | ecosystem: Environmental > Aquatic > Freshwater > Lake | place: Spain...
GATTATAAAGCAGATTCCGCCTAGCAAATTTGCCCAAATATATTTGCTATCTTTTGAGTCTAACTTACCTTGTATATTTAAATAGTAAGATCCTACGATGAGTATCGAACCAATCCAGCCAACTATTTCTATCAATAAATCCATTTTTTTAATTTCTTATAAATTGTTTATCAAAGGTTAAAATATCTTTTGTTTTTTCTTTATCAGATAGGATTTGTTCCTTTAACTTATCCAAACTATCAAATTTTTGCTCTGGTCTGATATAATCTACGATTTCGACTTTAATAGTTTCACCGTAAATATTATCATCAAAATCAAATATATTTACCTCTTGTGTGCGTCCAACCCCATCGACAGTCGGGCGAGTGCCTATGTTCATCATTCCATCATGCCACTGATTACGGAAGAAAGTTTTGACTGCATAAACACCATTAACAGGAATCAATTTATAAAATTGAGTAACCTGCACATTTGCCGTTGGAAAACCGATTGTTCGTCCTAACTGACGACCTTTAACTACAATTCCCGTAAAACTGTATTTTCTTCCCAGTAATTCATTTGCAGAACTAACTTCTCCTCTTAGTAATGATTGTCGAATTTTAGTTGAACTTATCGTTAAGTGCTCAATTTCTTGTCTTGGAATTTCTTCGATTTCGATACCAAAAACTTCGGAATTTTGATTTAAGTAATCAAAACTACCTTCACGGTTTCGTCCAAATCGGTGGTCGTAGCCAATTACTAATTTTTTTGTACCTATTTTGTCGATTAGAATATTACTTACATATTCTTCAGAACTCAATTCTGAAAATTCACGAGTAAACGGCAGTATCAATAAATGGTCAACTCCTTGATTTTTCGATTTGTCGCCTGCAAGCAGTTCTATTTTTTCATCAATAGTTGAAAGGAGTTTTAGATCTTGACTGTCTTTTGATACTACAACTCTTGGATGTGGCCAGAATGTGAGTACTACCGATTCTCCGTTTGTTTTCTGGGCAGTTTCTCTTAAAATTTGAAGGATTTTTTGATGACCCAAATGAACTCCATCAAACGTTCCACTTGTAACAACGGCGTTTTTTAGTGCCTTGAAGTCTGCTAAATTATAATATACTTTCACTGTTGATTATTCAAATTTTCATTCATACTAAATCTTTCGGCGATTGTTTCTAAAAACTGTTCAATTTTTAAAGATTCTTCAATTTTAAATTCTCCAATGCGTGTTCTACGCAAAGAACTCATATATGCTCCCGAATTCAGTAATTTACCAAAATCTCTTACTATACTTCTTATATAAGTACCTTTCGAACAAACAATTCTAAAAGAAATTTGCGGGAAATTGCTACTATCAATCTCAAATTTCTTTACGTCCACTTGCCGAGGTTTGATAATTACTTCTTCACCTTTCCGAGCCGATTCATACGCTCGTTTGCCATTAATTCTGATAGCTGAATGAGCAGGAGGAATTTGCTCAATCAAACCAGAAAGTTGACTAACTACCTGATTGATAGCTTCTTGTGTAATATGTTTAGTTGGATATTCAGCATCAAACTCTGTTTCTAAATCTACTGAAGGCGTAGTTTTTCCCAACTCTAAAGTTCCAGTGTATTCTTTTTCTTGTGCCTGAAAAGTGTCAATTTGTTTAGTCATTTTTCCAGTACAAAGAATCAATAAACCTGTTGCCAATGGGTCTAGCGTTCCAGCGTGACCTACTTTTTTGTATTTTCCTGCCCAACGAACCTTATTTACGACATCAAAGGATGTCCATTTTAAAGGTTTATCAATCAATAAAACTTCATTTCTTTCGTCCATCGAAACCAAAATTAAATATAAAATTATCGGAAATTATTGTCGTCAGTCGTTTGTTTGACCTTAAACTAAATAACTCTTAATTCATAACCACCGGCCAAAAGTCCTAAAATAACCAATCCAACTACTATGCGGTAGTAGCCAAAAACCTTGAAACCGTATTTTTGTAAGTATCCAATAAAAAACTTGATAGCAGCCATTGCTACGATAAATGCAACCATATTTCCGACAGCTAAAAATAGCAATTGGTCAGTTGAGAATGTCAAAGAACCAGCTTTAAAACCTTTCAGAAGTTTGTATGCCGATGCGGCAAACATTGTAGGAACAGCTAAGAAAAATGAAAATTCTGCGGCATCTTTGCGGGGAAGACCTTGAAGCATCCCACCAATAATACTTGCTGCCGAACGAGAAACACCAGGAATCAGGGCAATACATTGAAAAAGACCGACTTTTATAGCATCAGTATAAGTTATGTCTTCCTTAGTAGCTTTATTTTCAAAATATTTATCAATAAAAACCAATATAATACCTCCCAAAACTAGCATTATTGCCACCACGGCTACGCTTTCGAGTAATTGGTCAATAAAATCATTTAAAATAAAACCAATAATTGCTGCAGGAATAAAGGCGGCCAATAGTTTTTTGTAGAATTCAAAGGATTGAAAGAAACGTTTCCAATATAAAACTACCACTGAAAGAATTGCTCCAAATTGAATATTTACCTCAAAAATTTTCGTAAAAGGGTCTTTGCTAATGCCCATCAAGGACGAGCCAATAATCATGTGTCCAGTTGAGCTTATTGGTAAATACTCGGTGATACCTTCGATGATAGCAAGTATGATTGCGTAAATAAAATTCATGGAGTGTTAAAATTTATTGAGATTAAATAAATAAGAAAACTGATAGTAAGCAGTTATTATGCAAAAGTCAATAGACTAATGCAATGTAACTATTTACCTATCAGTTTTTTATAAATATTATATTCGAGGAAAATTTATTTTTTTTTGAATATAGTATAAAACTGAAAAATGAAACCAATAAATGCGATAGCTGGTCCGAGGGTTAAGCCCAAAAATCCAAAGCCAAATTCTTCTTTATCAAGTGTCATTACAAAGAAACCAGAAAAAATAAGGACGATTCCTGCAATCATCAATGTAAAATTACTTTTACTGAAAGGAAGAGCTTCTTGTTTGCCTGTTTGTTCGTTCGTAGTGTTGTTTGTTTTATTTTTCATTTAATTTTATGTTAATATTTTCAATATAAATCTTCTAAATCAGTTCTCAAATAACGGTAGATTGATTGGAAAGTACTCATTGCCCCAATTAAAACACCGATTAAAATAACTAAAACGTACAAGATTGAAAGTTTTGTAAAGTCTTGCAAAATGTCTAAGTTTTCTATTTCCCGAATGGCAATCTGTTCCACAACTATAAGTAAACTAGAGGCTGTTAATCCCGAAAAAAATCCTTGTAAAATTCCCCTAATTAAAAATGGTTTCTGAATAAACCAATCTGTTGCTCCAACCAATTGCATGCTTCTGATGATAAATCTCTGCGAATAAAGTGCCAATCTAATAGTATTATTAATTAGCAAAATAATCGCAATCAATAACAAGATAACTATTGAAACAATAATTAAATAGGCTTTATTCGCAATTTTGTTGATACTATCCACAAAATCTTTAGCATAATCAGCTTCAAAAATTCCTGGCACACCTTCTAAATCGGCTTTAATTTTGACCAATTCTGCCTCTTGAAAGTATTCTTCTTTAATCTTTAGACTGAAAGCATCACGGTATGGGTTTTCACCCAAAATCGAATGAAAATCTTCTTTTACATCTTTTAAAACTTTTTCAGCAGTACTTTCTTTAGAAATAAATATTATTTGTGGAATATTATTAGAACAAGAAACGTAATTTTTTTTTGCAATTAAATTTCTGACCGAATCTTTTTGAATTTGTGTAAGTGATTTATCTAAATATACCTGCACTTCAATGTTTTGTTTGATATTTAAAACCAGCTCCTTTGAAGTTAGGGCTATCCATCCACTGAATGCCACCAAAAATAAAGCTGCAGTTAAGCTTAAAATGATGAGCATACTCGGATAACTACCTAATTTTCTGTTTTTTTTCTGCATTTTGTTTAGCTCAAAAATCAATCGGATACAAATATAAAGGATGTTGTATAAAATACGCAGATTTTAATGATTTTTAACAGAAGAATGACAAATATTAGACTGCTTCGTTTTTCCAACGAGCAATTCTTTCAGGCATATTTTGTTCTATAATATTTTTTACAACTTCCGTTATTTCTTCAACCGTCGCATCTGGCGAGAAATAAATAGGTTCTTTAAATTTTACTTTTATCTCAGTATTACGTTTTTTGTAGTTAAGTCCTGATTTATTAAAAGCACGCCTAAAACCATCTATTACCACAGGCACAACAATAGGGTTGTTGTCTTTGATTATGTGGGCTGTGCCTTTGCGAATAGGGGCGTAGGGGCTTGTTGTGCCTTGAGGAAAACTTACTACCCAACCATACTTTAAGCCCATGGCTACATTATCTCCAGCAGACGTATCAAGCGAACGCTTTACATTTTCACCCTTGGCTCTCCATGAGCGTTCGACCAAAATAGCCCCGGCCAAACTCAATATTTTTGGAATTAAGCCTTCTTTCATGGTTTCGCTAGCCGCAACATAGAAAGTTCTTGCACGAGGAGCTAATAATGCAATTGGCAATACCCGGTTTCGGAAACCCCATTTTACTGAACAAAAAATATGGTAAAAAGCAATTACATCGGCAAAATAGGTTTGATGATTCGAAATAAAATAGACATTCTGATTGGGTAGTTTTTCTAAATACTCTGCACCTTCAACTTTCAATTGATTAGCAACAGCCAAACGCCAATATGACGGTATTCCTGCAAATATAATGATAAGACGTTTTAGAATCATCCAATTTCCGAATGGGTCACGTTCAAAAATGCCAAATATGTCTATGTATGACACATATCTGAAGAAAGGATTTGGATCATTGTTTGGAATTGGAAGAAAATTTTTAATAATTCTAATCATTCTCAAAACTAAGGTCTATTTTTACAGGTTTGGGTATTTATAATTGAAAGATAGTAATTATTTGACATTTATCAAAAATCAATACTGAAAAAGATTCGCTTGAAGTAGTTTTCAAAAGTAAAGCGTTGATTTTTAAATAAAATCAACGCTTAAATATTTTCTAACGAAATAAGTTTTAGTTTCGTTTATCAATTTCGTCTCTGATTTTGGCTGCTCTTTCGTATTCTTCTTCAGCTAATGCCTGCGAAAGCATCTTTGTTAGTTCATCAAAACTATAATCTTTCAAAGCTTCTTTTTGAGTTATTTGTGGACGAGTAGTAGCTGGATCAACCAATTCTTCGGTCTCATCAGCTTTGTCGACTTCGTTGGTTGTAATGCCAGCATCATTCAAAATTTGTTCTGTTGTATAAATTGGTACTTGAAAGCGTAGTCCAATAGCAATAGCATCTGATGGGCGAGCATCCACAGTTTTCTGACGAATCCCATCTGTACAAATAATTTTTGCAAAGAAAATGCCTTCTCTCAGGTCTGAAATGACAATTTCTTCGACTGTAAAATCGAATGCACGAGCAAAAGACTTAAATAAGTCGTGCGTCATTGGCCGATTGGGTGTTATGTGTTCCATCTCAATTGCAATCGCTTGAGCTTCAAACATACCTATTATTATTGGTAAGCGGCGACTTCCACCTTCTTCCGATAGCACCAATGCAAAAGAACCAGTCTGAGATTGACTTGGCGATAGTCCTAATATTTCGAGTTTTATTTTTTCCACGATGCAAATATAAATAAAACTTGTGTTTTATTCATTCTAAAAATTTGTGTTTTTCGTTTGATGGCTATTAAAACAATTAGCCCAGACCTAGTTTTATAAACCAAATCTGGGCTAATTAGTTTCGATAATATTATACTGAAGATTATTTGTTTGCTAAAATAGCCTTTGTCAATTTTGGTAAAATCTCAAATACATCGCCTACAATGCCATAATCAGCGGCTTTGAAGAAGGGTGCTTCGGGGTCTTTATTGATTACCACCAATACTTTTGAAGAGTTTACACCTGCCAAATGTTGAATCGCTCCCGATATTCCACAAGCTATATAAAGATTCGGGGAAACTTTTACACCCGTCTGTCCAACGTGTTCGTGATGAGGTCTCCAATCTAAGTCTGATACTGGTTTTGAACAAGCTGTTGCTGCACCTAAAGCATCAGCTAAATCAAGTAAAGTCTGCCAATTTTCTGGGCCTTTCATGCCTCGTCCACCTGAAACAACTAAATCTGCTTCTGGTAAAGAAATCATTCCTGTTGCTTTGATTGTTTCAGTCACCTTTGCCGAAAAAAGATTTTCATATAGAGACGGTGAGATATTTTCTACAGCTGCACTATTGTTGTTTTCAATTGGAGCAACCGCATTTTTCTTAATTGCTAATATTTTTACATCTCCGTTTACCTTTACATCAGCAAATGCTTTTCCTGTGAAAATACTTACTTTTACTTGGAAACCGTTGCTCATATTTGGTAATTCAGTTACATTTCCAACAACTGCGGCTTTTAATGCTCCAGCAGCACGAGCTATTACTGCATCAGCAAATGATGATTTTGCCGTAATAATAACTTTTGCCCCTGTATTTTTTACAGTTTCTGCCAAAACACTTGCATATGCCATGCTATTTGGACTTGTAAGTTTTGTGTCATTGGCGTGCAAAATATTAGTAGCACCAAAGTTTCCTGCTTTCTCCAATTCTGCTGCATCTGCATTACCAATGGCGAGTGCTGTTACAGTTGTGCCCATCATTTCGGCTACTTTAGAGCCGTAATAGATAGCTTCGAGAGATGATTTTTTGATTGCACCATCGGCAATCTCTGTGAATATAAGTATCATTATAGTTCTGAGTTTTGAGTGCTGAGTTCTGAGTCAAGTACGAGCTAACACTCAGCACTCAAAACTCAGAATTCAGAACTAATTTATAGCACTTTCGCTTCTGTTTTTAATAATTCGATAAGTTTTTCCGCTTCTTCGGCAGGAATCATTTTACAAGCACCTTTTGGAGCTGGCAGGCTATATTTTTCTGTTATTGTAAGAGCTGAACCTGCTGCTGGAATAACCTTCAATGGTTTTGTGCGAGCAGTCATAATTCCACGCATATTTGGAATTTTCCATTCAGCAATTGGTTCTTGACAACCCAAAACGAGTGGGAGTGAAGCAGTTAACTTTTCTTTTCCACCTTCAATTTCACGAGTTATACTTGCTTCGTTTCCATTTATATCTAACTGCATTACTGGCGAAAATGATGAAATTCCTAGCATTTCGCCTACAATTCCATGAACAACGCCCGAGTTATAATCACTCGTTTCACGACCCATTAATATCAAATCATAATTTCCATTTTTAGCAACAGCCGCAATTTGCTCAGCTACAAAGTACGAATCCGTTGGTTCAACATCCACTCTTATGGCATCATCTGCACCAATCGCCAATGCTTTTCTTATTTGTGGTTCTGCATCAGCACCACCCACATTCAATACAGTAATTGTTGCTCCAGATTGTTCTTTTAGTTCAACTGCACGAGCCAAAGCATAATCATCATAAGGGCCAATGATGTAAGTTACGCCAGCTTTGTTTAGTTTTGTATCTCCGTCAGTGAAGGAGATTTTTGAAGTTGTATCGGGTACACTCGAAATACAAACTAATATTTTCATAATATTGGACTCCCAACCCCCAAAGGGAGATTTTATTTATTGTATGCCTTTAGGGGTTAGCTGAAAAGCATATTTTAAGAATTTGTCTAAAAATTAATATAATAAGAAAGTCAGTATTATTTATTGAAAAAGTTAATAATAGTATGCGTGCATAACATTATGCAAATCTAAATTAAAGATATATTCTATGCAAGAAGAACGACTAAAAATTTTATTTCAGTATTTAGAAGAAGAACCAAATGAACCTTTTAATATTTATGCTATGGCGATGGAGTACATTAATAATGATGTTCAGAAAGCTAAGTTTTATCTTGATAGATTATTGACCGAACATCCAGATTATGTGCCTACTTATTATCATGCCGCGGTAGTTTATGTTGATTTGGAAGATTTTACAAATGCTGAGAGTATTTACCAGTTAGGTATAGAGAAAGCTCATCAGCAGCAATCTATTAAGGCATTTGATGAGCTTAAACGGGCTTACCAAATGTTTCTTGATGAAATGGAATAAAATTAGTCGGTGGTCCACAGTCGATAATAAAATAAAATGATTAGGTCTGTCGATCATTGACCGAGGTCTATTTAATAGTACATTTCGTTGGTTTTTTCTTCTTTATTTTTTCCAAACAATGCTCTGAAAGTATTGGTCATATAAAGCATATCCAAGACTTTACTTTTTGCTTGTTTCATAATATAAATATGTTTGTCATTTTTGATTTGTTCTGTTAAATGATTGAGAACTAACTCCATGCAATCTTGATTTTCGGTGAAGTTATCAACGATATACATCATGAAACGGTTTTCGAGTTTAGACTCTGCGAAATAGAATACTATATGTAGGTCTTCATCAACTAAGAAAGTTGTAGTTTTGTTGGTGTCATATAATTTAAACATTTCACCGTGGTCAACTAAGCAATCAATTATCGCTACATCATCACTAACTATGTGTAAGGTTGGCTGGATATTCATAACTCTTATAATTTTTATTTTTCCGAATAATATTTTGTTTCTATACCAAATATAACGAAAAAATATAAAATATGTTCAATAAAATATAATTAAATCTTGGAATAGTATAATTATTAAAATTGTAAAAATAGAAAATTTGGTTTTGTTTTTGTGTATTTGTACTTAAATAATGCTTGATTATCGAAAATCAAACTTCGTTTTCACCTGTTTTTATAAAAAAAATATTGTTTTTCGTAAAAACGCCTAAAATTACACTTCATTTTTTCTCGTAAAAAAAATATAATGACCTATAAAAGTTCTAAAATTTTAACTTCATCAGAAAAAAAAAACGTTCGGCTTCAGTCCTTATGATTTATACTGGCGGTACTTTGGGCATGGTTTACGATACAAAATCGAAATCATTAGTACCATTTGATTTTGACCAAATATTGGTAAATGTACCTGAACTAAAAAGACTCGAATTTGAGTTAACGATTCTGACTTTACCAAAACCGATTGATTCGTCGAACATTAAGCCCGAAACTTGGATTGAGTTGGCGGCAATTATAAGAGATAATTTTGAACAATATGATGCTTTCGTGATTCTTCACGGTACCGATACTATGGCTTACACGGCATCGGCTTTAAGTTTTTTATTGGAAAATTTATCTAAACCAGTAATTTTAACTGGAGCCCAATTACCAATTGGAATTGCTCGCACCGATGCCCGTGAAAATCTGATTACAGCTTTAGAAATTGCTTCGGCCGAAATCAACGGCCGTCCAGTTGTACCAGAAATCGCGGTGTATTTTAATTCTTATCTATTGCGAGGAAATAGAGCAAAGAAAAAAGAGAGTAGTCAGTTTAATGCTTTTCGTTCAGAAAATTATCCAGTATTGGCCGAAGTTGGTGTGACGATTGATTTTAATTTTCCTTTTATCATGCCATTTCGCCCAGATTTACCTTTGGTTGTGCATCAAAAACTCGAAGAGCAAGTAATGATTTTGAAGCTTTTTCCGGGAATCAATCAAAAGATGGTACACAATTTATTGAGTACAGAAGGATTGAGAGGTGTTGTTTTGGAAACTTACGGTGCAGGAAATGCCCCGTCGGAAGAATGGTTTTTGGAGGAATTGCATCAAGCTACCAAACGAGGAATTGTGATTGTGAATGTTTCACAGTGCGATGGTGGGCGTGTTTTACAAGGTCATTATCAGACGAGTAGCGAATTGAAATTAATTGGCATTATTAGTCGCTCAGATATTACGACCGAGGCTGCAATTACTAAATTGATGTTTTTATTAGGCCAAGAAACTGAGCCTGAACGTGTAAAATATCGAATGGAACAGAGTATTTGTGGTGAAATGAGTACTTAGACAACAGTAATTGACAAATTTAAATGATGCAAGTGATTGATTTTAGTATTTTGTCGATGTAACGAACCTTCTCTTGTCCCATTACTAAATTTTTAAATCCAATTCTATAGTCAGTAACTACTTCTTTACCCGAATCAAGCCTTCTTGCACGACTGATGCGATTAATTTGCCATCTTCTGTAAAGAAATTTCCACGAGTAAAACCTCTTGAATTTGAAGCACTTGGACTATCAAGTGCATAAAGAAGCCATTGGTCGATTCTAAAATCTTCGTGAAACCACATGGCGTGGTCAAGACTTGCCATAAACAAATCGTTGAGCGAAACTGTATCTAAATGGGGTAGAGTTGCAGTTCCTAAAAGATTATAATCGGAAGCATAGGCCAAAATTATTTGATGTAATCGCAAGTTGTTTGGTAAATCTCCATTGGCTTTAATCCAAACGTGACGAAATGGTTGTTGCTTCTGCGGTTTTAGCGGATTTATTCGTTCAACTGGTCGAAATTCGAGTGGTCGAGGATGCGAAAAATTCTTGTAAAAATCAGGAGCTTTATCTTTGAAGGCTTCAATTAGGACCAAATCAGAAACCAATGTATTTGGTGGTGGAACATTGGGCATCGTAATTTGATGATTGAAACCTTCTTGTGAACTTTGAAACGAACTAATCATACTAAAAATAGCCTTGCCATTTTGAATGGCATTCACTCGTCGAGTTGTGAAACTACCTCCATCACGAATTCGATCAACTTCATAGATAATAGGCATTGAAATATCTCCTGTCAGTATGAAATAGCCGTGCATTGAATGCAAAACTCGGTCTTCTGGAACTGTCTGATAAGCAGCATAAAGCGATTGAGCAAGCACTTGTCCACCAAATACTCGTTTCCATGGTGCTTGATAATTTTTTCCTGTAAATATATTTTGATCTATTTTTTCAAGGCTCAAGAGTTGTAATAATTCTTCGGCTGTTTTCATTTATAATCAATAAACATGAAAGTAGTAAGTAATGAGACACAAAAAACAAGCTAAAAGTTTGATTAATAAAAAAATATGCAATATTTTTTTATTTTTTGTAGCTAATATTTGCATTATTAGATAAAACAACCTCAAGGTTTGAATAAGGTTAATATTTTTTTAATAGTTGATATTGTTCTTCAATAGCAGAACGAAATTCTTGTTTCAAATTGGCTATTAAGCTCTGAGTACTTTGCACGTCATGAATAGAAGTAACACCTTGCCCAGCCGACCAAATGGTTTTCCATGCTTTAGCTTCGGCTTGTGCGGCATCTAATTCTTTTCCAAAATCAATTTTGCCTGCTTTGCTCCATAGTTCTGGAGTAAGTCCAGCGGCTTCGAGACTTGGTTTTAAGAAATTAGCATTTACTCCCGAAACAGCAGCTGTATAAACGATATCTGTAGTATCACTTTCAATTATCATTTCTTGGTATTCAATGTCCGCTTGGCTTTCGGTCGTGTTTATGAAGCGAGTTCCCATATAAGCTAAATCTGCTCCAATTTGAAGTGCTGAAGCAATATCTCGACCAGTGCTGATGCAACCTGATAGTAAAATTGTTTTATCGAAAAAACCTCGAATTTCGTTTACAAATGCCATTGGGTTAAGTGTTCCTCCATGACCGCCAGCACCTTCACAAACCAAAATAAGTCCGTCAACACCTGCTTCGTTTGCTTTTTCGGCATGGCGTTGATTGATTACATCATGAAAAACTAATCCACCGTAACTATGTACTGCATCAACAATATCAGAAACTGCACCGAGCGAAGTAATTACGACAGGAACTTTGTGTTTTACAATCATTTCAACATCTGAATAAAGACGTGGATTTGAACGATGAACAATCAGGTTGACACCATATGGAGCAGCGGGTTTTCCGTTGGTTTGAGTAAATCCTTCAAGTCGATTTTTTATTTCGATAAGCCATTCTTCAAATCCTTCGGTTGAACGTTGATTGAGTGCTGGAAAAGTACCAACTACACCATTTTTACAACACTCTACTACTAAATCTGGTCCAGAAATGAGAAATAAGGGTGCGGCTATCGCTGGCAAAGATAACGTATCTGATAGTATATGCGGAATCATTTTTATCTGGTTTTATTATAGGTTAATAACGTAAAGTTAGAATATTTTATTAGATAGTTAAATCAATAAATAAAATTCTCTTTAAAAATATAAAGCCTTAGAGAATTTCAAATCTCTAAGGCTTTAAAAATCTATTTATGATATTAATTATTAATCTTCAAAATAGCCATAAATGCATCTTGTGGAACTTCCACTGTTCCAATCTGACGCATGCGTTTCTTACCTTTTTTCTGTTTTTCTAAGAGTTTACGCTTGCGAGAAATATCTCCACCGTAACACTTGGCTGTAACGTCTTTTCTCAAAGCCTTCACTGTTTCTCTCGAAATTACTTTTGCTCCAATCGCCGCTTGAATCGCAATATCAAATTGCTGACGAGGTAATAATTCACGCAATTTCTCACATAGTTTCTTACCCCATTCGTACGCTTTATCTCGGTGAACTATCGCCGATAGTGCATCCACTGGTTCACCATTTAAAAGAATATCCAATTTTACGAGTGACGATTCACGATAGCCAATCAAATGATAATCAAGTGAAGCATAACCACGGGAAATGGTTTTTAATTTATCAAAAAAGTCAAAAACTACTTCTGAAAGTGGCAATTCAAAGGTCAATTCAACACGAGTGGCGGTCAGATAAATTTGGTTTTTCAATAAACCACGCTTCTCCATACACAATCCGATGATTGGCCCAACATAATCGGCCGCTGTAATGATTTGTGCATTGATAAATGGTTCTTCAATCCAATTGATAACATTAGGGTCAGGCATTTCCGACGGTGCCGAAACTTCCAATAATTCATTCTTTTTATCAACAACATGAAACTTTACCGAAGGAACGGTTGTCAGAACCGTCATATCAAATTCACGTTCGAGGCGTTCCTGAACAATCTCCATGTGAAGCATTCCCAAGAATCCACAACGGAAACCAAAGCCCAAAGCAGCTGAAGTTTCTGGTTCCCAAATCAATGCCGCATCGTTTAGCTGAAGTTTTTCCATGGCATCACGCAAATCTTCAAACTCTGAAGTATCCACTGGGTAAATTCCAGCAAAAACCATTGGTTTTACTTCTTGGAAACCCTTGATCATTTCTTTAGTTGGGTGAAGGGCATTTGTAATTGTGTCTCCAACTTTTACTTCTTTTGCGACTTTAATACCCGAAATAATATAACCTACATCGCCACAATCTACATAATCACGAGGTTCTTTGGTCAATCTCAAAATACCAACTTCATCAGCAAAATATTCTTTGCCTGTAGCCACAAATTTTATTTTATCACCTTTATTGATACGACCATTTTTTACACGGAAAATTACCTCAATTCCTCTAAATGAATTGAAAGTTGAGTCAAAAATTAATGCTTGTAGTTCTGCTTTTGGGTCGCCAGATGGGGCTTGAATTCGGTGTATAATTGCCGATAAAATTTCATCGATACCAATACCTTCCTTGGCACTTGCCGGTATTATCGAGTCACGGTCACAATCAATCAAATCGACAATTTGGTCTTTTACCTCTTCAGGCATTGCTCCTGGTAAATCAATTTTGTTAAGTACAGGGATAATTACAAGGTTATGTTCTAAAGCCAAAAATAAATTACTAATTGTCTGAGCTTCAATACCTTGAGCTGCATCAACAACCAATAATGCTCCTTCACAAGCCGCAATCGAACGAGAAACTTCATAACTAAAGTCAACGTGACCAGGAGTATCAATCAAGTTTAGAACATATTCTTCACCTTCAAATTGGTAATTCATCTGGATTGCATGACTTTTGATTGTAATTCCACGCTCACGCTCCAAATCCATATCGTCAAGCACTTGGGCTTGCATATCTCTTCCCGATACTGTTCCTGTAAATTGTAATAAACGGTCGGCAAGTGTACTTTTACCGTGGTCAATGTGTGCAATGATGCAAAAATTACGAATATTTTTCATTCAAATATGTAGTACGGATTATTTAACCGTTTGATTTAAAAATAACTACCTCTAAACAGACAAGTTTGATACTTATCATATTAAATACAAAATTAGTAAGAAAAAGGCAGATTTTTAAAGATATTTTTGGCCAACTAAATAATTTGTGACGTAGTCTTTTACTGCCTCTTCTAGGCTTGTGAATGGTTTTTTATAACCAATCATACGCAATTTGCCCATATTGGCTTGAGTATAGTATTGATATTTGTCTCGAATATCAACAGGAGTATCTATAAAATCAATGTTTGGCTCAATATTCAAAGCCGAAAAAGTGGCTTTAGCAAGATCAATGAATGTGCGTGCGATACCAGTACCTAAATTATAAATACCGGAGTTTCGTCGAGAGTGCATAAAAAAAACACATACATCAACCAAATCTTTTACATAAATAAAATCACGCATTTGTTCACCATTGTTGAAGTCTGAGCGGTGCGATTTGAAAAGTTTGATGTTACCGTTTTTGTTGATATTATTAAACGAATGAAAAATCACTGAAGCCATACGTCCTTTGTGAAATTCATTCGGGCCATAAACATTAAAAAATTTCAATCCAGCCCAAAAGAAAGGAGCGTTTTTTTGTTGTAAAGCCCATTTATCGAAGTTGTTTTTTGAATCGCCATACGGATTCAAGGGCTTTAATTGCGGAATAACAAGTTCGTTATCATCGTAGCCCAATTCTCCAGCACCATAAGTAGCTGCTGATGAGGCATATACTAAAGGAATTTGGAACTCATAACATTTTTGCCAAATACGTTTTGAATAATTGAGATTCAGACGGTCGAAAATTTCAGTATCAAATTCCGTGGTATCGGTTCTTGCACCAATATGAAAACAAAACTCAACTTCGGCTTGGTTTATTTCTAACCATTCAAAGAAATTATCTCTATGAACAAATTCCTGAATTTTCTTACCTTGCAGATTTTTCATTTTTTCTACATTAGAAAAATCATCAACGGCAATAATAAAATTAAAGTTATCTTGATTCAATCGTTGAATTAAGCAACTTCCAATAAAACCAGCCGCACCTGTTACAATTATCATATTGAATAAGCTATTTTTTTGAAATACTTCGCAAAATTATAACATTGTAGCTTACAAATCCATACACTAAACTTTGATTAAATTGTACTATTTTAAGTTTTATGAGTATTTCAAACAAATAAGTTTTTTTGTTGGTAATTTTGTAAAAAAATTAAGCAAATAATGATTTTTATAACAAGAAGAGAAACCTTCAACGCAGCTCATCAACTATATAATTCGGAATGGTCAAAAGAAAAAAACTTAGAGGTCTTCGGACTTTGTTCAAATATACATGGACATAATTGGGAACTATTCGTAACAATTAAAGGAGAAATTCTTGAAGAAACGGGCTTTGTGATGGATTTGAAAAACCTTAGCAAAATTGTAAAGCAAGAAATTATAAATAAAGTTGACCATACTTTATTGAATACCGATGTTGAGTTTTTGAAAGACAAACTTCCAAGTACAGAAGTTTTTGCGGTTGAGATTTGGAAGATTTTACTACCAATCATACCTAATTATTGTCAAGGACAATTGCATTGTATTAAATTGGTAGAAACTGCTAATCATTTTGTGGAATATTACGGACAATAATTTTGAATGATTGAATTAAGATAGAATAAAAAACGTATTCACCCATTCAATCATTCGCTCATTCAATAATTGAGTACAATGAAATACTTCATCATTGCAGGTGAACGCTCAGGCGATTTACATGGCTCGAACTTAGTAAAAGCTATCAATAATACTGATAACCAAGCGTTTATAAAAGCTTGGGGTGGAGATTTAATGCAAGAGGCTGGAGCAGAAATCACCAAACACTACCGAGATTTATCATTTATGGGATTTCTGGAAGTGCTAAAAAATTTACCAACAATCTTAGGCTTTATTAGTGAATGCAAAAAAACAATTGAAGAATTTCAGCCTGATGCTTTAATTCTGATTGATTACGCAGGTTTCAATATCCGAATGGCAAAATGGGCAAAAAAGAAAGGTTTTAAAGTGTTTTATTATATTTCTCCAAAAGTTTGGGCATGGAATCAAAGTCGTGCTTGGAGTCTAAAAAAAAATCTCGACCGACTGTTCGTTATTTTTCCGTTTGAAGTTGAGTTCTTTAAAAAGTACGATTTTGAGGTAGAATTTGTTGGTAACCCACTTTTTGATGCTATTGCTATTTCTAAACCGACTTCCGACTTTTTGCAAAGAAATAACTTAACAGATAAAAAAATTATAGCGTTGTTGCCTGGAAGCAGAAAACAAGAAGTGGAGAAAATGCTTAATTTAATGGTCGCAATTCAAAGTAAATTTGTTGAATATCAGTTTGTTATAGCTGGAGTTGGCAATTTGCCTTTGGAATTTTATCAAGCATTTCTGAACGAAAATATCAAGATTGTAATCGACCAAACTTATGATTTATTATCGCATAGTATGGCTGCTTTGGTTACATCAGGGACGGCTACACTTGAAACTGCTTTTTTTGGAGTTCCTCAGGTAGTTTGCTACAAAACAAGCGGTTTATCGTATAAAATTGCCAAGTTAGTCATAAAAGTGCCTTATATTTCGTTAGTAAATTTAGTGGCACAAAAAGAAGTAGTGAAAGAATTAATTCAAGATGAATTGACTATCGATAATTTATTTATTAACTTGAGTAAAATTCTTGATGATACTGATTTTAGAAATAAACAAATGAATGATTATAAGGAAGTTAAAGAAAGTCTCGGTCATGTAGGGGCTTCTGAAAAAACTGGACGTAGAATCGTAGAAATATTACAATTTTCAAATAAAATCAAATAAAAAATAACAAAAATGACTTTCAAAAACATTGCAGTTGCTTTAACAATTATGTTGATAACAATTTTTTCTTGCAAAAAGAGCGAAATAGTTGTTAAGCCTAAAACAAAAACTGAATTCTTGGCTGGAACGGGTTCGAAATCTTGGAAAAACACAAAAGCAATTGCAACTAATGGAGGTCTTACTATAGATTTAGTAAACTCGCAGCCAACTTGTGTGGTAGATAATATCTTGACGTTTTCGACTACAAAAACTTATGAAATTAGAGAAGGTGCAACAAAATGTAATACCGCAGACCCTGATTTAGTACTGAAAGCAAATTGGAGCTTTAATGCTGATGAAACAAAATTCACAGTTGATAAAATTAGTTTTCAAGGCTTCAAGTTCGACAATGTAAGTTTTGATATTGTTGAATTAAATGATGAAATATTCATTGGTAAAACTACGCTGGCACTCAATAATGTAAATTACTCGTTTTCTGCAACTTTTGAAGCTGTTAAATAAGCTTTTGTGCAAAATTAAATTAATATTTAAAATCTTATTTATATTAAGTCTAAATTTGTGAACATTTACAACATTATTTTTGTTGAATTAATACTGTAAAACAGGCAAAACCATAGCATGAGCAAAGATTTAGAATTATTAGAAGAACTAACCACATCCGAGTATAAATACGGATTTTACACAGATATTGAAGCTGACGAAATTCCTGCGGGCTTAAATGAAGATGTCATCAGACTACTTTCCGAAAAGAAAAAGGAGCCTGAGTGGATGCTAGAATACAGATTAAGTGCATATAGAATTTGGCAAACTATGACCGAGCCGAATTGGCCAAATGTTTCATACAAATCTATTGATTTGCAGAGTATCAAATACTATTCTGCTCCTAAACAACAAAAGGTTATTGATAGCCTTGATGAAATTGACCCCGAATTACGCAGGACTTTTGAGCGTTTGGGCATATCTTTAAACGAACAAAAACGTTTATCCGGTGTGGCTGTGGATGCTGTCATTGATTCTGTTTCTGTGGCGACAACTTTCAAGAAAGATTTAGCTGAAAGAGGCATTATTTTCTCTTCAATTTCGGAAGCGATTCGTGAGCATCCAGATCTTATTAAAAAATATTTGGGTTCTGTTGTGCCAGTAAAAGACAATTATTATGCAGCATTAAATGCGGCAGTTTTTTCTGATGGTTCGTTTTGTTATATTCCCAAAGGAGTTCGTTGCCCAATGGAATTATCAACTTATTTTCGTATTAATGCAGCAGGAACCGGTCAGTTTGAGCGTACATTAATTGTAGCCGATGAAGGGTCGTATGTAAGTTATTTGGAAGGATGTACAGCCCCAATGCGTGATGAAAACCAGTTGCACGCTGCCGTTGTTGAGATTTTTGCTCATGAAAGAGCCGAAGTTAAATATTCGACAGTTCAAAACTGGTATCCTGGCGATAAAGACGGAAAAGGTGGAATCTATAACTTCGTTACGAAACGTGGATTGTGTTTTGGCGATAACTCAAAAATTTCGTGGACACAGGTAGAAACTGGTTCAGCTATCACTTGGAAATATCCTTCGGTAGTTTTGAGAGGAGATAATTCAATTGGAGAGTTTTATTCGGTTGCGGTCACAAACAATATGCAACAAGCTGATACAGGTACAAAAATGATCCACTTAGGAAAAAACACCAAGAGTCGTATTGTATCGAAAGGTATTTCTGCGGGAAGAAGTCAAAACTCTTACCGTGGATTGGTTGATATTTCAAAACGTGCTGAAAACGCCCGTAATTTCTCTCAATGCGATTCGCTGCTTTTAGGCAATAGATGTGGAGCTCATACCTTTCCTTATATTGAGGTTAAAAACTCTACTGCATCGGTAGAACACGAGGCTACAACTTCAAAAATTGGTGAAGACCAATTATTCTATTGCAATCAAAGAGGAATTCCAACTGAGCAAGCCGTTGCCTTAATTGTTAATGGTTATGTGAAGGAGGTTTTAAATCAATTACCAATGGAATTTGCTGTTGAAGCACAAAAGCTACTCGAAATTTCATTAGAAGGTAGTGTAGGTTGATTTTAAAATGAAATTTATATTAACCAAAAACCAAAAGGCTGGCACTTGACAGCCTTTTGGTTAATGCATAATTGAACAATTTTCGAAATTGTGCGACTGATCTTGCATTGTGTCACACCTTTTCTAAATAGGTGTGCCATACTTGTTTTTTCGTAACTTCTATTTGCAATATATTTTATTCTTGGTAATTTTACCGTTCTCACAGCTCAGATTGAGAGAGTCCAAGTAATCCTTTTGTGCGTTTTTTACATGGGCGAAACGCCTAGCTATACCAATGGTATTTGTCGATTAAATCGTTCTTCAAGTGATATAAAAGTTTCAGTACGATTTATTCCCACAACTTTTTGTATTTTATCATGAAGCACTTCTCGTAAATGTTGTGTATCTCGACAAACAATTTTTACAAAAATACTATATTGCCCTGTTGTATAATTAATACTTACAACTTCGGGGATATTTTCTAATTGGTCTGCTACGGTATCATACAGTTCACTTTTATCAAGATATATACCCAAGAATGCACTAATATCCCAGCCGAGTTTAATTGGGTCAACGATAAGTTGAGAGCCTTTTACAATGCCCATTTGCTCCATTTTGTTCATTCTAACGTGTACTGTGCCACCCGAAACAAAGATTTTTTCTCCAATTGTTGTATATGGCATCTTTGCATCTTGCATTAATAATGATAAAATCTTTAAATCTGTTTTATCAATTTCTAAATTTTTTTCCATTTTTAAAATCTTGAATTATGAAAAGTTTAATAAAAATAATAAAATATTATGAAATGTATAAATATTAAATATATTTTATAAAATATTTGCAACATACATCTTTTTTATTCTACCTTTGTAAAATAAAAATAAGATACAGCATAGCTTCTCTTAGGTTTCGATTTAAATTGTAAGGTGATGAAATTGGCAGCCATGCCCTCCTGTCTCGGGGGTGGTGAATATAGGATAAACGCAGCATAATGCCGGACTTTCTTAGTCGACTGGGATGGACCACCAAACTTGTACTGTGGCTAACTACACCGTGGGCGGTTCGACTCCCCCTCTTACAGCAAACAAATTAAAAGTGTGAAAGAATTTTTTATTTTATAATTTTCTTTCACACATTTTTTTTGAGTATTTTTGTTTAGAAAAAATATTTTTTAGTTTTTAGTTTGTTGATGAAGTGTAATTGCGACACGCAATCCCAAATTGAGGTTTGCGTGTTTTTTTATGTTTAAAAAACTCGATTGTTTTATTTCCAATCAAGAATCATTTACTTTGTATTTCCTATTTTAATAAACTAAAACGATGATTCAAGAAAAAGCTTTTTTTACAAACGATGCTATAGTACTTGGCATTTTGATGGCAACTTTGGCTTTGATATTTTATTCAACTACGGTCAAGTCGTTTGAAAAGTTTTATAAAATTGTTCCATCTATTCTCCTTTGTTTTTTTATTCCAGGTTTATTAAGTTCGTTTAATATAATTTCGGCTTCTGATTCACAACTTGATGAAACAGCCTCTCGTTTTTTCTTGCCTACATGCTTGGTTTTTTTTACGTTAAGTATTGATATAAAGGCCATTAAGCAGCTTGGTGCTAAAGCTTTATTTGTGTTTTTTGCAGGTGCAGTTGGGGTTATGGTAGGCGGCCCAGTAGCTATTTGGATTGGGAAAATGCTTGATCCAAATTTCTTGGGAAAAGATGGTGAAGAAATATGGCGTGGATTGGCAACAATTGCAGGAAGTTGGACTGGAGGAAATGCAAATCAATTGGCACTAAAAGAAATATTTCAACCGTCACCAGCTGTATTTGCCCAAACGAGCGTAATTGATGTGCTTTTTGCTGAGCTATGGTTGGGAATTCTATTATATTTTGTTGGAAAAGCGGCAATTATTGATAAGAAAATGAAAGCTGATTCGAGTATCATTAAAGAAATACAAGAAAGGGTGGAAATTGAAAGTGCCAAAAAAAAAAATCCTACTTTTCAAGAATTATTTTTGGTTTTGGCGGTTGGGTTTGGAGTAACAGGCTTTGCACATTTTATTGCTGATAACATTGCTCCTTTCATCGAAGCAAATTTCCCAAATTTAAAAGCATATAGTTTAGCTTCAAAATCATTTTGGATTGTTACAATTGCCTCATTATCAGGATTTTTACTTTCAAATACCAAAGCAAGAAACCTTGAAGAATTCGGTGCTTCAAAAATTGGAACTTTGTTTTTATACTTTCTCATCTCTACAATAGGAATGCAACTGCATATTTTTGAAGCTTTCAAAAATCCGATGTTATTTTTGATTGGCCTAATTTGGATTCTGATACACGCAGTCTTTACAATTGCAGCGTCATATTTAGTAAAAGCTCCTTTCTTTTTTACAGCCGTTGGTTCACAGGCCAATGTTGGAGGTGTTGCTTCTGCGTCGGTTGTAGCAGCGGCTTTTAATCCTTCACTCGCTCCCATTGGTGTTTTACTGGCCATCCTTGGCAATGCCGTTGGCACATATTGTGGGTATGTTACTGGGCTTGTTATGCAGTGGATTTCTAATTAGTAAAACTTTTATAATTATCAAATTAGGCTTTTCTTTTACCGAATGTGACATTCATTTACAAAACTTTATCATCGGCATCATTTTTGTTCTTTTTTTTGTATAAAATTGAGCAAATATGAAAAAAATATTTATATTTTGGCTAGGGTTCTTTGCGGCATGTAATGCTCAACAAAATCCACCAAAAAAGTTTGATTATAGATTTGAAATAGGAAGTTATTTTTCTATAACCAATAAATTACCATTTTGGCAAAATGCCAATCAGTTTGGAAGTATTCCTAGCGATTTGCCCGCCTTTCTTTGCCGCCAAAGTATCAAAACTCAAAAAGACACACTTAATCGATTCTTTAAATTTGATTATGGCTTCGAAGCGGTTACGATTCTTGGCAAAAATCCTCAATTATTACTCCCTGAAGGTTTTCTTTGTACTAAACTTGGTAAAGTTGATATTTACGTTGGTCGAAGAAAAGAAATTTTCGGAATCGTAGATACATTACTTTCATCGGGGTCTGCTTCATGGTCGGGAAATGCAATGCCCATTCCGAAAGTGCAGATTGGAATGCCAAATTATACAAAGTTGTTTTTTAAATGGTTAAGTGTTAAAGGAACTTTCTCTCATGGGTGGTATGGAAATCAGACTTTTACTAAAGGTCATTATTTGCATCAAAAATCGTTGTTCTTTAGATTAGGAAAATCTGTTTCGATGCTAAATTTTTATGGTGGATTTGTGCATAATGTTACTTGGGGTGGAACACCGAAGAATATTCTTCCAATTGGAGATGACCGACTTTTAAATGGTAAGTTTCCAGACGATTGGTATGTTTATGGAAATGTGGTTTTACCATTTAAAGGACTCTGGAAACAATCGCCTAAATACCTGACCTATAATGCTTTTGAAACAACTAATCATTTTGGGAATCAACTTGGTACAGTTGACGCTGCAGCCGAATTTAAGTTTAAACAGGGTAAGCTATTACTTTACCGACAGTTTTTGTTTGAAGATGGTCAGTTATTTGGACTAACAAATACTGATGATGGAATTTATGGTTTGAGTTTTACGCCAAACCCAGAATCTTCCTTTAAAAGAATTGTGTTTGAATATTTGTTTACTAAAAATCAAGGTAGATATGTAGCTGGGATAGGACGGCTACTAAATATGCCTGACCGACACCCAAATGAAGAGAGCTTTCTATTTAATCATCAACAATATTTTGATGGGTGGTCTTATAATCAACGAACAATAGGCACTCCTTTTCTTACTCCAGAACAAAATTTAAGAAATGAAAATCAACTTTTTAATGGCAATGTTTTTGTTAATAATAATAGAATTTGGGCTTTTTATGGAGCCTTGTTGAATCAAATCGGTACAATAAATTTCTCAAATAAACTTTCTTTCAGTAGAAATTTTGGAAATACAAGTTTATTAGGAAGAGTAATTCAGCCAGTTGATCAAATTTCTTATTCTGTTAATACCGTAGTACCACTCCGTAAATTAAAAGCAGATTTGAACCTGAATATTTCGGTTGATCACGGAGATTTGATAAAGGATAACTACGGAAGCTATATTTCAATAATAAAGAGATGGTAAAATTGGTTTAAGATGCAGCAAATTAAAATTTAAAATTTTAATTAAACCAATTCAACATATTTCAATCAAACAAACATATTTGCAATAAATTTGGTAATTTTTTTGCTGTTCCTAAACCAAATAAAAAGATGATTGAAATGAGAACGAAAATATTTTTGAAGGATTCAAAAGGTAGAATTCTTGAAATACGTGACCTCGAAGATAATGCTAATAACGAGTTTGATATTGATAAATTAAATGACGGAGTCTATTTTATAGAGTTAATTTTGCCTCAAGGTAAGGCAATCACACATCAATTTAAAATAAACCACAATTAATGGTTTTATAGTAGGGTGGTATGAGTTTATCAAACCACCCAAGATTTATTTTTATTTATAAATTTCTCTTCTAGCCGAAAGCAATGTATTGTACATTAAGGCCGCCACTGTCATAAGTCCAACACCCCCTGGTACTGGTGTTATAAAGCTACACTTCGGAGCTACCTCATCAAATTTCACATCTCCTTTTAGTGCAAAGCCACTTTTCTTTGTAGTATCAACTACTCTTGTTATTCCAACATCAATTACTACGGCACCTTCTTTTACCATATCTGCGGTAATAAATTCTGGCTTGCCAAGTGCCGCCACTAAAATATCAGCTTGTTTGGTTATTTCAGCAATATTTTGTGTTTTGCTATGTACCAAAGATACCGTACAGTTTCCTGGGTAAGTATTTCGTTGCATCAAGATACTCATTGGCAAACCTACAATTTGGCTTCTTCCGACTACAACACAGTGTTTTCCAATAGTTTCTATATTATAGCGTTTTATTAATTCCAATACTCCGAATGGCGTTGCCGAAAAATAGGCAGGTAAACCTTTGGCCATACGACCAATATTTATTGGATGAAAACCATCAACATCTTTGCGTGGCTCGATGGCCTCTATTAATTTATCTACGTTTATGTGGGCGGGAAGCGGAAGCTGAATTATAAAACCATCAACGTCGTCGTCGTTATTGAGTTGCTGAATTATTTCGAGAACTTCGTCTTCGTTAGTACTTGAATCTCGACGAATAAGTGTTGATTTAAAGCCGATTTCCTCGCATGACCTAATTTTACTTGCTACGTAGGTTTCACTTGCACCATTGTCGCCAATCAATATTGCAGCCAAATGTGGGATTTTGCCACCATTGGCTTTTTGTTTCTCTACTTCTATTTTAAGTTCTTGCTTGACTTGAGCAGAAATAATTTTACCATCAATGATTGTCATGAAGCTGTTTTTTATTTAAAACACAAATATACGGCAATGAATTAAGAATTGAAAATTAAGACGGGTTCGCCCGAGCAATCAAGAATTTTGGAAGATACCTAAATTAAGACTCTTTATAACTTTTTTCATATCAAATTCATCTTCACCGCTGATATTCACAATTCCTTTTGAATCTTTACTTGGTTTTCCATATTTCAAAAAAGATTGCCAAACATGATCGATAAACCATGTTGGTTCATATCCCCAACGAATATCCATTGCTCTACGAATCAAGAATGTACGTTTTGATATTTTTACTTGAAATTTTTTATCGTAAAGTTGATAAATATTATCGTCATAAAAAGCAAATAAACCTTCGGCAATTACTATATCGAATCGGGTTTTGAAAAGTTCGATAACTTCACGATATTGTTCAAAATCGATAGATTGTGGTGATTCCCAATCAGTTTTATTTTTGATTTTCGGAATTTTAGTTTCAGGAAAAACAAAATCATCTTGATGAAAAATGATTGCTTTCTTTCCATTTTTCCTGAAATATGTCACCAATAAATTAGCGAGGGTACTTTTTCCAGAACGGCTCACACCTCCAATTCCAATAATCATGTTTTTACATTTAAATACGCTTTTGAATTTGATTTTGAGATTCTAATACAAAGAAAATTAAATTTGATTATATTTAAATCAAAATTTAAAAACCCATAAAAAATGAATAAAGATAGACTTTCTTATTATGCTAGCTATGTCTCAATTTTCTGCGGTATCTTTCTTATCTTAATGAAACTTTATTTACAAGATAAATCTACTTCAAATCTTGTTATGGCTCTATTATTTGTATCAATCGGTTTTATTGGACTAAAAATGTATCACAAAAAATAAAAAGTTGTCATCAAAATTGTTTTTTACAACTTTCAATCTTCTAAAAAATGTATTTCAGAATAATTCTTTTATTATTATTTCTTATTGTTTTTGATAAAGTTTCTGCTCAAAATCTGATTTATCTTCGTCCTGAAAGAGTTTTTGATGGCGAAAAAATATTTGAAAAATATGGGCTCATTATTAAAGGTGACAAAATTGAGCTATTTGATAGTCAAGCGAATATCGAGAAGAATTTGCCAAAAGACATTAAAATTGTAGATTTAATTAATTCTACGTTATTACCAGGCCTTATCGAAGGGCATACTCATCTTTTTTTGCATCCTTATAACGAAGTACCGTGGGACGACCAAGTGCTGAAAGAAGCTCGTTCGTACCGGACTGCAAGAGCTGTGATTCATGCCGAGAAAACACTTAAAGCTGGTTTTACAACTGCCCGTGATTTAGGCACCGAAGGAGCAGAGTTTGATGATGTCGGTTTAAAAAAAGCCATTGATGATGGAGTGATTCTTGGGCCAAGGTTATTGATTGCGACCAAAGCATTGATTGCAACGGGTAGTTATGCTCCAAAAAATTTTTCACCAGATATAAAAGTACCACAAGGTGCAGAAGAGGCTGATGGACATGATGATTTGATAAAAAAAACTCGAAATCAGATTGGTCGTGGAGCCGATTTGATTAAAATATATGCTGATTATCGCTGGGGATTACGTGGGGAAGCTGCTCCGACATTTATGCTGGACGAAATAAAACTTATTGTCGCAACTGCTCAAAGTGCTGGCCGACCAACGGTTGCTCATGCTTCAACAGTTGAAGGGATGCGTCGTGCAATTTTAGGAGGTGTAGAAACAATAGAACATGGTGATAATGGCACAGCCGAAATATGGAAATTGATGGCCGAAAAGAATGTTTATTTATGTGCAACATTGGCGGCAGGCGATGCAATTAGTCAGTATAGAGGTTGGAAAAAGGGAGTAGAAGAAGAACCTGAAAGAATTAAGAAAAAACGTGTTTCATTTAAGCAAGCCATGGATGCGGGGGTAAAGATTTGTTTTGGTGGTGATGTAGGCGTTTTTGCTCATGGTGATAACTCCCGAGAACTCGAAATGATGGTTGACTATGGAATGAATCCCACTGAGGCGTTAAAATCCGCAACAAGTGTCAATGCCGATGCTTTTCATGTCAATAAAGAGGTAGGCCGTATTAAAAATGGTCTTTTTGCTGATATTTTGGTGGTTGAGGGAAATCCAACAAAGCAAATCTCGGATATTAGGAAAGTAAAATTGGTAATGAAAGATGGAAAATTGATAAATTTACAATAATCTTAAAACCGATATACCTGAATGTTTGTTGATTCTGTTTAGATAATCTACCAAAAGTTCAGTTGAAATGATTACTTTTTTTTGTTCATAAGAAGCATGAAGTAAATAAACTCTGCCATTTTTTCGAATCGCAAAGCCTTCATGATTAAAATCTAATCCATCCACATTGGATGTAATTGCTATTATATCTCCATCTTGAATCTGGTTTTCAATTTTTTCAATTTTCCATTTGGGGATATAATAAAAATCAACTTCATTAATTTGTTTTTGATGCTCTTTTATTGCTAAATAAGTGGCCTCATCTTTTAAGTTTGGATATAACTCTCGGTTGGAAGTCATAAAGTTTAAGTTTTTTTTCTGCTTCATTCCTCCAATTTTGCTCGTAATATCTTGCAAAATATTATTTCGCTCGGCTTGAATGATCCATTCTTTAAAGTAATGTAACCTTGAGGCATATCCCTGCACTGTGCTGTTTCTATAACGTAGTTCGGTAAGTTGTTTTTTATATCCTTCAAAAGTTTGTGAACTTGAATGACTGATTAGGCTCATGGCAATTACGTTTTCAACAAATGTTGAGCAATCAAAATCCCTTAAATTACATACTAATTGTTCTTTTGAGTTAGCTTCCAATGTGCCTGCTTTGTAGGGTTTTCCAATAAAGCTTTTTGCAATTATTATGGCTGTTTTAGCCTTTTTCTCCTCTTTAGCTAATTTCATTTTCTGCAAAAAGACCGTTTCATCAGCATTTTGTGCACACACATTTTTTATGGTAAAGAATGTCAAGAAAAGAACTAATGTATTTTTGATTAACATTGAATGGTTGATTTTGAGTTTATTCAACAAAGGTATGATTTCGCCAATTAGAATTCTAACGATTTTGAATCGTTAGAAATATAAATCGTATTTAATTGTTAGTTAAGTGGTAAGAAGGCATTTAATGCATGATTAAATAAAAAAAGCATAGTTTCAGATATTTTACGTTATAAAAACGAAAATTGTCGGAGTTTGCAAAATATATCATGAACCCTTATTGCATCAATGCCTCAATCTCTTCAACTTCAATAGGAATATCAGCCATTAAGTCAATATTTCCATTTTCAGTAATCAAAATATCATTTTCAAGTCGAATGCCGAGTTTTTCTTCGGGAATATAAATACCAGGCTCGCAAGTAAAAACCATTCCTGCCTTGAAAACTTCATACCGATTACCCACATCGTGCACATCAAGTCCTAAATGATGTGAAATGCCGTGCGGGAAATACTTTTTATAAAGCGGTGCATCATCATTTTGATTATCAACTTCCTCTTGTTTCAATAAGCTCAATTTTATTAGCTCAAATTCTATTACTTTGCCCACTTCTTTGCGAAGATTTTCCATTGTATTGCCTATGACGAGCATTTCTTTGGTGGTTTTCATTACATTCAAAACTGCTTCATAAACTTCCTTTTGTCGCTCACTAAATTTTCCATTCACAGGCAAACAACGAGTAATATCGGCATTATAATTAGCATATTCTGCACCAAAATCCATTAAAATCATTTCATCAGCTTGGCATTGATTGTTATTTGTTATATAATGAAGCACGCAAGCACTTTCGCCTGAAGCCAAAATAGGAGCAAAGGCGTGTCCACGAGAACGATTCTTCAACAACTCGTGCGTTAGTTCAGCTTCTAATTCAAATTCTAAAACGTTTGGCTTTAAATATTTTGCCATTCTTACAAAGCCTTTTTCAGTAATTTCGATAGCTTTTTTTATCAACTCTATCTCAATCGGCTGTTTTATTACTCGTAGTTGGTGCATAAGAGGTGCGAGACGCTCGATTTTATGAAGCGGAAATTTATGTTTAAATTCTGAAATAAACCTACGTTCTCGACTTTCAAATGCCCATTCTCCGCCATCGTGTTCGTTCAGATTTAAGTAAATTTGGTCTGTGAGAAAGATAAGTTTTAGTAGGATTGTATCAAAATTGCTCGTCCAAACTACTTTTTCAATTCCAGAAATTTCGGTTGCTTGTTTTTTAGAAAGTTTTTCTCCTTCCCAAACTTTTAAATGTTCGCTTGTTTCACGCACAAATAAAATCACTCTAAATTTTTCGTCAGGGAAATCTGGGAAAAGTACCAAAATTGTTTCTTCTTGATCGATACCAGTTAAGTAAAAAATGTCGTTATTTTGACGAAAACCTAAAGTGCCGTCAGCGTTTGTCGGTAATACGTCGTTGGATTGAACAATTACTATCGAATTAGGCTTGAGAAGGCTTATTAGTCTTTCCCGATTTGAAATAAATAGTTTCGAATCAATTTTTTCGTAACGCATTTTCGTTTTTTAAGTAGAAATTTTAGAATATTTGCTAAATTATAAATTATTACAAACGAATGTTTCGATTCAGCCAGTTTTTCTCAGTTTTTATTTTATTTTGTTCAATTATTTTTCAAGCTGAAGCCCAAAAGTCTAAATATTGGATTATTTTTACTGATAAAGATGTTCACGCTAAATCTGTTATTTCGGAGAAATGTATTGAAAATAGGAGGGTTTTGGCCTTGCAAGAAAATCAATTTTCTGATTTGCCAGTTTCAGATATTTATGTTAAAAGTTTGCAAAGTATTGATGTCCAGTTACTTATAAAGTCAAAATGGTTGAATGCCGTTTCTGCAAATCTTTCGGAATCACAATTTAATGAAGTTAAAAAGCTCGGTTTTGTAAAGGAAATTATACCGATTGATGCTCAAACTATTTTGACAAAAATTGATAAAAAAAGCGACGACAATTTACGTGTAGATTTTGTGATGAAACAAATTGGAATTGAGCATTTTTTGGAAGCTGGTCTAAACGGAAACGGTATTATTATTGGTGTAATTGATGCAGGATTTTACGGTGCAAATGATAATCAAACCCTAAAACACTTGTTTGATAGAAAGCAGATTTTGGGTGTGAAAGATTATGTAAATCCAAAGAAAAAAGACTATTTCGGTGAGCGAGAATCTGCCTCAGATTTTCACGGAACAGAAGTTTTAAATGCCATAACTGGAAGGGATTTTAAAGAAAACATTCAAATCGGACTTGCAACTAATGCCAATTTTTATTTAGCCCGAACCGACAGTGGAAATAAAGAATTTAGAGGCGAAGAAGACAATTGGCTGGCTGCAATGGAATGGATGGATAGTTTGGGCGTAAGGCTAATTAATACTTCTTTAGGCTATGCAAAGGGTTTTTCAAATCCGAAAGAGAGTTATACTCCCGAACAAATGGATGGCAAAACGAGTGTTATTGCTCGTGCAGCAAAAATGGCTGTGGATGAGAAAGGTATAGTTTTGGTTGTTTCTGCAGGAAATGAAGGTGATGAAAGCTCTTGGCGAATCGTCTCGACGCCAGCCGATGTTGATGGCGTAATTGCTGTTGGAGCAACTAATGAGCTGGGTATGAAAATGGGATACAGCAGTATCGGTCCAGAGTTTTTAACTTATATGAAGCCTAATGTTTCGTGTTTTTCGCTTTTTGGTACATCCCTGGCCGCCCCCGTGATTACGGGTTTTGTAGCTTGTGTTATGCAAGCAAATCCCACATTGACCAACAAAGAAATTCGTTCGATTATTGAAAAATCGGCTAATTTATACCCTTATGGTAATAATTTTATTGGTTTCGGCATTCCAAATGCCAAAAGAGCTTTGAATTTAGCAGTAAAAAAGTCTTTGCCTGAAATTCAATCTCGAATAGTTGAAGTTGCAGAAAACGAAAAGCAAATCGAGATTCCGATGGCAGAAGGTGATATTGCGGTGGTTTTTCATAAAAAGAATGCCACTCACGTAGTTACTCAGGAATCCGTTAAAGTTAAGAATAATTTCGTTTCTATTAAACGCAACTCATCAATAAAGCAAACAACAATAATGACTCAAAAAGAAGTTATAGAGGTAATTTGGCAAAATCCTTAATGGTAGAGTTTACCGTCCTCAAGGGATGATTTATATTTCTAATATTTCTTATTGAGGGTTAAGTGTCTTGTTTGTTCTTTACAAAAATTCGGTTGTGAAAATCTTACCTTTATGGGAGCGGGAGTTTTACGGTGTTCACGAACTATTGAAATTTTATTGCTCATCGAAACAGCACTCGCTGAGGGCAATTTGACTTTTTTGTCAGCTAAATCATCAGCGTGGTTATTCTTAAAAACCAATCTTTTATTGGTAATTTTATTAAGTTTTACTTTTATCTTTACTTGTTCGTTAAAGTCTTGAGTTTTTTTATAAAATTTAAGCAAAATAGGGTGGAATCCCTATTTTGCATCGTTTTCAAATTTATAAATTACCCCTCAAAGTAACAATAAAATTACGCCCGGCATTACTAATACCTGAAGCGAAATTTCTGTAATTCTTATCAAGAATGTTCTCGCAAGCTGCCTGGATTTGTAGATGTTTATTAATCTGAAACGCACTTCTCAAATTTAAAGTCCACCACGAAGGCATTCCTTCAGGGGTTGCGTATTGTTGATTATCTTCACCATCGAGGTTATAATCAGAAATTTTTTTCCAATCGCTATATAAGCTAAATGCTTCGAGTTGAAGTTTCTTTTTACTGAATTTTAGAGCTGTCCGTCCAAACATTGGTGGAATATGGTCGAGTGGCGTATTTTTATCATCCTTGATTTTGCCTTTTGTATTATTCAAAGTGCTTGAAAAAATCAAATCTGGCGTAAGTTTAGCATAAAGTGCAATATTCCATCCATTTATTTGAGCTTCACGCACATTCTGACTTGCTACGACCTTACTTTTCACACCCAAATAATCTACTAAACTTTGTCCATTTAATGTAAAGGGGGTCGTAATAATTGCATTTTTGAATTGTGTATAAAAATATGTTGCCTCAATCGTCAGCACTTCTCCGATTTGTTGATTAATTGAAGCCTCGTAATTGTAGGTATATTCGGGCTTTATATCTGGGTTTGGAACAACCAAAGTACCGGCTTTTGAATCAAAAACTTTAGTCATATCATCAATATTTGGACTTCTGAAACCACTTGAGAACAAAGCACTTATCTTACTTTTATTGCCAGGTCTTGCCACAATACCCAAATTTCCTGATAAAGCATTATGACTTTGCTTAGCCTCGCTGTAAGGAAAAGGAAAAAAAGTTTTGTCAATAAATTTAGCATTCAAATTAATAGCATTGTATCGCAAGCCACCATTGATATACAGTTTCTGGGAAATATTAAGTTTGTCCGTAAAGTAAACTGCCAACGATTGCATAGTATTTTTTCCATCTGGGTAGCGTGTATTTGAAGGAGTAAATACATAAGTGTTAATGTTGAGATTGGTTGCAGTTGACTTTACATCATTAAATGTAAACTCTGCTCCATATTGTATATTGTTTGGTTTGATGATTTTCTGAAAATCAGCATTTAATGTAAGAACTTTTACATTTTCAAATTGGCTTTTCTTGTTCACATTATTAAAGTTTCGAGAAATTCTACTTTCTTCAATGTCTTGAAAAGCTGCCGTAATCATAGATTTATCATAAATCTTAGCATCGGAAAGTTCTAAATGATAAGCTGCCAAAAATCTTTTTTCAGGGCCATAATACCATTCCGAGAATCTTGGATTTGTTCCAGAAACTTCGGTTAGTCGGTCATATCTCGGCACGTCTGATGTATTTGAATATTGTAAATTTACAATGTGCTTTACTTTAACAGACTGCTGATATATGAATTTTTGCAAAATATCAAATTGTGAGTAAGCACTTCCAATTTGCTTGTTATAATCAGCGTTAGTCACTTTCGTGTCTTTGCCGTCAATTCGTTCAGCATAAAATAATCTTTCACCAAATTCAGGAAATTTATTGGTGCGTTTATCGCCTTGTATTAAATCTCCAAAGTCTGAGTAGGTAAAACTTGTTAATGAGCCGAACTTCTTTCCACCTAAATTTACGTCTGCATGAGCAGTCTTTTCGTTCCAAGCCGATGAATAACGAGTATAAGCCGATGCTGAAATTTTATCAAGTGTTGGGTTTTTACTTATGAAACTCATCACACCGCCAAGTGCATCGCTGCCATAAATTACCGAACTTGGGCCAAATAAAATCTCTGCTCTTTCAAGCATGCTTTGGTCAATCCTCAATACATTTTGTAGGTGTCCAGCACGATAAATGGCATTATTCATTCTAATACCATCAACCACTACCAAAACTCTACTTGATTCAAAACCTCTCAAAACGGGGCTTCCGCCGCCACCTTGACTTTTTTGCACAAAAACATTGCCTGAATTGATTAATAAATCGCCTGTATTTGGTGTATTTTGAAAAGCTATTTGATTTTTTGAAATCAAACTTATCTGATTTGGAACGGTGCCTCTTTGTGCTTCAAATTTACTCCCAGAAACGACTACTTCACTGAGCGAAATATTTTTTTCGGTCGAGTCAATTTGGGCAAATACCCCGGAAGGTAAAAGCATTAATAAATATATGTAATTCATAATTATTTTATTTTTTTAAAACAGATTACCATTACACAAATTTGTGAATAGGCAAAATATTCACTTCGATGAATATTGAAGTGTTCTTTATTTAGGTTTTATTTGCTAAACTAAATCAGGAGGAGGAGAAGATACCGACAGTAAAATTGTCGAAAGTGATAAAGTAAAAAAGAATTTTGTAGGTGGATCTATTTTTAATGGAAAAATAAAGAGTGGCTTTTCAAGAATATTAAGAGGCGTTTTTAGGAAATTGATGAGTATTTTTTGCGTTTTTTTGATTGGGTTATTGGCTATATCTTTTTTGACTAATGATTCGATAGAACGATTTAATTCTGTTTCTTTTTTATCCTTGAAACACCATAGAATCACCTGACCGTTATGCACTTCTTTTCGCATGACATCGTACATGACTCCGTTTAATTCAAATTCATCCTTGTCATTACACTCATCATTAATGATGCTAACAAGTTGACTATCAGGGAGTTTATGTAAAATACCGTGTTTGATTTCGTGCCGAATACTTTTTCTTTTTATTTCAAAATAGATAAAACACCCAATCGAATTTATCAAGAAAATAACCACCAACCCCGCAGCCAAAAGTTGATGACATTGGTTTTTAAGGAATAGCTTATTTGATTGATTGAGTTTCAATCGTTTTTAATTTAAAATGATAAAATGCATCTTTAATATTTTAAACTTTTTCCTTATTATCTTTCTTTTTCGGAAATTCGTAATCTATACCGTTTTGTACTTTTAAATTAAAGTCAAAAAATTCTAAGGCTCTTTGTAAGTTGCTACGATTTACAGCAACAAAATAAGGACTACTACCATCTCCACGTCGAATTAGGCGGGCATCTAATTTGAAAATTGTCCCTTCTGGATAATGAGCTACTAATTTTGATGGGCAACTTACATTCAAGTCTCGGGGTACGCTTTGGCCATTAATGGTATTCAACCGCATACGTTTTCTGCCGGAATCGAAAAAAGATTTAGCAAAAACATCCAAAAAGAAAACTTTATTTAACTCCGGAACTTCGTCCACTAGCGACAACTGCATCAATTTAAATCTTTTGTTTGTTATTGCTCTCAACAGTTTAATCCATGAGTATTGCAAATTTATGTAAAATTTTAGAAAATAATCAATCTCATAGGTGAATTTTTGAGCAAAAGTCCTACCTTTGCACTTTGTTTTCGAGACATAAGCAATAACATGGCAGAAGTTAAGATCTTTTCAGGTACGTCATCCAAATATTTGGCCAGCCGAGTTGCAGATTATTATGGTAAAGATTTGGGAGGTGTGAGCATCAACCGTTTTGCTGATAGTGAGATTTCAGTGAGTTTTGATGAGTCCGTTCGTGGCTGTGATGTATTCATTGTTCAATCTACTTTTCCACCGAGCGATAATATCATGGAGCTTTTAATGCTTATTGATGCTGCTCGAAGAGCTTCAGCTCATTATGTTTGTGCGGTTGTACCTTATTTCGGTTATGCTAGACAAGACCGCAAAGATAAACCGAGAGTTGGTATTGCTGCAAAATTGATTGCAAATATGCTCACAGCTGCAGGTGCAGACCGAGTGATGACCATGGATTTGCATGCTGGTCAGATTCAAGGTTTTTTTGATATTCCAGTTGACCATCTTGAAGGTATTTCGGTATTCGTACCTTACCTCAAAGCTCAAAACTTAACGAATATTAAATTTGCATCTCCTGACGTTGGTGGCGTTTCGCGTTGCCGTAAATTTGCCTCTTATTTCGATGCAGATATTGTTATTTGTGACAAACATCGTAAAAAAGCTAACGAAATTGCTTCAATGCAGTTAATTGGTGATGTTGAAGGTTCCGATGTAATATTGGTCGATGATTTGATTGATACAGGAGGTACGATTTGTAAAGCCGCCGAATTGATTTTGGCAAAAGGTGCAAAATCAGTAAGAGCGTTTTGTACACACCCAGTTTTATCAGGAAAAGCCAACGAAAATATTTCAAATTCGGTCTTGACAGAATTAGTAGTGACAGATTCGATTCCGCTTCGACAAGTCAACGAAAAAATTAAAGTTCTTTCTGTTGCCGAATTATTTGGTAAAGCAATAGGACGAATTCGTGATAATGGATCTATTAGCACATTGTTTATAAATAACCAACAAATTTTAGGACTTTAATGCCTAAGGATTATACCTTTAACTGAACTCTCAAGGTATAATAAACACTCAAAAAACTCCGATTTGAGAGTAAGGAGACAAAACAAAATGAAAAAAGCAGAGATTGTAGGGTATAACAGAGCGAATCTCGGTCGTACAGCATCGCAAGAATTACGTGGTCAAGGAATGGTTCCGTGTGTATTATACGGAGGCAGTAGTCAAATTTCTTTCTATGTTCCACAGTATCTATTCCGTCCTTTGTTGTTTACTCCAGATGTTTATGAAGTAACAATCAATATCGAAGGAACAGTTTATACAGGAATTTTGCAAGATTCACAGTACCACCCAACTACTGATAGCATTATTCACGCCGATTTCTTAGAAATCACGCCTGAGAAAGTTATCAAAGTTGCAGTACCAGTAAAATTACATGGCCCATCGGAAGGTCAAAAGAAAGGGGGGAAATTAGTTCAGAAAATGCAGAAAATACGCGTTCAAGGACCAGCCAAAAATATTCCTGATTATATCAACGTTGATATAAAAGATATGGATTTAGGTAAATCAGTAAAGGTTAGTGCTATTGCAGAAATCGACGGAGTAACAATAATGGAATCTGCGAGTAATCCAGTGGCCTTTATTTCAATTCCTCGTGCATTGCGTGGATAATAATCATTTGATTATACTTATTGCTAATAGATATGGCGAGCTGAATTTCAGCTCGCCATTTTTTGTGGAGCGAATTTATAATTCTCTTAATCCAAATCAATCGTATCAATTCGGTCGTTTTCTTCAAAAAACTCAACTTTCCAAGTATGGTCAGCCAAAAGGAAAACTTTTGCCAAAAACTGATTGAACGGAAACTTCCTTCCCCATTCGTTCGGAGCGACCATTGAAAGAATGTCAGTACCATCTTTCTTTTCGTATAAATAATATATGTGGCTAATGATTGGTTCAAAACCCATCGCAGCATTGTAGATACGCTCTGATACTTCGACCCTATTTTGTACTTCTTTGGCTTGTTGAGCAAGTAACTCCATTTGGCGATAAATCTTATTTATCTGCTCATGTGTTTGTTGACGCATCGCCAATTGAGCCTTTCCCTTTACCTTTCCCATATCTTCTGGGCGAATAACTGCACCACCCGAAGTGTGTGCGTATTCCATCAAACCTGGGTTTTCGGCTACCTTTATTTTATTAATTGGATTGTGTTCCATTTTTAAGCGTAATTTTATTTTTTTAATGAATCCATAATCTTGATTTTAATAACAAAAAATACCAATATTAATGAATCGAAATTGATAAATAATCTATTTATTGCAAATATAATGGATAAAAAAACTATAAAAAGAAAAATAAGTATATTTATTATCCTTTTTTAGATTGTTTTTTGGAAATATAGTCTTTAAAATATCAACAAGTAAAAGTTTGTATTTGTTTAATTATTTCGATATTTTTGAAAACATTTATAAACCCCAAGCGTTAAAGAATAAAATAAAAGAGATGCAAGAAATAACTACAAACAATATTACAATCGAAAAAATGGAAATAAATACAATTGATCGCAAAGAATTTATGCGTCAAGTTGGGCTAAGTTTTGGGGCAATTATGCTCATGAATTGCCTGCAGTCTTGTAGTGATGGAGGTGAAATTCCAGACCCCAATCCAACCACAAGTACAGGAAAACTTGATTTTACAATCAATATCAATGATGCTACGTATTCGGGATTAAAAACAAAAGGAAATTTTGTAGTCGTAAAAGCCCAAAATGTAATTATTGCCCGTGTAAACGATACAAATGGGAGCTGGATAGCAGTTGATTCGAGATGCACGCATGAGTTAACTACCATTAATTATCGTTCATCGAGTAACGACTTCTTGTGTCCAAATCATAATTCCACATTTTCATCGTCAGGAGCAGTAACTAAAGGACCAGCTACGTCTGCTCTTGCACGTTTCAATACATCTTTTGATGCAACTAACAATACTTTAAGAGTTTTTGCTTAATTTTGCAGTGAAAAATATTTATTTAACCCTTCTCAAATTGACAAATTGAGAAGGGATTTTTATTTTAGAATATGATTTTTTTAGAAAAAGATGGCTCGTGTATTAATACGCAACCAGATAATCCATACTACAAAAAAGTTTTTGATTTCAAAAAAGCGTGGGAATCAGGTCAAGAATCCTTCGAAATTCAAACTTCGGGTTCAACTGGCAAGCCAAAGAAAATTATACTTCATCGCAAGCAAATGTTGGCATCAGTAAAAATGACTGCCAAAGCTTTTAATCTAAAAGAGGGCGATACGGTATTTTGTTGTTTAAATATTGAATATATTGCTGGAATGATGATGCTAGTTCGTGCCTTTAAAATTGGTATGGATTTGTTGATTGTTGAGCCAAAATCCAATCCTTTTGAAGATATTGAAAAGCATTTATATATCCTGAAAGCTAATCGTGGGCAGAATTTCTTTGCTTTTGTGCCATTACAAATTCAGACACTTTTAGAAAGTACACCTATTTTTTCTGAAATCCTTAATTCTGCTAAAGCAATTATCATTGGTGGGGCTGCAGTCAATGATGCCATTCTTGAAAAAGTGCAGAAAATTTATCGTCCTGTCTATGTCACTTATGGCATGAGCGAAACTCTTACGCATATTGCTATTAAACGAATTAATGGCTCAGAAAAAGAAGATTTTTTTAATACTCTTGAAGGTGTTGACATTAAGCTCAATGATGAAAGTTGTTTGATGATAAAGTCTAAAACTACCGATAATCAGTGGATTACAACAAATGATGTGGCCGAAATTATCAATGGTAGTAGTTTTGTTTTACATGGAAGAATAGACAATGTAATCAATAGTGGCGGTGTAAAAATACAGCTTGAAAAAGTTGAGAAAGCTGCAGAATCGGTTTTGCAAAAACTAAAAACTGATGAACAAAAACTTAAGGGTCGCTATTTTGTGTTTAGTTTACCAGATGAAAAGTTGGGTGAAAGAATGATTTTTGTACTTGAAAAAGAGACGAACCCAGCTTTTCCGAGCATAGAAGATGCCACTAAGATTGATATTCTACAAGGTTTCAAAGAAATTTTACCTAAATTTGAAGTTCCGAAGGAAGTGTTTTTTGTGGATAAAATGATAGAAACTCCAACGGGAAAAATTGATAAATTTAAAACGATAAATGCCTACGTTCTCCCTCAAATATCAAACGGCTGAAAACATTCCAGCACCTTTTGCTCACGCTATTGAGATAAATGGAAGTTTTGAACAAGATTTAACCTTAAATTTTGAGATAACTTACCTTGATCGTGAAGAATTAACTGAAGAGGAACTTTTTGATGAAGGTTTTAGTGTAGACGATGACTTTACTTGGAAAGATACACTGCCAAAAGTTTGGTCAGATGTAGTTTTTGGTAGTTTGAAATCAGCTAATGAGCTATTTATTAAATCATTGGAGCCGCATCAAGATTTTTGGCAAGTAGATTTTAACGGTAAAAGTTTTTATCCAAAAAACACCGATGCGTTTAAATATTTGATTGAAGAACTCCAACAAGCGGTTTATGAAAAGGCTGGGAGAGAAGCATCATTAAAATTGACTTTTTTGAAAAATCAGTCGGGTGAAAATGTGGAGGTTTTTGTGAGTGCGTCGTTTATTGAACGCAAATTGCAATTAATTCGTACAAATATTATTGATGGCTCGAGCGAAACAAAGGTTTTAGCGTGGGACGAACTGAATTTTATTTTAAAAAATACTTTTTCGGGCGAATTTGAGGCTGAGTTTGCTCACAGTAATAAGCCATCGCATAAAGGTTTGTTTTTGAATGTAGGCGATGAACTTTGGTATGAAGTCGGAAAGTCGTTGTTGATTCATCCAAATAAGATTTTGAAAATTATGAAGTTGTGATATGTCCACGGTCGGCAGTCCAAAGTCACTATAATTACTTTGGACTTAATAAATCACTATAATCTACAAAGTCTTTCGGCAGCTATTTCGAGTATTTCGTCATCTTTAGCAAAACAGAATCTTAAAATTTTATTATCAATTTTATCAGCATAAAAAACAGAAATCGGAATTGAGGCTACACCAATTTCTTTTGTCCATCTTACTGCCAAATCGTAATCAGATTCGTCTGTAATATTCTTATACGAAACCATCTGGAAGAAACTCCCTTCAGCAGGAATGAATTCAAACCTTGAATCTTTTATCCAATTGATAAATTTATCTCGTTTTTCTTGATAAAACTGTGTAACTGATAGATAATTATCAGGTTCTTTCAAGAAATCGGCAAAAGCATATTGAAATGGTGTCGGACAAGAAAACGTAATCCATTGATGAGCTTTTCTAAATTCCGCAGAAAGTGCTTTTGGTGTCATACAATAGCCTAACTTCCAACCTGTTGTATGAAAAGTTTTGCCAAAAGAACCACATATAAATGTGCGTTCCTTTAAATCGGCGTGCATTGCGGGCGAAAGATGTTTTCGGCCATCAAAAATAATATGTTCATAGACTTCATCCGATACCACAAAAATATTGGTTTCTTTTAATAACTCGGCTAAAGAATTAATATCATTTTGAGTAAGACATTTTCCAGTCGGATTATGCGGCGTTGTAAGCATAATTGCTTTAGTTTTAGCCGTAATTTTTGATTTTACAAACTGCCAATCAATTGCAAAGTCATTTTCAGGTAAAAGTGTAATAAAGACTGCTTTTCCTCCATTTAGCTCAATGGCTGGCACATAACTATCGTATGCAGGTTCAAAAACTATCACCTCATCATCTTGGTGAATAATGGCTGTCATTACAGCATAAAGTGCTTCTGTACAGCCCGATACGATAGTGATTTCATCGTTCGGATTATAAGTCAGTCCGTACAATTCGAATGTTTTTTGAGCAATAATTTCACGCAAAGGCATAATACCAGCCATCGGAGCGTATTGGTTCATTCCTTGTTTCATGTGATGATTGACCAATTCGATGAGTTTTGGAGAACAATTATAGTTCGGAAAACCCTGCGAGAGATTTAATGCACCAGTTTCAGCCGCTAATTGCGACATTACTGTGAAAATTGTTGTACCAATATTAGGTTGCTTAGAGGTAATTTGCATTTATTTTTTTATACGTTCTAATTCAAATTTCATTTCATCGACCAAATTTCCGAGTTTACTGTATGGGGTTGCCGGTTCAGGCAAAGTATGGCTTACAAAGGCTTTTATTTCCCAAGTTTCTATAACATCAGTATAAGAAATTTCTGAACTCGGAAATCGATTATTATCGCTGCTGAGTAGGAGCGTGCCTTTGATTTTTATTTGGTTATAAACTCTTCGATGAATAATGCCATGTGTTTTTGTTACTAAAATGTAGTTTTTCCCGTCGGATATTTCGTGCCAGTTTCTAATCAAAGAGCCAACAAGTAAGGCCCCTTCAAAAGCAAAATCCTCGCCCGCCTCAAATGCCCTAAATTCTCCATTAGTTAGAGTCGGAATATTAAAAAGTGAAAGAGTTTTTAAAAAATGAAAATCACCATGTTTCACCAAATATTCATTATACTGAAAACGTCTTACTAAAGAAATATTTTGATTAATTGACTGATAATTAGTCGGTTGTGGATTATTCGATGGCGAATTTTGCTGAGGTTTAACGTAAGTTTCTCGCTCAAAACTTGGCTTTAAATTTACAGTCTGTGCGACTCTTTCAGCGGTTTTTTGTTCTTGATTTCTTTCTGAATTTACTTGTGGTTCATCACCCAAAAATTTTTTCATCAAATCACCGATTGATGGTGCCGAATAATTATCGAATTTTGGGTTTGCCGAATTTTGATCAAAATACGGAACGCCGCCCGTTGATTCTTCTAAAGGGTTACTTGGTAGTTTATTTATTGGAACATCAAAAGGGTCAATTTCAACCATAATCGAAGAAGCCTCTACATGGTCGTTGCTGTAAAATGGTTTTGCTTCAAAACCAAATGTAATATCAGGAGTTTCTCGTAGCTTACGTATATCTTTTTTTACAAAATCATCAACTGTGATGCCAAAAGTATTGGCAATAATCTTGAGAGTATCGACTGGCGGAATTGCCCTTGATTCTTCGTAAGCACCTACATTGGCTCTTTTAGTGCCGATTCGCCGAGCAAATTGTTCTTGGGTCAAACCATTGATTCTACGCAAGTATTTAAGGTTATTACTGATGAGAGACATTGGATTTGTAATTTTTATGAACGAAGCAAAAGCTTAATTCATTCAGATAATTGCTTAGGAAAGTTTGCACACTCGAATATCTAAAAATTTTAGCAATTTGCCAAATTCAATTAAAAATATGCATTTTAAAGGCATAAATTTTATGGTTTTTGGTATTTGGAACTATTTTTACAATGAAAATAGTAAATATCGAACACGTTAAAAATGATGAAAATTAAAAAAAAATAACGACTTGGATTTTAGTAATAACACTTGTTTTAGTGGCAATTGTTTGGGGTTTTATGCAAAAATCAGTTTTTGGCAAAGATTCAGATGGGGCAAGACTTGAAAGAGTTTTGAAATCGCCCAATTATAAAAATGGAGCCTTTCAGATTCTAATTGTTACGTCGATAATGACTGATAATTGGAGTTATTGGACTTTATTAAAAGATTATTACAATAAACCTTCTAATGTTGAGCCGCCTAAAGAAATCCCTTCTGTAAAAACCGACCTCAAAAACTTAAAAACCGATAAACCGACTATTATCTGGTTTGGTCATTCATCTTACTTTATTAAATCAAAAGAAACTACAATTTTGATTGACCCAGTTTTTAGTGGAAGTGCATCGCCAGTCAGTTTTATGGTTAAGGCTTTCAAAGTTGCAGATGCTTATCAAGTAGACGATTTCCCTGAAATAGACATTTTGTTTTTGTCGCACGACCATTATTACCATCTTGATTATGAGACAATTTTAAAGCTACAACCGAAAGTTAAGAAGTTTTATACTTCTTTAGGTGTTGGAGCTCATTTGGAACATTGGGGCATTAATCTTGACAAAATTGTGGAATTTGATTGGTGGGAAAGTATTAAAGTTGCTGATGATAATGTAATAACCGCTACACCAGCTCGACATTTTTTTAGACGAGGTTTCACTCGTGCAAAATCTCTTTGGACGTCGTTTGTGTTAAATATTCATAGTTATTATATCTTCTTAGGTGGCGATTCAGGTTATGATAGCCACTTCAAAATTATCGGTAATAAATACGGCCAATTTAATATGGCTTTGCTCGAAAATGGTCATTATAATTTGCTTTGGAAAAATATTCATACCTTGCCAGAAGAGACATTTTTGGCTGTAAAAGATCTGAAAGCCAAGGTATTAATGCCCGTTCATTGGGTAAAGTTTTCTTTGGCCAATCATGTTTGGAATTAGCCAATCAAACGCCTAAAGGAAGCAGTAAATAGTGAAATTAAACCAATAACGCCAATGATTGGCGAGCCTCTGGTACTTGACAGCTTGAATACTGATAAAGTTTGGTGGGAGTTTTAATATATTTGATTGCTTAAAGAAAAAGGTCTAAAACTTTAGAAGTTTTAGACCTTTTTTGATTTTAACATAAGAAATCAATATTCGTCTTCGAAATAGCTTGTCGATTTGAAACCATCATCATCATCGAATTTGCTTGTTTTCGGTGCTGATTTTTTTAGCATACCTATTTGCCCATTGTGGTATAAATCATGATGAATGATGCCGTGGAGCAATGTATAAAAATCATATTCAGCACCCGGAACAATTTCTGTCAAGAAACTATTATCTTTATCTTCCAAAGCACTCATCAATTCGTCATGGCTAAGGGTAAGTTCCATCTGAAGAGTTTCCCATTCAAATTCGTCAACTTCACTTATATTTCCCCAGTTTTGTTTTTCAGTTTTGATTTCAAATCCAATATCTCCTTGGATTTTTTTCAATGCAAAAATTCTCCAAGTCGTAATATGATAAACCAACTCGGCAATTGTATGAATATTCTTTTGGCGAGTGCCTGCCGTTTTTGGTTTAATATCTTTAAGGTTTTCTAAAACCGAAGGGCCATGCCAAGCACCGCCATGAAAAGCGGCGTTGATTAATGTCTTGATGCGTTCAAGTTCTGTTATTTGCAATTCTTCCATAAAAATACTTTCTATCGTTGAGAATGTACTAAATTTTATCTTTAAATCTTGATTTAAGTTTGCTTTACTCTGTTATAAATTTTCAATTACTATAAACTTTGATGGTTTCCTAAAACTCAGTCCCATAGTACCCAAATCATGCCAAGATGATATGTATCATGTTGAATCAATCCAGTCAATAATTTATAAAAATCATAATCTTGACCAGGTACAAGTTGATTTAGCAAACTATCATCAAATTTAGAGAGTTTTTGAATCAGTTTTTCTTGTGATTCTTTTAAATTATTTACCAAATTAGACCAATTAACTTTGGTTATTGCTTCTTCACTTCCGTAATTATCGATTTCGTCGACTAAATCATATCGAACATTATCATTAAGTTTTTCATAAACGAACCTACGCCATGCCGAAAGATGATAAACTATCTGACATATTGTATGTTTTGAAAAGTTTTTCTGTACATCAACAATATCCAATGGCATTGAATTTAGAAACTCCATCACCGATGGCCCATGCCAAGCATCACCTCTAAAAACGGTGTCCAAATTGTCAATAATTTTTTCTATTTGGTTGTTAGTCATAAGAATGAAGTCTAATTTACATGCAAATTTCAGAAAAAGCCATGAATTGACATAGTATAAACTTAAATTATATTTTCAGTTTAGGATTTCTCTTCATTAACTGCCCAAAAGTATCTAGAGCTTCATCAATTTTCTTCATAGGAATATCGCCTTTTATTTTTGTAATGAAAGGAACAAAGTGCCTAAAATAAAACTTTAATCTTGGTTCTGCCTTTATTGGATATTCGTTTGGCCCCATTTCAATACCATGAATAAAATTATAGGCCACATGTACATTTTGATCGAACATTGGATAAAACTCTGGTTTTATCATGTGCAAAATCAACGTTCTTGACACAGCAGCTACTTCACTAAATTTTTCATTAAAAACTTCCAGATCCAAGGTTTCCTCAAATTTCATATCATTAATATAGTCTAGATGAGGATAAATTTTGTCTTTTATGGCTGCAGTTCTAATCTTTCCCAGACCTGCTTGACTTTGCCATTCAAACAGTTCCATTATATCATTATGTGTAAATGGCTTACCAAGTTTAATATGCTTATAATAGTTAGCTTCCCAGTTTGAGTTGGGGTCATATAACTGTGACCAATGCTCAACAAATGTTGCAAACTCAGTTGATGGCGAGAACGTTATAAAATTCATATTTCTTGGTTTTAATTATTATAATTATGGACGGGTTAAATTGATTACAAATTTCGTTATTTTTTTTGTTTTGTTATTACTTAGAACGTATTTTTACGCACAAACCTAAACTTATTATCTGTATGTATAAAATCTCCCTATTGTTGTTAGGCTGTACTTTATCAATTTCGGCTTTTGCCCAGAAAAAGAAAGTAAATTTACCTCAGCCTTCTTCTCAAGCAGTTACAATTACTAGTACAACAAAAATTGATAATAGCCTATATAAGGAACTTTCTTGGCGAAATATTGGCCCGTTTCGTGCTGGAAGGTCATTAGCTGTTGCTGGTCATGCCGACCAACCTCTTACTTATTATTTTGGAGCTGTTGGTGGTGGTGTATGGAAAACTACCGATGCCGGAATGAATTGGAACCACATTGGAGATAGTACTTTTAAGTCTAGTTCAGTTGGGGCAATTGCAGTTGCTCCTTCCGATCCTAATGTTATATATGTTGGAATGGGTGAAGCTGATATGCGTAGCAATATTAGTTATGGCGATGGAGTTTATAAATCGACGGATGCTGGTAAATCATGGAAGCACATCGGTTTACCAAAAGCCGATGCCATAGCAACGATAGAGGTACACCCGAAAGACCATAATTTGATTTATGTAGCCTCAGTTGGCAACCCATTTGCTCCAAACAAAGAACGAGGAGTTTTCAGAAGTAAAGACGGGGGCCAAACTTGGGAACATATTTTGGCCAAGAATGATAGTACTGGTGCTTATCATGTTAGACTTGACCCAAATAATCCAAGAATTATTTATGCAACACTTTGGCAAGCTTATCGTAATGGCCACAGTATGAGTAGTGGTGGTGCTGGTTGTGGTCTTTATAAGTCTGTTGATGGAGGAGATACTTGGGAATCACTTAATGAAAAACCTGGTATGCCAAAAGGACTTTTGGGTAAAATTGGAATTACTGTTTCTCCAGCCAACTCAAATCGCCTTTATGCTATGATTGAAAATGTAAAGGGCGGCCTATACACTTCGTATGATGCTGGTGAACATTGGGCATTAGTTAATGACAACAAAAATCTTTGGCAACGCCCTTGGTATTATATGAATCTTCAAGCAGACCCACTCAATGAAAATGCTTTGATTATTTTAAATGTTAACTCTTTCAAATCAACCGATGGGGGTAAAACTATCAGAAATCTCAATGTTCATCATGGAGATACGCATGATGTTTGGATTAACCCAAAAAATCCTGAAAATTTTATCATTGGTGATGATGGTGGAGCAGAGGTTACTTTCAATGATGGATTTACATTTACGGATATTGATATTCCAACCGCACAGTTTTATCATGTGCATCTTGATAATGATTTTCCTTATAATGTTTATGGCTCTCAACAAGATAATAGTACCGTCAGAATAGCAAGCCGCACAGATGGTAACTCAATCGGAATTCGTGATTGGTATCCAGTTTCAGGTGGGGAGTCTGGCTATATTGCCATTGACCCTAAAAACTCAAAAATTACTTACGGTGGTTCTTATGATGGTTATATGACAAAACTTAACGCTGAAAATAACCAAGAACAAAATATCATGGTATATCCTGAAAATAATATGGGACATACATCTGCCGAGAAGAAGTACCGTTTTCAGTGGACCTATCCGATTATTTTTTCACCTCATGATGATACACGCCTATATGCAACATCACAATATGTTCATGTGACTCATAATGGCGGAAATTCTTGGGAAACAATAAGTCCAGACTTGACAAGAAATGACCCAAAGACAACAGGTGCTACTGGTGGACCAATTACTCTTGACCAAACTGGTGCTGAAATTTATGCTACCATTTTTGCTTTGGCCGAATCAACAATCGAAAAGGGAAATATCTGGGCTGGTTCTGATGATGGATATATTCATTTGACTAGAGATAATGGCAAAAACTGGTCAAGTATTACCATTCCTACTTCTCAACTCGGTGATTTTGCATTGATTTCGACCATTCATACATCAGATTTTTCTAAAGGAAAAGCCTACGTTGCTGCAACTCGATATATGTTTGGCGATAGAAAACCTTACTTATTTAAAACAAGTGATTATGGTAAAACATGGACGAGTATTGTTGGAGGAATTCCAGCTGACGAATATACTCGTGTAGTGCGTGAAGACCCAAACAAGGAAGGTTTATTATACGCTGGAACAGAAAGAGGAATATATGTTTCATTTGATGATGGTGCTTCTTGGAATCCAATGAGTAATAATCTTCCGATTACTTCGGTTCGTGATTTGCAAGTTCAAAAGCGTGAAAAAGACTTAGTAATTGCCACACATGGTCGTTCGTTTTGGATTTTAGATGATCTGACGCCATTACATGAAATCAAAGACAATGCAGTTGCTGATATTCACCTGTTTAAGCCACGCCATTCGTACAGGATGCAAGGTGGTGATGGCGGTGGCCGTCGAGGAGCTCCAAAAGATGAAGGACAAAATGCTACAAATGGTGTTTTAGTAAATTATTACTTGAAAAGTGCACCAAAAGATGAAGTTAAATTGCAGTTTTTGACAATGGCAAACGACACTATCATTACCTATTCGAGTAAAAAAGATGTAAAAGGAGAAGAGCAAAAAGCATCAAAAGATTTTTTTGAAGATACTAAACAAACTAAATCTGGATTACTTCCAGCAAATGTTGGACTGAATCACTTTGTTTGGAATATGCGTTATGCTGATGCTACTGAAATTTCAGGCGAACGCTCTCCAATGTGGGCTGGTAGCATGATTGGACCAAAGGTTATTCCAGGAAATTATAAGGTCAGATTGGTTATAGGTAAAAATATTTTAAAAGAAGAAATTGCCGAAATCAAAAAAGACCCACGTAATCCTGTAACTGATGCTGAGTTAATAGAACAGTTTGATTTATTGTTAAAAATTCACAAAAAATTAGATGAAAACCATAAGGCAATTAATCAAATGCGTGAAATTAAAAAAGCGGTTTCTGAATATATGAAGAGTGTAAAAGATACAGTCTTGATTAGTAAATTTCAAAAATTGACTAAGCCTATGCTCAAAAATTTAGAGGATTTAGAACAATCATTAGTCCAAAACAAGGCACGTGCAACGCAAGATTTATTAGCGTATCCAATTCGTCTGAATGATAAAATTGCGGGTGTAGCAAGCGTAGTTTCAAGTGCTGACGCTAAACCAACTAAAGGTTCTTATGAAGCAATTGATGATTTGTCTAAAAAGATGGAGAAAACGACAGATAAACTCAAGAAAGTCATAGATGAAGATGTGCCAGCATTCAATAAAATGGTGCTTGAAAATCAGCTTCCTGCCATTAGTGTTGGCAAGAAGAAAGAGATAAACTGACAAAAATATCTTTTAAAAATAGCGAGGATCATTACTCTTCGCTATTTTTTTAATTACAACCTTCAATTTTTGCCTCAAAAACAGCCCCTCTTTGAGTTGAAAAGCCACTTTGTAATAGAATACTTTTTCCAGCCGAATATATGATATTAGAGGTTGAACTAAGTACTTTAATGCTACTTGAGATATTTTCAGAAGAACTAAAGTTCTTATTGCCGTATAGCATATCTGTTTTTAGAGAAAGGTTTTTTACACAATCATTATTCAACAGTTTTACTATCCAAAAGTCATCACCGCCGTAATTTTGAGTTACATCGTTAAAGTTTTGAACAGGAAGTGTATTTCCAACAAACAAGAAGTTATTGTCAAAGGTAAGTATCAAATCATTTGGTTCGTCATGGCCTTCACTTCCGTATTTTTTTTGCCATATTAATTCGCCATCTATAATGTTTAGCTTGATTATCCAAATATCCGCACTTCCAATATTATTGGTTGCTTGACCATCATTCGAGTATGATTCTCCTACAACAACGTATTCGCTACCATTACTTTCCACAATACCTCTGGCATATTCCTCACTACTTCCACCATAACAATTACTCCAAATTTTTTGGCCTTGAGCAGAAACTTTTATAATAAAAAAATCTCTCGATCCATTTTCACCATGGTTATCAGTAGCATCAATGTCAAAAGAATAGGTTTCGCCAATTATCACAAAATTACCTTCATGATCTTCTATGAAATTATTTATAAAATCATCTTTACTACCTCCAAAGTTTTGTTGCCATTGTATTATTCCCTCATTATCAATTTTTAGCATCCAAACATCTTGTTCACCATAATTATTACTTAAATTACCATCGATTGAGGAGCTATTTCCTATTAATAAATAACCACTATTACTGGATTTTTTTATTGATTTACAGGTTTCATGGCCACTACCGCCATAAGTTTTTTGCCAGATTTTATTTCCTTCTTGGTCGATTTTAATTAAAAGAAAATCAGATAAGCCATGATTGTTTTCTATATATGGATATTGAGATTCCGTTGAACCTGCAATCATAAAATTCCCGTCATCAGTATTACAGACGGAATAGCCTCTGTCAATATTCACTCCACCATAGCACTTTTCCCAGATAAGATTGCCAGATAAATCAATTTTTGTTACCCAGAAATCAATTTGGTCCATGTAGCTTGTGATATCTCCATTATTTGATTGTGTATCTCCAATACAAAGAATACTTCCGTCTGGAGTTTTTATGATTTTTCTTAAATATTCATCATTGCTTCCTCCCAAAGTTTTTTGCCAGAGTATGTTTCCACTATTATTTAGCCGAACAATCCACCAATCATATCCGCCATGATTTATTAATAAATCAAAGTTGCTTGATTGTGAATGACCGCCTACAATATACCCTCCATCTTCCAGTTCAATTACTGAAACAGCCTTGTCATAATAACTTCCACCTAAGGATTTTTGCCAAAGGATATTAGGACTTTGTCCAACTGAGGTAAGAAAGATAAATTGTGTAAATAAATAAATAAAAATTACCTTCAAGACTGTCATTATTAATTTTTTTGCAAAGGAAATACTTTTTAGTTGTTCAATCATGATATTTTTTTATATCTTATTTATTGGTAAAATTCTTTAATATATGGAATATTATAAGGGATAGATTTCACCAATTATTTTCTAAACAATATTCAACAAAATGCTTAGATAAATATCAATTTTACTTTAATTTTACACTTTAAATGCAAAAATCGGCAAATATTAATCAATATTAAATGAATTATTGGCTCGTAAAATCAGAACCTTTCAAATATTCTTGGGACGATTTCGTTAGTCAAGGCATAGGTACTTGGGATGGCGTTAGAAACTATCAAGCTCGAAATAATCTTGCTGCAATGAAACTTGACGACTTAGTTTTGTTTTATCATTCGAACGAAGGCGTTGAGGTAGTCGGGATTGCAAAAATTGTAAAAGAAGCCTATACAGACCCTACAACTGATGATACTCGTTGGGTTGTTGTTGATTTAGCTCCAGTTGAAAAACTGCCCAAGAGTGTTACATTAAAAGCCATCAAAGCTGATGAACGTTTGCAAGATGTTTCGTTGATTCGTCAGTCTCGCCTCTCTGTTCAACAACTGAAAAAAGAAGAGTTTGATCTCATTGTTTCAAAAGGATATGAAAATTAAAAAATCAAAAAAGTATTTATTAAGATTAAATTTTTTGACATTCTTAGTCATTAGTTTATTTCAAGCTAATGCACAAAGTGTGAAGCGTATAGAAATACCAACTCGTGGTGATGACCAAGGTTTTCAAGTGATTACACTTGGGGAGGAAGGCGTTTTGCTCTTAACCAAAACTGGTAAACTTAATTTTAATATTACCAAATTAGATACTCAACTTCAACAAAGTTGGTCAAAAAATGGTGAACTTGAAGAAAATCAATCAATGGTTGATTTTTATAGAGATGGTCGTGACGTTTACTTTCTATTTAGTAAATACAATTCGGACCTTTACCAAATCATAAAAGTTTCGACTGGAATTGGAATCATTCAAAAGTTTTTCTTTGAAAATATTCGTCGTTTTGAAATTTCTGAATTTAAGGTTTTCAACGAGGTTGCCTATTTAGCAGGCATGGTAAAAGAAGAACCAGTTTTGATGAGTATCAATTTTAATAAAATGCAACCACGTATTTTAGCGGGTGGAATTAAAGGCACAGCAAGTATTTCGTCGCTTGATTATGATGCTATCAATGATTTACTTGTTGTCTCTTATTCTGTTAAAAAAGGTCGTTCAAGCTATATGGCTGTAAAGCGGATAAATCCTAACGGGAAAATTGTTGAACAATTAACCGTAGAACCAGAAGAAGATTATGGGTTGTTGACAGGAAAATTATTTTCATTGAATGATGGAACACAATTAATGATTGGTAATTATGGTTTTAAAGGATATCAATCAAATGGTGGACCGATGTCGCAAGGATTATACATCAGTAAAGTCGATGGCGAAACACCTGAATACTTGAAAATGCATAGTTTTACCGATTTTAAGAATTTTTTTAATTTTTTACCTCCGAAACAACAAGAGAAGATTGAAAAAAAAATCAAAAAGAAAAAAGGAAGAGGTGATGACTTAAAACTCAATTATCGGGTCTTAGTCCACGAAATTATCAAAAAAGACAATCAATATATTTTAGTAGCTGAGGTTTTTTATCCAGAATTTAGGAATAACAACAACTATGGTTCGCCATTTTATGGGAGTGCATTTGGCTCTCCTTTTGGGTTTGGTTATAGCTCGTTAAATGCCATGCGTTTCTCTCGTTATTATGGACTAAATTCATGGGCATGGAATCCATGGATGTATTCAAATTATAGTAATAATAACCAACAATTTGATGGTTTTAAATATACTCATGCTATTGTAGCAGGATTTGATTTAAATGGAAAGTTAGTTTGGGATAATAGTTTTAGTTTCGATAATGTAAAAAGTATGGAACTTAAAGAGAAAGTTAAAATTCGTTATGAAGGTGATGAAATTGCATTAATTTACAGCAATAAAGGCAAACTTGCAACTAAAAATATAAGGGGAAATGAGGTAATTGAGGGTATAAAAACTATTGATATTGACACTCAAAAAGAAGGTGACAAAGTAAGAGATACAGCTACCGATGACATTGAATATTGGCATCAAAATTATTATTTAGCTTGGGGTTATCAGCGAATAGCAAATCGAAACGAAGGAAGTAGGAGGGTCTTTTATCTCAATAAAATTGCATTTTAATATATCTAATTGTTTATGCCTTACTCTTATTTAATCGGTAGGGAATATTTTTTTGGCTAAAACTCAAAATTTTATTACTGATGAAGAAAGGTTTTTTTTATTTTTGCTTCAAACTAATTATGAAAGTAAAAAAACTAAAAGGAATTTATACTTCACGGATGCTTATAAAATATTTGACATAAAATTAATAGTAAATCCAACTTGGCAAAAGATAATCTCATTAGTTCCAAAAGCTCATTTATTGTTTGTCCAAAAAATATATTTCGAAGGCCGAAATTTTAATATTTGATACTAACCTGAATAAAGTATGGTTAATCAAGGTCTTTTTGGATGTGGAACGAAAACCAACCTCATATTGTCTTGATTATCATTTAAGTATTACATTTTAGCATAGCTCATTTCACAAAATGCCATACAATCAAATGCAGGTAACTTTCCGCTGATAGCTCAACTCACAACTATTGATTCTCTAAATTGTGCGGTCACTGGTGTTTATCTATCCAATATTGGAGTAAATGGTATTTAATTTTCTAAAATTGAGTATAATAAATCCATTTTCACGAAGTTTTATGACTATCAAAAACTTTTTGTTTGGTCTGAAAACTTAAATTTTTAACAACTTAAAAAACTTTCGCCTATATTTAGTTTCTATAAACACAGACAATCTTTAATGAAAATCAGATTTTCTAGTGTGGGATTATCTATAAACCTTCCTACTAAGTGATTTGTGTATATAATCTTAAGTATTTTGGCTAAACTATAAACTCGCATAATTCAATGCTAGAAACTAAAACGAAGAAAGTTTTATCAATCAATAATTATACAGGTGGTTTTAAGGCAAGTTTAGATTTAAATGGAAATTTGCTTAAACAAACATTATTAGAACTTGATAATGTTTTAGCAATAAATAATCAAAATGCATTAGCAATTTGTAGTAAAGGAAATTTGACTGTTAAAAATCCTAAATACTTATCAGAAACCAATATCTATTTATTATCGACTGCAAGTAATAAATAAAAAAAACTAAATACATTGCCAAATATCGAAACGTAAAATAATGGTGCGGTAATTTTTTCATTGTAATTATAAGTAGTGTTAAATTTGGGTCATAATTGAAATGTCTGCCTAGAAAGTTAAACCTTCAAGACGATAAAAAGGGCAGCGACAAATTCCAGAAATCAACGTCTAGAAATTTTTTTGTCTATCGAAAGTGCTAAATTCTTCATTTTTGATTATTTTCGTTACGTTTAAAACCAGCATAATTTTGTATAATTTACTTACTCCGAATATCAGCTCTTATGAGTTAATTGACTCAGGGAACTACGAAAAACTCGAACGCTTTGGAGATTTTATTTTGGCACGCCCCGAACCACAAGCCGTTTGGGATAAATCACTTTCTGAAGAAATTTGGCAACGAAAAGCATCAGCAATTTTTAAGAAAACCAAAGGTCGTGACCAACTAAGTCCAGAAGAACGTGGCGAGTGGCATAATATCAAAAAAATGCCTGAAAAATGGTATATGGAATATTTTCAAGGCAAATCAAAACTCAAATTTAAACTTTCATTATCATCCTTCAAACACGTTGGTATTTTTCCTGAGCAAGCCTCTAATTGGAAATATATCGAAGATAAGTTGTCATTGATGAAAAGTGGAGATTCGGCGTTTCAAACTCCAAAAGTGCTAAATTTATTTGCATATACTGGCGGTGCATCTTTGATTTCAAAAGCCAACGGAGCTGATATTACGCATGTTGATTCCGTAAAACAGGTGATTTCGTGGTCTAGAGAAAACATGGAAGCGAGTGGGTTGACGGATATTCGTTGGGTAATCGAAGATGCTCTAAAATTTGTAAAGAGGGAAGTAAAACGAGGAAAAAAATATAATGGAATCATTCTCGACCCACCAGCTTATGGACGTGGACCTGATGGTGAAAAATGGGTTTTGGAGGAAGGTTTGAACGAATTATTGAAAAATTGCCTCGAACTTCTTGATGAAAATTGTCATTTTTTTATTCTGAATCTTTATTCAATGGGTTTTTCGGCAGTCATTGCTGAAACTATCATCAGACAAAACTATGCAAGTATTCAAAACCCCGAAATGGGAGAGTTGGTATTGCAAGATAGCTTCAATAAGAAATTACCATTGGGTGTTTTTTATCGTTTTTCTTCAATTTGAGTCGTAAAACAACATTTTATTTATGCATTTATTTATATGTTTTTAAAAAAATGGATAAAGAATGCTTGAATTCAATTGGTAAATGCAATATTTAGGAGCCTTCTGCTGCTCAAGTAATTTTTTTTTATTTGATTATTTGGTGCAGAAATATAAATGGACAATACCAATCAACTAGGTTTGAATTTATTTATGAAGTTGACGAATAGTAAGGTTTAATACTTTCATAGTAAGAGGGTCTCCAATGAAAGTTTTTTCTTTTCTATTTATAGAAGTAATGCATGGAATAATGTTTTAGAGGAGTTAATAAACAAGTAAGATGCTGAATATCAGTGTTATATGATTAAATTATAATTTCAAAAACGCTGAATTTAGAACACTAAATTCAGAACTCTTAACTTTTCATTTTATTTGTGAGAAAAAATTCAGATTTTTGTAAAAAAAATCTCACAATTAAGCAATTTTGAATTCCTATGATCCATTTGTCAATAAAATCGGATGTCTAATAATCAAATAAAATACCTATTTTTTGCACTTTCATTACTCTTGTATGCTTGCGGACAAGGCAATCGTGAGCGTTCTAATATTCCACCAACACCATTTCAAATTGAAAGTATTCAAAATACTGCTTCAATCGAAGCATTAACTGATGCAATCAGAAGTAATCCAAGTTTGGCTGAAAACTATTACAAACGAGCGATGGTTTTAAATAGAATGGGTGAGACTCAAAAAGCACTTGAAGATATTAACCGTGCGGACCGTCTTAAACAAAATACTGGAAAATACTTGTATGTGAAAGCCTTGATTTTGCGGGATATGGAACAATACCGTGAAGCTTATGCATTTGCTCAAAGTGCGGAAATTTTGAATGTTGATACACCTGAGCTTTATACTTTGCTCGGTGATTTATCACAACAACGCAACGACCTAAAAAGTGCTGAACAATATTTGGCAAAATCTTTGCAAATAGCTCCTTATGACGGTGAAACTGCTTTTTATCAAGGGACATTGGCTGCCCGCAAAGGCGATACTACAACCGCCTTATTGAAAATGAACAAAGCTATCGAAATGAAGCCTTCTTTAAAATTGGCTTATTCATCTTTGACAGAAGTGCTGAGAAATAGAAGATTATATGATTCAGCTTTGGCTGTTAACAATTCAGCTTTAATACTGTTTCCAAAAGATTCTAAGTTTTTGATAGAAAGGGGTTTGGTTTTTAATAAATCTGATCGCTTGGACTCTGCTATTTTTTATTTTAGTAAAGTATTAAAAATAGATAAAAATAGAATTGATGCGGTACTTTATTCAGCCTCAATATATTTCCGATGGAAAAAATTTAATAAAGCATTGGAGTTATATAAAAAGGTATTAGATATTAATCCAGAAACTCCAAAAATTAATTACTCAATTGCTTTAACACTTGAGCAACTCGGCTTACTGACTAAAGCAGAAGAGTTTCTAAAAGTTCAAGCCGAAAAAGACCCTAATGATACGCAAACAATTATAGCATTAAATCGAGTATCGGGACAAGTAAATTCATCCTTAGGTGTTTATAAGGAACCAATTCCCATTCCCGTAAAAAAAGTTTCAGTTCCTGTGGCTAAACCAGTTGTTGTAGAGCCTAAAAGGCTTTTAGATACATCCAGAATTAGAGTAAATATCATATTACCAAAGAAAAAGGTAAATATCAAAACCGATACTTCAAAACGCTTGAAATTTTGATTCTGTACAAAATCGAAGTGTTTGCAAAACTTCTAGAGTTCAAAAACATTAAAACTAGTAAAATATAAATGTGGCTTGCCGCTTAATTGTTTATAAATTTTTATGATTAAAATTACCCTACCCGACGGAAGCGTAAGAGATTATCCAAAAGGGAGTTCGAGTTTCGATATTGCTCTTTCAATTAGTGAAGGTCTTGCCAGAAATGTATTGGCTGCCAAAGTAAATGGCAAGGTTCAAGATGCCAATTTGCCAATCGAAACAGACTCAAAATTACAACTTTTAACTTGGAATGATACAGACGGCAAATCAACTTTTTGGCATTCTTCGGCTCACTTAATGGCTGAGGCTTTAGAAACGTTGTATCCAAAAGTGAAGTTTTGGGTTGGTCCACCTCTCGAAAATGGTTTCTATTATGATGTAGATACCAAGGGTGAAACCATTTCAAATGAGGATTTTAAAAAAATTGAAGATAAAATGTTGGAATTGGCTCGTCAGAAAAATGATTTTGTCAGAATTCCGATGGCTAAAGCCGAAGCAATAAAATATTTTGAAGAAAAAGGCGACGAATATAAGTTAGATATACTTTCTGGTTTGGACGATGGGTCTATTACATTTTATAAGCAAGGAAATTTTACTGATTTATGCCGTGGACCCCACATTCCTAATACTGGCTTTATTAAAGCTGCTAAAATTATGAGTGTTGCTGGTGCGTACTTCAAAGGCGATCAAAATAATAAAATGTTGACTCGTATTTACGGAGTAACATTTCCAAAACAAAAAGAGTTAGAAGATTATCTAACACTTTTGGAGGAAGCGAAACGTCGTGACCATCGTAAATTGGGTCAAGAACTTGACTTGTTTACGTTTTCGGAGAAAGTAGGAAAGGGTTTGCCATTATGGTTGCCAAAAGGTGCAATGTTGCGTGAGCGTCTGGAAAATTTCTTGCGTAAGGCACAGGTAAAAGCTGGATATCAACAAGTTGTTACGCCTCATATTGGAAGCAAACAGTTATATATAACTTCGGGTCACTGGGAAAAATATGGTAAAGATTCATTCCAACCAATAACAACGCCTGAAGAAGGAGAGGAGTTTTTGTTGAAACCAATGAACTGCCCTCACCACTGTGAAATTTTTCGTGCCAGGCCACGTAGTTATCGCGAATTGCCTTTACGATTGGCAGAGTTTGGAACGGTATATCGCTATGAACAAAGTGGAGAGTTGCATGGTTTAACTCGTGTAAGAGGATTCACCCAAGATGACGCACATATTTTCTGTACTGATGACCAGGTAGAAGATGAATTCAAAAAAGTAATTGATTTGGTTCTTTATGTATTCAAATCGCTTGGTTTTGAAGATTTTTCTGCCCAAGTTTCTTTGCGTGACCCTGAAAATAAAACAAAATATTTTGGCTTGGATGATGCATGGGATAAAGCTGAAAATGCTATTCGTCGTGCAGCAGCCGAAAAAGGCCTTAAAACTATTGAAGAAGTGGGCGAAGCTGCTTTTTATGGCCCAAAACTTGATTTCATGGTAAAAGATGCTTTGGGTCGTAAATGGCAACTTGGAACTATTCAGGTTGATTATCAATTGCCACAAAGATTTGAATTGGAATATGTTGGCTCAGATAACCAAAAACATCGCCCAGTTATGATTCACAGAGCTCCATTTGGCTCGATGGAGCGTTTTATTGCAATTTTGATTGAAACAACGGCAGGCAATTTTCCACTATGGTTATCTCCTGACCAAATAGCCATTTTACCTATTTCAGAAAAATATGAAGACTACGCTAATGAAGTATTCTTGACATTACAAGAAGAAGACATTAGAGGTTACGTTGACCACCGTGATGAGAAAATAGGTCGTAAAATACGTGATGCTGAGGTAAATAAATTACCATTAATGTTAATCGTTGGTGAAAAAGAAGCAGAAGAAGGTAAAGTTTCTGTTAGAAGAAAAGGCGAGGGAGATTTAGGCTCTATGCCATTAGAAGAATTTATTGCTTATGCAAAAACTGAGATATACAAAAATATACCTCAGTTTAAGGTATAATCATCTTGGTTTTGTAATTTTTGAGGTAATATTATTTGTTATATACAAATTAATTAGTACTTTCGTAAAATTCAATTTTTAGTAACCTTAAAATCGTTAAATGGCACAACAACCATTCAATCGTAATTTCAGAAAACCAGTACAGAAGGAAGACGAACACCGAATCAATCAGCGTATTCGTGTACCACAGGTTCGTTTAGTAGGAGATAACGTAGAGCAGGGTATTTTTGACACCGCCCAAGCCCTTGCTATGGCACAAGCTCAAAGTTTAGATTTAGTTGAAATCGTACCAACGGCCAGTCCGCCTGTGTGTAGAGTAATTGACTATTCTAAGTTTAAGTATGACCAAAAGAAAAAGCAAAAAGAAATAAAGGCGAAAGCGGCGAAGACTGTAATTAAAGAAATCAGATTTGGTCCTCAAACTGATGACCATGATTTTGATTTCAAATTGAAGCACGCTATTGGGTTCTTGAAAGAAAATGCAAAAGTTAAAGCTTACGTTCACTTTGTTGGCCGTCAGATAGTATTTAAAGACCAAGGCGTTGAATTATTGAAACGATTTATTGCAGGCTTAGAAGAATATGGCAAACCTGAAGGTGAATTGAAACTTGAAGGTAAGAGGATGATAGTATTTCTTGCTCCAAAAGCCAAAAAATAAGGCTTCTTTGAAATATTAAGGGCTGAATTGAAATTTCATTTCAGCTTTTTTTTTAAGGCTATATTTGTAAGTAGAAATGTATATGTGTACAATAAAACCCCAAAATAACTCAATTATTCGTCGGTAATATTGTTATGATTAGATTCCCTATTAATCTTAAATAAATGAGTTTGTTTTTTCTGTAATTTCTCCAATTTATTTTCGTTGCTTTCTACTCGTTTATCATGTTGATAACATTAAAATCAATTTATATACAAAATACACAGAGTTGTAAAGGTTCATAGTCGACCGTCGCTCAGCATTAAAAGCTGTTAATGATGAAATTAAATGTCTGATTTTCTTCACAAAACATTTTTTGTTAAGTATAATACTTCCGCTAAATCATAATGTAAGTAATGAGACAATATTAAACGACAAATTGAAATGATGCATATATTTATTTTAGTATTTTATCGCTTTGATTTACCGTCTTTTGTCTCGAATCTCATGTACTTGTTCTCATAACTTAATATTGACATTTGGCAGATTTAGAAAAAAAAGCATTTAAATGAAAATCCCCATTTGGACGAAATATTTCGCCCCAATGGGGATTTGTTTTGTTTGTTGTTTGTAGTTTTCTACGACAGTTTTATAACCTTGCCAGTCTTTACAAATAATTCCACATTTTGCTTATTTCATTCAATCTTTATTTGAATATATATAATTTATCGCCTTTTGCATAATAGATAGTATCTGTTGTGGTATCTACATCATATAATGGTTTGTTATTTTCGACAATAATTTTATCTACTTCTTGGCCATTTTTCTTGCTAACTTTAATTAAAACTTTTAAGTTAGCATCCTGTGATTTATCCTTCGCAAATATAAATGCATATTCAGAATTTTGTTTTAAAGCATTAAAACGCTTAGAAAAATTTTTGGTAAGATCTGAGATTAATCCTGCCGCGGCTAAATCCCTATCTCCTGACGCGTTTAATCTATTTCTTGAATCACCCGTAAACAAGTAACTGGTGCTTTCATGTGTTAGCCCGTTTTCATCGATGTAACTACAACTAACAGTTGCATCTGATATAGATTTTTTTGCACTACCTCTGATACCAAAGTAAGCTGAAGCAGCTTTTCCACCTACATTTAGTAATTTTCTGCCGGTCTCTCCTGGTTGTTCATATTCGTTTTGAAATAATACTTTACCATCATTTCCAATTCCTATTACCTCTGATTGGCTGGTTAGGGAAACTCCCCAATCGAAAACTTCAATACCCGCCATTGATTTATCACTTTTTGCATTGATTTTAGCCAATGGCTCTGGTTTGTCGTTGATGTTTGGATCGAATTTATATAATTCTTCATCGTTATAAGTCAAGAAAATATCTTTTGTTTCGTCATAGGCATATAACAAAGGGCGTTTTTCGTTGAATTTAATATTTTTTTTCCAGATTTTTTTTCCTGATGTATAATCCACCATGTTTCCATAAGTAGCTGTGATATACATTACTTTTCCACTTTTGGTTTTACCTAAATAATGTACTAAATCTTCTTTATTATCAGAAATTTCGATAGAATTTTTCCACTTTTCTTTTCCATTTTTATCTATCAAAGACATTTCATTTTCTGCAACATATAAAAAATCTTGGTCCAAAGATAAAACTTGTTTGAAATCACTACCTTTTACGTCCCTTTTCCAAACTTTAGAGCCATCTTTTAAATTGTAAAAATTAAAACCTTTAGCATGAGCAATTAAAATTTTATCATTCCAATCTTGTAATTTAATAAACATCTTTGTTTCAATATCATCTTTCCAAATAGGTTTTCCCGAATCTTTATTTATGATGTTTAGGCTTTGCTTGGTTGACATTAAGCCTCCCTCATTTTTCATAATAATTACATCAGTGCCGTTTTGACAAGGGAAAAATTTATTAATTCCCTCCAATGACCATAATAATTTTCCGGTGGTTTTATCAATATTATAAAGTCGGTTATTGGCTAAAGCATAAATGTTGTTTTTGAAACTTTCAGCTCTATCAACTCGCAATACTTGATCTTTTGAAAACATAGATGAAAATGAGGCTTCACTGCCAGCAGAAACCTCCCAAGTTATTTTTTTTGTATTCAGATCAAAATATTTTAATTTAAAATCTTTTTTTGTTTTAGTTAAAAAGACAAAGGCATTATCATAAGGTAAAAGCAGTTGTTTTACTATGATTGCATCGCTGAGGTCTCTTTCCGAATTAAAGAGTAATTCGCCGCTTAAACCATTAATTACAAGATCTCTACCGAATCTAGCCCGATAAAAAGTTGGACACAAATTAAAGTATAAATTTTAAATTTGTGTTGTTATGGGTAAACATCAAAAATCATGGAGTCAGGAGGAAAAGC
>Ga0247831_1000916_pt1 | contig 60416 bp, 56 predicted proteins | sample LaCruzMarch2015__9_FD_192406 | JGI IMG/M metagenome (GOLD analysis project Ga0247831, IMG submission 192406) | Freshwater microbial communities from meromictic Lake La Cruz, Castile-La Mancha, Spain - LaCruzMarch2015_1m | ecosystem: Environmental > Aquatic > Freshwater > Lake | place: Spain...
GCAAGCCCACGCCCTCTTGCTCGACGCCCATGTCGACGGATACGGCGGCGGCGGAAAAACATTCAATTGGTCACTCCTGCCAACAAGCGTCAATGCTCACCTCGTTTTGTCTGGTGGACTCACACCTGCAAACGTGGGCGACGGCATTCGGGCGCTGCGCTCACACGGCCTGTCTCTGGCCGTTGACGTGAGCTCCGGCATCGAGGCCGCCAAGGGCCTGAAAGATGCCGAAAAAATCCAGCAATTCGTGGCCGCTGTGCGCGCTGCCGACGCTGACCTCTTTTGAATTTTTTTTGGGTTGATCCCCGGCCCCCACTGCCATGTACGACTACCAACAACCCGATATCAAAGGCCATTTCGGCATTTATGGCGGCAGCTTTGTCAGCGAAACCCTGACGCACGCCATCAACGAACTCAAAGCCGCTTACGCCCAATACCAGCACGACCCGCAATTCATCGCTGAATTCAAGTCCGAGCTGGCGCACTTTGTGGGCCGCCCCTCGCCCCTTTACCACGCAGCCCGCATGAGCCGTGAAATGGGCGGCGCGCAAATCTTCTTGAAGCGCGAAGACCTCAACCACACCGGTGCGCACAAAATCAACAACACCATCGGCCAGGCCATGCTCGCCAAGCGCATGGGCAAGCCGCGCATCATTGCCGAGACCGGTGCAGGCCAGCACGGTGTGGCCACGGCCACCATCTGTGCACGCTATGGTTTGGAGTGCGTGGTGTACATGGGCAGCGAAGACGTCAAGCGCCAAAGCCCTAACGTCTACCGCATGAAGCTGCTGGGTGCCACCGTCGTCCCCGTCGATTCGGGCAGCAGAACGCTCAAGGATGCCCTGAACGAAGCCATGCGGGATTGGGTGGCCAACGTGGACAACACCTTCTACATCATTGGCACCGTGGCAGGCCCCCACCCCTACCCCATGATGGTGCGCGACTTCCAGAGCGTGATTGGCGAAGAGTGCCTGACGCAAATGCCCGAGATGTTCAAAAGCCTGCAAATGGCAGAACAGCAGCCGGACGTGGTGATGGCCTGCGTGGGCGGCGGCAGCAACGCCATGGGCATCTTCTACCCCTACATTTCTCACGAGAACACCCGCCTGATCGGTGTGGAAGCCGCTGGTGAAGGCATGGATTCGGGCAAGCACTCGTGCTCGCTGCAACGGGGCAGCCCCGGCGTGCTGCACGGCAACCGCACCTACATTTTGCAAGACGACAACGGCCAGATCACCGAAACGCACAGCGTGAGCGCGGGCTTGGACTACCCCGGCGTCGGCCCCGAGCATGCCTTCCTCAAAGACATCGGTCGTGCCGAGTACGTGGGCATCACCGACAAGGAAGCGCTCGAAGCCTTCCACTATTTGTGCCGTACCGAAGGCATCATCCCCGCGCTGGAGTCCAGCCACGCGGTGGCCTACGCCATGAAGCTGGCCAAAACCATGCGCCCCGACCAGTCGATCCTGGTCAATCTGTCCGGTCGTGGCGACAAGGACATTGGCACCGTGGCCGATCTGTCGAACGCCGACTTCTTCTGCCGGCCCAGCTGCCAAGGCCAATCGGTCAAAGGCATCTTCGTTCAGCGTTCAGCGTGAAGCGTTTTGCGCCCTGCCAAGCCCCTCTCAACGCCCAACACTGAACGCTGAACGCCCAACCCATCATGAGCCGCATCGACACCACCCTCTCCGCCCTCAAAGCCGAGAGCCGCAAAGCCCTGATTCCTTATGTCACGGCCGGTTTCCCGAAAGCCGACACCACCGTGCCCCTGATGCACGCCATGGCCCAATCCGGAGCCGACATCATCGAGCTGGGGGTGCCTTTTTCGGACCCGTCGGCTGACGGCCCGGTGATCCAAAAAGCCGGTGACAAAGCCTTGGCTTTGGGCATCGGCACCGTGCAGGTGCTGGCCATGGTGCGCGAGTTCCGCCAGACCAACAGCACCACCCCGGTGGTGCTGATGGGCTATGCCAACCCGGTGGAGCGCTACGACCAAAAGCACGGCCCCGACAGCTTCATCCGCGACGCCTCCGCTGCCGGTGTGGACGGCGTGTTGATCGTGGACTACCCGCCCGAGGAATGCGTGGAATTTGCCGCCAAACTGCGTGCCCACAGCATGGACCTGATCTTCTTGCTGGCCCCCACCAGCACCGACGAGCGCATGCAGCAAGTAGCGAAAGTCGCCAGCGGCTACGTGTACTACGTCTCGCTCAAAGGCGTGACCGGTTCGGGCACGCTGGACACCGATGCGGTCGAAGCCATGTTGCCGCGCATCCGCCAACACGTCAGCGTGCCAGTGGGCGTGGGCTTTGGCATCCGCGACGCAGAAACCGCCAAAGCGATCAGCAAGGTGGCCGATGCGGTGGTGATCGGCTCACGCCTGATTCAACTGATCGATGCTGCGGCTGCTGACCGCATCAACGATGTGGCGGGTGAGTTCCTCTGCGGCATCCGCCAGGCGCTGGACGCGTAGGAGCGGCGACCCGCCGCCATGACTCCTGGTCGGAGCGGCCTGCGGCCGCGATGGGTTTCCCGCAGCACCATCGCGGTCAGAGACCGCTCCCCTCAAGCTTGGATCACGCTCTCAGCCAGCGACCCCTTGCCCAGGATGGCGTTCCCGCCGCGATGAACGATAATTCGCCGCACAAGGAGAAACCATCATGAGTTGGCTCGAAAAACTGCTCCCCCCGAAAATCCAGCATACCGACCCGGCCGATCGACGCACGATTCCTGAAGGCCTGTGGGTCAAGTGCCCCAGCTGCGAGACGGTGCTGTACAAAACCGATCTGGAAGAAAACCAAAACGTTTGCCCCGGCTGCTCGCACCACCTGCGCATGGGTGCCCGGGCCCGGTTGAATGCCTTTCTGGACGGTGAAGGCCGCTACGAAATCGGCCAAGAAGTCCTGCCTGTAGACGCCCTCAAGTTCAAGGACAGCCGCAAGTACCCCGAGCGCCTGAAAGAAGCCATGGACAACACCGGCGAGACCGACGCCCTGGTGGTCATGGGCGGCGCGGTGCACAGCATCAACCTGGTGGTGGCTTGCTTCGAATTCGACTTCATGGGCGGCTCCATGGGCTCGGTGGTGGGCGAGCGATTCGTGCGCGGCGTCGAAACTGCCATCGCACAAAAAGTACCCTTCGTTTGCTTTACCGCCACAGGTGGCGCACGCATGCAAGAGGGCCTGCTGTCCCTCATGCAAATGGCCAAAACCAACGCCGCTTTGACCCGCCTGGCCAAAAAAGGCCTGCCTTACATCAGCGTGCTGACCGACCCGACCATGGGCGGCGTGTCTGCGGGCTTTGCCTTTTTGGGCGACGTGGTGATTGCCGAGCCCAAAGCCCTGATCGGTTTTGCCGGTCCCCGCGTCATTGAAAGCACCGTGCGCGTGACCCTGCCCGAAGGTTTCCAACGGGCCGAATTCCTGCAAACCAAGGGCGCGGTGGATTTCATCTGCGACCGCCGAGAACTGCGCAAAACCATCGCCACCACCTTGGCCATGCTGCAACGCCAGAGTGCCGATGCGGTGAGCTGAGCGGCCGCCCAGGGCACAAGCGCCCAGCCTTGCACACCCTTGACGGGATCGGGGGTTCCTGATTTTGATTTTTTGCTGGCCTGATTCAGGTTTTCAGAACATCCAAGTGGCCTGCAGCCGCGCCAAAACCATGCCCACCAACTGCAGCACCAGCAGCAAGGCAATGGGGGACAAATCCACACCACCGATCAGGGGCACCACCCGCTGGAACGGTCGCAAAAAGGGCTGACTCAAGCGCGCCACCAAGCTGTACATCGGCGAACCAGGATTGACCCAGGACATCACGGCCAACACCAGCACCAGTGCGCTCAGGGCAGTCACCACCAGCTGGGCCGTGCCCACCAAGCTCACCAGGGGCAGCAAACCCAAAGCCCACTGCCCCCCTGCCAAAAGCCACAACAGCGCGTACTGCACCATTTTGATGAGGAAAGCGCCCACCAGACTCGACAAATCCCAGGCCGACCAGGGCGGGATCACCCGCCGCAGCGGCAGCAGCAACCAGTCGGTCACCGCAAACACAAACTGGCCCAAGGGCTGGTGAAAAGAAATGCGCTGCCACTGCATCAAAAAGCGCAGCAAACAAGTGCCTGCAATCAGGCCTGCCACCACATCCAACACCAAACTCACCATCTGGAACAACATCGTTTTTCTCCTGCTCGTGAGATGATACCCAGATGCCTGAACGCGAAGCCCCATCCCCCGAAGCCCTGACGGAATTCCCCCTGTTCCCCTTGGGCACCGTGCTGTTTCCCGGCGCTTTGCTGCCGCTGCAGTTGTTTGAGCTGCGTTACCTGCAGATGATTGGCGAATGCGAGCGCCAAGGCACCGGATTTGGGGTGGTCACCTTGTCCCAGGGCCGCGAAGTGCACCGGCCGGGTGAAGCCGCCGAACAGTTTGAAGCCATGGGCACCCGGGTGCAGATCGAACGCATCGAGCGGCCCCAGCCCGGCTTGGTGAAGGTCTGGTGCCGGGGGGTGGAAAAGTTTCGCATTGAAACCACGCAGCAGCGCAGCGACGGCCTGTGGCTGGGCAGAACACAAGCCTTGCCCCCCGAGCCCGCCGTGCAAGTGCCTGATGACTTGCTGCACCTGTCCGTGCAAATGCACGACGTGTTGACCGAACTGAGCGCTCAACCCAGCGCGGTGCCCCACTGGGCCCAGGCTTGGCGACTGCAGGACTGCAGCTGGCTGTCCAACCGCTGGGGCGAGTTGCTGCCCTTGCCTTTGCAAATGAAATACCGCCTGTTTGCACTGCAAGAGCCCTTGGTCCGGCTGGAGTTGATCGGGGACATGGTGGCGCCCTCTGAGCGCTCGCCTTAGCCTCAGTCGACACCAACAGGCCAACCAGGCCAAACGCCCCTCGCAAACTCTTAAAATAAATCGTTTTGTGCCTTGGCGCAATTCAGCTTTTAAAAATTTTCCCGCTAACCAGGTTCAGTCACCCTTCGCGCCCTGCGCCCAACCACCCCCCCGCCATGTCCGACACGAACCCCAACGCCCCAGCCGCGCCAGCCCCACAAGATGAAAACCAGCTGATCGCCGAGCGCCGCGAAAAACTCAAGGCCATGCGCCAGGCGCAGGCCGACGGCCAAGGCGTGGCGTTTCCCAACGACTTCAAGCCAGAGCACCACGCCGCCAACCTGCACCAGGCGCACGGCGAAAAAGCCGCTGAAGCCCTGAACGGCGAGGGCGTGGCCAAGACCACCGCCAAAGTGGCGGGCCGCATGATGCTCAAGCGGGTGATGGGCAAGGCCAGCTTTGCCACACTGCAAGACGCCACCGGCCGCATCCAGGTGTATGTGACCCGCGACGACGTGGGCGAAGACCTGTACGCCCTGTTCAAGCACTGGGACCTGGGCGACATCGTGGGCGTAGAAGGCCATTTGTTCAAAACCCGCACGGGCGAGCTGTCGATCCACGCGACCCGCATCCGCATGCTCACCAAGAGCCTGCGCCCCATGCCGGATAAGTTCCATGGCATTGCCGACCAGGAAGTGAAGTACCGCCAGCGCTACGTCGATCTGATGACCGACGAAGCTGCTCGCAAGCGCTTTGTGGTCCGCAGCAAGGCCGTGAGCGGCATTCGCGAGTTCATGGTCCAGCACGGCTTTTTGGAAGTCGAAACGCCCATGCTGCACCCCATTCCCGGTGGTGCCAACGCCAAGCCCTTTGTGACGCACCACAACGCGCTGAACCAAGAGATGTTCTTGCGCATCGCGCCCGAGCTGTACCTCAAGCGTTTGTTGGTGGGCGGCTTTGAGCGCGTATTCGAGATCAACCGAAACTTCCGCAACGAAGGCATTTCGGTGCGCCACAACCCCGAGTTCACCATGATGGAGTTCTACGCGGCGTACTGGAACTACCAGGACCTGATGGGTTTTACCGAAAGCCTGATCCGCAACGCGGCCATGACCGCTGCAGGCACCCTGGACTTGACCTACAACGGCAAGTCAGTGGACCTGAACAAGCCTTTCGCCCGCATGACCATCCGCGAAGCCATCGTCAAGCACACCGAAGCCGGCGAAGCATGTGAAACCGGCACAGGCGCACGGGTGGACAACGCCGAGTGGCTAACCCACGCCCTGAAAAAGCTGGGCCTGAACGAAGCCAAAAACAAGCTGTCCACCCGCAGCCTCGCCAGCCTGCAGGTGTTCTACTTTGAGGAAACCGTGGAAGACAAGCTCTGGGAGCCGACCTTCATCATGGAGCACCCGACCGAAATTTCACCGCTGGCCCGCGCCAACGACACCCGACCCGAAGTGACCGAGCGCTTTGAGCTTTACATCACCGGCCGCGAGTTCGGCAATGGCTTTAGCGAACTGAACGACGCCGAAGACCAGGCCGCACGCTTCCAGGCCCAAGTGGCGGCCAAAGACGACGGCGACGACGAAGCCATGTACTACGACCACGACTTTGTGCGTGCCCTCGAATACGGCATGCCCCCTGCAGGCGGCTGCGGCATCGGCATCGACCGCCTGATGATGCTGCTGACCGACAGCGCCAGCATCCGCGACGTCATCTTGTTTCCGGCCCTGCGGCACGTTCAGGAATAAGCGCACACCGCAGCCACAAAAAACCCGGCCATGGCCGGGTTTTTAATGGAATAAGCCCGTTCAGGGGCGTCGGTCGGAGGGCAAACGCGGCGCATCCTCCACCACCTCGCGCACCTCAACGTCGACCACCTGGTCGTCACGGGCAAACGGCGCAGCGTGTCCTCTGGGGTCCTGAAAGCCTGGGCGGGTTGAAGCACGGAAACCACCTTGCCTGAAGTTTTGGCGCAGGGTGCTGAACTGCTGCCAGACCACCACCACCTGAGGTTTGCGGCCCGTCAACAGCCATCGGACCGTCGCGTAAACGATGTAGCAAAGCAAACCCAAAAGCAAAGCCGCCAGGAAACCCAGGCCGAGCAGGCCCATGAAGATGCGTGCAATCCAGTTCATTCATGTGTCCTGTTCAGGTCAAGGCAAGCGGCCCAGCGCATGCATGTAGTCGGCAGAGCGCACCAGCTCGTCCCAAGGGCGGGCGGGCGATCGGGGCAAGAGGTCCAAGCGCCGCTCTTCGCTGATCTCACTGGGCGTCCAGCGGCCTTTGAGCTGGGCTTCGGCCAGCTGGTCCAGCACGTCGTCCAGTTCTGCACCGCTGTTCACCGCAGAGCGGTTGCACAGCAGCGCCATGTCGCACCCGGCTTGCAGCGCGGTGATCACGGCTTCGGTGTAGCTGAGGGTGCGGCCATCCATCTGGCGGGCAGCGGCCATCGACAGGTCGTCGGTGCACACCACACCCTGAAACCCCAGCTGCCCTCGCAAGATGTCTTGCAGCCAACGCGGTGAAAAGCCTGCTGGGCGGCTGTCCACCTTGCTGTAGATCACATGCGCAGGCATCACAGCCGTGAGCACGCTGGTGAGCCAACGGTAGGGCTGCGCATCGTCGGCCAGGATGGATTTGAGGCTGCGCTTGTCGACTGGCAGCGCCACGTGCGAGTCGGCCTTGACCGCGCCGTGCCCGGGGAAATGCTTGCCGCAGTTGCCCATGCCCGCTTGCAAGAGGCCCTGCATCAGGCTGCGGGCCAGCAGACTCACCACACGCGGATCGCGGGCGAAGGCGCGGTCGCCAATCACGCCACTTTCGCCGTGGTCGAGGTCAAGCACTGGCGTGAAGCTGAAGTCCACACCACAAGCGCGCAACTCGCTGGCCAACACAAAGCCCACCGAGGTGGCCGCTTCGCAGGCCTTGAGCACGCCCGAGCCGGGCTGGCCCTTGTCGTCTTGCGACCACAGTTCACCCAGGGCGCGCATGCTTGGCAGAGGGGTGAAACCATCGGTGCGAAAGCGTTGCACGCGCCCGCCTTCGTGGTCGACTGCGATCAACAGGTCAGATCGGAGGCTTTGGATGTCGGCGCACAAGTCGGTGAGCTGCGCACGGCTGTGCCAGTTGCGGCCAAACAAAATCATGCCGCCTACCAGCGGGTGCGACAGGCGGCGGCGGTCCAAGTCGGTCAGCTGGTGGCCTTCGATGTCGATGATCAGGGGGGCGTGGATGCTCATAAAATGTTCTTTCAATGTCGGGCCGGGACCGGGCAATTCAAGAGGTTTCCACCACGCAGAAGCTGGCGGCGTATTCGGACTCGTCGGTGACGGTGATGTGGGCTTTGAGCCCTTTGGCTTCAAACCAGTCTTTCAGCACCCCATGCAGCACGATGACCGGTTGACCGCTGGGCAGTTTGCCGATTTCGCAAAGCCGCCAGGTCATGGGCATGCGCATGCCCAGGCCAATGGCTTTGCTGAAAGCTTCCTTGGCTGAAAAGCGGGTGGCCAGATAACGCACGCCCCGCTCAGGCCAACGGGCGCTGCGGGCCTTCCAGGTGGCCATTTCGGCCGCGCTCAGCACCTTGGCGGCAAAGCGCTCACCGTGCCGATCCAGGCTGGCCTGGATCCGGCGGATGTCGCAAATGTCGGTGCCAATGCCGTAGATCATATGTTTGGGGTTGAGGGTTAGGCGTTAGGCGTTAGGCGTTGATCTCTTCACGTTGAACGCTGAACGCTGAACAATCAACCCCCACTTAACTCTTAAGCAACAGGTCCATATAAGCCTCCACCGTCCTGGAATAACCCTGCTCCAGCGCGTCGGCCATGAAGGCGTGACCGATCGAAACTTCTTGCAGGCCTTGGACGGCGGCCACAAAGGCAGGCAGGTTGTCGCGGTTGAGGTCGTGCCCGGCATTCACTCCGAGGCCAGCCTGCGTGGCCGCCACAGCCGCATCGGCGTAGCGCTGCAATTGAGTGGCGTGGTCGGGGGTGCCAAAACTGGCGGCATAAGGCTCGGTGTACAACTCCACCCGGTCAGCCCCCGCGGCGCGGGCAGCAGCCATTTGTGCGGGGATGGGGTCCATGAACAGGCTCACCCGCAAACCCAGCGCCCGGCATTCGTCAATCAGGGGTTTCAGGCGCTCGGCGTCCTGCGGAAAGGTCCAGCCGTGGTCGCTGGTGAACTGGCCTTCGCTGTCGGGCACAAAGGTCACTTGGTGCGGGCGCGCGGCACGCACATGGTCCATCAGGTTGTGAAAGGGGTTGCCCTCAATGTTGAACTCGCGATCGGGCCAGGCCTTCATCAAGGCGGTCAGCTCGGGCACATCGCTGGCGCGGATGTGCCGTTCATCGGGTCGGGGGTGGATGGTGATGCCGTTGGCACCGGCTTGCAGGCACAACTCGGCCGCGCGGGCAACGCTGGGGATGCCCAGGTGGCGGGAGTTGCGCAGCAAAGCGACTTTGTTGACGTTGACCGACAGGGCCACGCATTGGGAAGAAGGGGTCGCAGAAGTGTTCATAAAGTTTGCAAGTCCAGCATCATTTGGCGGGTGCGCAACGCACCCACACCGCAATGGTAGTTGAGCATCAGGCGCAAGGGACGCTGCAACTGCACCAGCAGATCGGCACACTCGCGCAGCAAGGCGGCCAAGGGGTTGGGTGACGCCAGCGCCGCGTGCAGCGCCAGCCACTGTTCGCCGCACAAGGCGTGGCGCGGGTCGTCGCTCACCCACTGCAGCCCCGCCTCGGGTACAAGGGTGTAACTGTCTGTGAGAGACAAAGGCTTGAGGGCCAGGGTCTGCAGGTTCAGGGCGGGCAAGAGGCCCATTTCCTTGAGCAGCAGCAACTCAAAGCCACGCAAGGCCCACTGCAGCGCATCGGGGTCGCCACTGGCCAGCAGGCGCACGGCGGCCGCATACACCTCGAACAAAGCAGGATGGGGATCGTCGCGCGCGGTCAGGCGCATGAGCAGTTCATTGAGGTAATAACCGGACAGCAGGGCCTCGCCCGTGGGCATGACGTGCCCGCCCACCCATTCAGCCGACTTGAGGGTGCGGATATCGCCTTCGCCACCAAAAGCCAGCGACAAAGGCTGCAAGGGCAACAGCACAGGCCGAAAACTGGAACTGGGGCGCTTGGCACCCTTGGCCACCAGGGCCACCCGGCCGTGGTGGCGGGTGAACACTTCGAGGATCAGACTGGTTTCGCTCCAGTCGTAGCGGTGCAGCACATAGGCTGGCTCGTCTGCGATCCGCTTGGTGGCCATGGACGCAGTGCTTACTCGTAGCCAAAGCTGCGCACACGCGCTTCGTCATCGGCCCAGCCCGAGCGCACCTTGACCCACAGCTCGATGAACACCTTGGCGTCCAGCAGCTTTTCGAGCTCGACGCGGGTTTCAGTGCCGATGCGCTTGAGCTTTTCGCCCTTGTCACCGATCACCATGGCCTTGTGGCCTTCGCGTTCCACCACGATGGTGGCCGCGATGCGCAGCATGCGTTTGGCGGTGCGGCCCGCTTCTTCTTCGAACTTGTCGATCACCACGGTGGAGGTGTAGGGCAACTCGTCGCCGGTCAGGCGAAAGAGTTTTTCGCGCACCATCTCGCTGGCCAAAAATTTCTCGCTGCGGTCGGTCAGCTCATCCTCAGCATGCCACCAAGCTTGCTCGGGCAGGTATTTTTCGCAGATACCGAGCAAACGCACGATGTCTTTGGGCTGTTTGGCCGACATGGGCACAAATTCGTTGAATGCGTGGCGCTCTTGCATGCTTTGCAGCCAAGGCGCGATGTCGCCACGGCGGTGCACGTTGTCGAGTTTGTTGGCCACCAGCAGGACCGGAATGCCGGGCTTGAGCAGGGCCAGCACCTTGGCATCGGCCGTGGTGAAGCTGCCCGCCTCGACCACGAACAACACAAAGTCCACATCACTCACAACGCCCACCACGGTCTTGTTGAGCGACTTGTTGAGCGCGGTGCCATGGATGGTCTGGAAACCGGGCGTATCGACAAACACATACTGCGCAGCGCCTTGCGTACGAATGCCAGTGATGCGGTGGCGCGTGGTTTGGGCCTTGCGCGAGGTGATGCTGATTTTTTGGCCGACCAAGGCGTTGAGCAAAGTGGACTTGCCCACGTTGGGCTTGCCCACAATGGCGACCAAGCCGCAGCGCTGCCCTTCAACGGGCACAGGGGCTGGGGCGGCGGCCAGGGGCGGCAAGGCGGCGTCTTCCGAAGCATCGCGCGGCTGAATGGTCACGCCTGCGATTTGCACTGGGCGGCGCATGGTTTGCGCTTGCGCGGTGCACTTGGGCGAGGGTGTTGACTTGTCGGTGCTCATGCGGCGCTTTCGGATTTCAAGGTGAGCAGCATGGCGGCAGCCGCTGCTTGTTCGGCGGCGCGACGCGATGCGCCCGAGCCTTGTTGGGTTTGGCGCAATTCGGTCACCTCGCAAGAGACCTCGAACTGCTGACGGTGCGCCGCCCCGGAGGTACCCACCACCGTGTATTTGGGCAAGGCCAACTTGCGCCCTTGCAGCCACTCTTGCAACTCGGTCTTGGGGTCTTTGCCCACGGCCTGCATGTCGGGCTTGATGTCGACCTGGGCGAACAAGCGCTCGACCAGGTCTTGGGCCTCCTTGTAACCGCCGTCCAGGTACACCGCGCCAATGATGGCTTCCAGCGCATCGGCCAGAATGGACGGGCGGTTTTGGCCACCCGATCGCATCTCACCCTCGCCCAAGCGCATCACACCAGGCAAATCCAAGGTTTTGGCCAGTTGGTGCAGGGTGTCTTGCTTGACCAGGTTGGCCCGCACCCGCGACAAATCGCCCTCGGGCAAGCTGGCCAGTTGCACATACAGCAGGTTCGCCACGGCCAAATTAAGCACCGAGTCGCCCAAAAACTCGAGGCGCTCGTTGTGGTCGGCACTGAAGCTGCGGTGCGTGACCGCCTGCTGCAGCAAAGCTTGCTGGCGAAAGGCGTAGCCCAGCCGGACTTGCAACTCGGGCAAAGCAGGGGGATTGGCCACGCCCACCTCAGTCAAAAGCGCCGATGCGCTTGAGGTTGCCGAAGTTCATCCAGACAAAGAAGGCTTTGCCCACGATGTTGGCATCGGGCACGAATCCAAAGTAGCGCGAATCGAGCGAGTTGTCGCGGTTGTCGCCCATCATGAAGTAATGACCTGCAGGCACTTTGCAAGTCACGCCTTCGACGGTGTAGTTGCAGTTGTCGCGGCCCGCAAATTGGTCGGCACCCGGCACAAAGGCCGGACGGTCATCGTCCTGCAGCGTTTGATGCGGTTTGGCCCCAAGGGTTTCGCGGCGCTGCTTGGAGTAGCGCATGGTGGAGTCATCAAAAAAGTCGGGCAGCACTTCGGTGGGCACCGGTTTGCCGTTGATGGTCAGGCGTTTGTTCAAGTAAGCCACCTCATCACCCGGGAGCGCCACCACACGTTTGATGTAGTCCACGCTGGGCTTGGGGGGGTATCGAAACACCATCACATCGCCGCGCTGCACGGGCGTGCCTTCGGTCAACTTGGTATTGGCCACCGGCAAGCGAATGCCGTAATGGAATTTATTCACCAAGATCAGGTCGCCGATGTGCAGCGTCGGAATCATGGAGCCGGAAGGAATCTTGAAGGGTTCGAACAAGAACGAGCGCAGCACAAACACCACCACGATGACGGGGAAAAGTCCCGCCGTCCAGTCCAGCCACCAGGGCTGCATGAGCAGCTTTTCACGGCTTTCGCGGATGTCGGTGTCGACCTTGTCGATGCCCATTTTGGTCAATTCGGCGCGGCGCTGAGCGGTTTCGGCTTCGAGCTGCGCCACCGCTTTTTGGCGCTGAGGCAAAAAGAAGAAGCGCTCGGCCAGCCAATAAATACCAGTGACCACGGTGGCCAACAACAACAACAGAGCAAAGTTGCCCTCCAAGAAGCCCAGATACCAAGAACCGGCATAGCCGACAAAAGCGGCCAAAACCATCGACGTGATGAGTTGCATCAATCTTCCACCTGCAAAATGGCCAAGAACGCCTCTTGAGGCACCTCGACCGAACCGATTTGTTTCATCCGCTTTTTACCGGCCTTCTGCTTTTCGAGCAGCTTGCGTTTGCGCGAAATATCGCCACCGTAGCACTTGGCCAGCACGTTCTTGCGCAAGGCTTTGATGCTTTCACGGGCGATGATGTTGGCACCAATGGCCGCCTGAATCGCCACATCGAACATCTGGCGGCTGATGATCTCGCGCATCTTGGCCACCACAGCGCGACCACGGTACTGTGATTGTGAGCGGTGCACGATGATGGACAAGGCATCGACCTTTTCGCCGTTGAGCAAAATGTCAACCTTCACCACGTCGGACGCCCGGAATTCCTTGAACTCGTAATCCATGGACGCGTAGCCGCGGCTGACCGATTTGAGCTTGTCAAAGAAGTCCAGCACGATCTCGCCCAGCGGCATTTCATAGGTCAGCATGACCTGGCGGCCGTGGTAGGCCATGTTGAGCTGCACACCACGTTTTTGATTGGCCAGTGTCATCACCGGGCCGACATAGTCCTGCGGCATGTACAAATGCACCGTCACAATGGGCTCGCGTATTTCCTGCAGCTTGCCTTGGTCGGGCATCTTGGACGGGTTCTCGACCATGACGACTTCGCCACCCGGCTGGACCACTTGGTACACGACGCTGGGCGCCGTGGTGATCAGGTCCTGGTCAAACTCGCGCTCCAGACGTTCCTGCACGATTTCCATGTGCAATAAGCCTAGAAAGCCGCAGCGGAAACCAAAGCCAAGCGCTTGTGAGACTTCCGGCTCGTAATGCAAAGACGCATCGTTGAGCTTGAGCTTTTCCAGCGCATCGCGCAGGCCGTCATATTGGTTGGCCTCGGTCGGGTACAAACCAGCAAACACTTGGGGCTGAATTTCCTTAAAACCGGGCAAGGCTTCGCTGGCTGGCCCAAGGTTGTTGGGCAGCTTCTTTTCCAGGGTAACGGTGTCGCCCACTTTGGCCGCCTGCAGCTCCTTGATGCCCGCAATGATGTAACCCACCTCGCCCGCTTTGAGCGATTCGCGTGGCTGGTTGGCAGGGGTGAACACGCCCAGACTGCCCACTTCGTACACCGCATTGCTGGCCATCATGCGGATGCGCTCGTTTTTGAGAAGCTGGCCATCGACCACGCGCACCAACATGACCACACCCACATAGGTGTCGAACCAGCTGTCGATGATCATGGCGCGCAGCGGCGCATCCGGGTTGCCCTTGGGCGGCGGAATGCGGGCGACCACGGCTTCGAGAATTTCTTCAATGCCCATGCCGGTCTTGGCCGAGCAAGGAATCGCATCGGTTGCATCGATGCCGATCACATCTTCCACTTCGGTGCGGGCGTTATCGGGATCTGCATTGGGCAAATCCATTTTGTTGAGCACCGGCACCACCTCCACACCCAAATCGAGCGCGGTGTAGCAGTTGGCCACGGTCTGCGCTTCCACGCCCTGGCTGGCATCCACCACCAACAAGGCACCTTCACAGGCCGACAGGGATCGCGACACCTCATACGAGAAGTCCACATGCCCAGGGGTGTCGATCAGGTTGAGGTTGTAGATTTGACCGTCTTGGGCTTTGTACTGCAGCGCAGCCGTTTGCGCCTTGATGGTGATGCCGCGTTCTTTTTCGATGTCCATCGAATCCAACACCTGCGCTTGCATGTCGCGCGCATCCAAGCCACCACAGTGTTGAATCAAGCGATCGGCCAGCGTGGATTTGCCATGGTCAATGTGGGCAATGATCGAAAAATTTCTGATGTGATTCATCAAGGAAGTTCTGCAAGTGTTTGTGGATCAACGATCCAGAAAAGAAAAAAGGGCGCGTCTGGTGGCGACGCGCCCTGAACCAACAATCAATGGCAACTGCGATAGTTGGGACTTCATTGTAGGCAAATTGGCCCAATCGCACAGCCCCGCTACCGGGTTAGGCAGGTCGTTGCTGTTATGCAACATGATACTTATCAACAACTTATCCACAATTGGTGATGCAAGCGAGTGAACAACTTGTGGGCTGTCTGTGGATCATCGGTGGACACATGCGGCAAATCCCGCATGGTGAATCAAGACCTGCTCTATATGCCATGAATGAGGGTTCAAGACGGTTGATTTTATCCAAATTCGGCATGAGGCCCTCAAAATGTTAGCAAATACGAACTTCACAAATATTTTCGAACGCCGCCCCAGCCTCCCTGAAAAATGAGGTTTGTACCCAACAACCCCAAAACCACAGGGGTTTCAGGGTTGCCAAACTTGCAATCGATCAAGGAGCAGGTCGAATCAGCACATATTGCGCCCCATCGCCCCGGCGGATCAGCACACTGACCGGGCGGGTTTTGTCGATGCGCGCCATCAGCGACTCAAACACCTGCACAGAGCTGACGTCGGTGTTGGCCACCGCCAAAATCAGGTCGCCCTCGCGAATGCCTGCCCGTGCGGAAGCGTCCACTGCGGCGTCGACCCGCACACCTGCACGAACACGCGCTTCTTTCTTTTGGGCCTCGCTCAAGTCACTCAAGCTCAGGCCCAGGTGGGCGATCTTGACGGGCGGGGTTTTCTTCTCGGGTGTGGCGGTGGCCACTTTTTCTGGCTCGATTTCGGCCACCGTGACCTTCAGGTCCTGGGTTGCGCCTCGGCGGAAAACCGTCAACACCACTTGGCTGCCGGGTTTGGTGTTGCCCACCGCGCGCGGCAGATCAGCGGGTTTTTCAATCGGCTTGCCATCAAAACGGGTGATGATGTCACCCGCCTCGATGCCAGCTTTTTCGGCTGGCGAACCGTCTTCCACGCCGCGCACCAACACGCCTTGCGCTTTGCCCAAACCAATCGACTCGGCCACTTCTTTGGTCACTGGCGCAATTTGAACCCCAATGCGGCCACGGCTGACCCGGCCCGAGGACCTCAGCTGCTCACTGACCCGCATGGCCTCGTCCATAGGAATGGCAAACGAGATACCCATGAAACCACCAGAGCGGGAATAAATCTGGCTGTTGATGCCCACCACTTCGCCGCGCATGTTGATCAACGGGCCGCCCGAGTTGCCGGGGTTGATGGCCACATCGGTCTGAATGAAGGGCAAGTAGTCACCGGTGTCGCGCTGCTTGGCGCTGACAATACCCGCCGTGACGGTGTTCTCCAGGCCAAAAGGTGACCCAATGGCCATGACCCACTCGCCCACTCGCAGGCGGTTGACGTCGCCCACTTTGACAGCGGGCAGTCCAGTCGCCTGAATTTTGACGACCGCCACATCGGTGCGCTTGTCGGCCCCCACAATTCGCGCCTTGAATTCGCGTTTGTCGGTCAGGGTCACCATCACCTCATCGGCCCCGTCGACCACATGCGCGTTGGTCATGATGTAACCGTCAGCGCTCAAAATGAAGCCCGAACCCACGCCCCGGGGTTGGGCTTCTTGCTCGGGCCGGTTTTGCCGTGGACCCTGGCGTGGTGCGTTGGGCATGGGCACGCCAAAAAAGCGGCGAAACAGCTCCTGCATTTCTTCGTCCTGCCCGCCAGCGCCGGGCGTGTTGGAGCGCACTTTTTCAAGGGTTCGGATGTTCACTACCGAAGGCCCAACCTGCTCCACCAAATCGGTGAAGTCGGGCAAACCACGGACCAAGGCGGCCGGGGCTTGCGCCAGGGCTGCAGATGTGGACACCATGGCCCCTCCTGTCAGCAGTGCAATGACCATACAGGCCGATGCGGCCGTCCTCGTCCATTTGTTGTTCAGCACAAAAAGCCTCCTTGTATCGGTCTAAACCGGATTCCATCGCCATGACAGATGCGGGTGAAATCGGTCATTTCAAGCCGCATTAAACACGCTCTTGCGGTCTCCCGCCTGACAGCGAAACCGTCTTCGGGCGCGAATATACAGCGCATCTAAATCCATGCCACTTTGAGGGCATCGCGCCCGCCTGAACCCAGGCGCTGGCCCGTCGTCCCTGTGCACGGCCCTGCGCGTCCAGTGGCTGCACCCACAACAACAGGCCTTGGCCAGTGTCCAGGCCCACCGAGACGGCAACGGCCTGGGCCTGATCGAACGTGTCTGCATCGGCTTGCCAAAACCAGGCATCGCCGCTCCAGCCCAAACGTCCTAGGGTCAAGGCTTGCCTGGGAGCCCAAAGCGCCGCGGACAAAGCACATGTGGCCCACATCAACCAACCGAAACACAAGGTGGGGCCTGTGACCCGTGTTTGTATTTGCCAGCCGACCATGCCCACGGCTGAAAGCGCGCAGACGGCCACCAGCAAAATGCGGCCAGCAGCAAAACGCCCCACCGGGTAAACCACAGGCGGGGCGATGTTCATGGCTTGAACCTTGACTGCTGGGCGCTCAGAGGCGTTTGAACACCAAAGAGCCGTTGGTGCCGCCGAAACCGAAATTGTTCTTCAAGGCCACATCGATTTTGAGGTCGCGTGCGGTGTTGGCACAGTAGTCCAGATCGCACTCTGGGTCGGGGTTGACCAAGTTGATGGTCGGCGGTACTTTTTGATGGTGCAGCGCCAGCACGGTGAACACGCTCTCGATGCCGCCGGCGCCACCCAACAGGTGACCGGTCATGGACTTGGTGGAGCTGATCACGGTTTTGTATGCGTGGTCGCCCAAAGCCGCCTTGATGGCATGGGTTTCGTTGATGTCCCCCAGCGGCGTGGAGGTCCCGTGTGCGTTCAGGTAATCGATCTGGTCGGCATGGATACCGGCATTGCGCATGGCGTTGATCATGGCGCGGCGCGGGCCGTCCATGCTGGGCGCGGTCATGTGACCGGCGTCAGCACTCATACCATAACCAGACAGCTCGGCATAGATTTTGGCGCCACGGGCCTTGGCGTGTTCGTACTCTTCGAGCACCATCACACCCGCGCCTTCGCCCAGCACAAAACCATCGCGGTCTTTGTCCCAAGGGCGGGAGGCTGCTGTGGGGTCATCGTTGCGGGTTGACAAGGCGCGCATGGCGGCAAACCCTCCCACACCCAAAGGCGACACGGTGCCTTCAGAACCGCCTGCGATCATCACGTCGGCATCGCCGTATTCGATCAAGCGACCGGCTTCGCCAATGCTGTGCAAGCCTGTGGTGCACGCAGTCACAACAGCCAAGTTGGGGCCCTTGAAGCCATGGCGCATCGAGACATGGCCCGAAATCATGTTGATGATCGAGGCAGGTACAAAAAATGGGGAGATGCGCCGCGCGCCGCGCGCCACGTACTCAATGTGGGTGTCTTCGATCAGCGGCAAGCCGCCAATGCCCGAACCAATCACAACACCCGTGCGGCAAGCCTCTTCCTCACCCAGCGCGTCGCCTGATGGCAAACCGGCGTCTTGAATCGCCTGAGCCGCAGCAGCAATGCCGTAATGGATGAATCGGTCCATCGTCCGCGCCTCTTTGGCGCTGATGTAGGACTCAAGGTCAAAATTCTTGACTTCACCCACGATCCGGCACGACATGGCTGAAGCGTCAAATCGGGTGATGGGACCAATGCCGGATTGACCGGCGATCAGGTTGGACCATGCCTCAGCCACCGTGTTGCCCACGGGGCTGATGCATCCCAAACCCGTGACTACAACGCGGCGCCGGGTCATCGTCGATCAGGCCTTCTTGCTTTGGGCGTAGTCGATCGCAGCTTGCACCGTGGTGATTTTTTCTGCGTCTTCGTCAGGAATTTCGATGCCGAACTCGTCTTCGAGGGCCATCACCAGTTCCACCGTGTCCAGGGAGTCTGCACCCAAATCGGCCACGAAGGCTTTTTCGTTGGTGACTTGTGACTCTTCAACGCCGAGTTGCTCAGCAATGATTTTCTTGACACGTGCTTCGATATCGCTCATGGGGTCCCTCTGAGGGTTGTGAAAAATGAAGATTTTACCTGTCCGGAACGAGGTTCTGGAAATCAGGCCATGAACATGCCACCATTGACATGCAATTCCTGACCCGTGACATAGCCGGCACCCGGACCTGCAAGGTAAGCCACCGCGTGGGCGATGTCATCGGGTTGGCCCAAATGGCCCAGAGGAATCTGGCCCAATAAAGCTCTTTGTTGTTCTTCGGGCAGGCTGGCGGTCATGTCGGTTTCAATGAAACCGGGTGCCACGCAATTGACCGTGATGTTGCGGCTACCCAGCTCGCGGGCCAGCGCTCGGGTCATGCCCGCGACACCCGCCTTGGCCGCAGCGTAGTTGGCTTGGCCGGGGTTGCCGGAGGCGCCCACCACGCTGGTGATGCTGATGATGCGGCCATAGCGCTGTTTCATCATGGGGCGCATCACGGCGCGGCTCATGCGAAACACCGCCTTGAGGTTGGTGTCCAGTACCGCATCCCAATCGTCGTCCTTCATGCGCATGGCCAAGGTGTCGCGGGTGATGCCTGCGTTGTTGACCAGCACCTGCAAACCGCCGTGCTCTTTGACGATGGCGTCGATCAGCGCAGCGCCAGCGTCGGCGTCATTGACATTCAGGGTAGCCCCCCGGCTGCTTGGGAAAGCCGACAGGGCCTGACTGATCTTGGCGGCACCCTCATCGCTGGTGGCGGTGCCGATCACCACATAGCCTTGTTGAGCCAGATGCAATGCGATGGATGCGCCGATGCCACGCGATGCGCCCGTGACCAGTGCCATTTGTTTTTGTGCTTCGCTCATAACAGGATTCCTTTGACTTCAGCCAGCGTGGCGGGGTCGTACAGCGCCAAGCCGTTCAATTCGGTGTCAATGCGCTTGGTCATGCCCGCCAGCACTTTGCCAGGGCCGCACTCGACCACGGTATTGATGCCACGGGCCTTGATGGCCTGCACGCATTCCACCCAGCGCACCGGGCCAAAGGCCTGACGGTACAGCGCGTCGCGAATGCGGTCAGCGTCGGTTTCGATAGCCACATCGATGTTGTTGAGCACCGGGATCTGCGGCACCCCCAAGGCCAAGGTGGCCAGTTTTTCGCGCAGCTTTTCAGCGGCGGGCTTCATCAGACTCGAGTGGAATGGGGCCGACACGGGCAAGATCAGCGCGCGCTTGGCGCCCATGCCTTTGAGCACTTCGCAGGCTTTGTCTACTGCGGCTTTGCTGCCAGCGATCACGGTTTGCGCGGCGTCGTTGAAGTTCGCAGCCTCCACCACTTCGGCGCTGCCTGCCGGGAAAGTGGCTTGCGCCTGCTGGCAGCCGGCGATGACTTTGTCCGAAGCCAAGCCCAAAATGGCGGCCATGGCCCCAACGCCCACGGGCACAGCTTCTTGCATGGCAGCGGCGCGCAGGCGCACCAAGGGCGCAGCTTGCGTGAGTGTCAACACACTCGAAGCCACCAGGGCGCTGTACTCGCCCAAGGAGTGACCGGCCAACACTAACGGCTTGGCGCCGCCTTCAGCCAACCAAGCGCGGTAAGCTGCCACCGCCGACACCAGCATCACCGGTTGGGTGTTGGTGGTCATGGCCAGCGCTTCTTTGGGGCCTTCGCGGATCAACTGGGCGATGTCTTCGCCCAAGGCGTCAGAAGCTTCTTGGAGGGTTTCGTGCACCACAGGGTGATCGCCCCAGGCGTCCAACATGCCCACTGCTTGGGAGCCTTGGCCGGGAAAAACAAAAGCAAATGAGGTCATGTGCAAATGGAGTAGGTGTCAAAAATCAAGGTCAGCGTGCCGCGCATCTAAGACCCAAACCTGTCAAAGCGATCGCGCATCAATAACGCAACAGGACCGAGCCCCAAGTGAAGCCACCACCCACGCCTTCGAGCATGAGGGTCTGGCCACGCTGGATGCGCCCGTCGCGCACAGCCGTGTCCAGCGCCAGCGGAATCGAGGCGGCCGAGGTGTTGCCATGCTGATCCACCGTCACCACCACCTTGTCAGCGCTCATCTTTAGCTTTTTGGCGGTGCTTTGCATGATGCGGATGTTGGCTTGGTGCGGGATCAGCCAGTCGATGTCGGCTTCGGTCAAATGGGCCTTGGCCAGACTGGCACGGGCCGTGTCTTCCAGCACACCCACCGCCAGTTTGAAAACAGCTTGGCCGTCCATCTTGAGCACGGGATCCCCCAAAATATCGCCCCGATTGACGTGCCCTGGTACGCACAAAATGTCTTTGTACTTGCCGTCAGCGTGCAAATCGGTGGCCAAAATGCCGGGCTGTTCGGACGCCTCAAGCACGACCGCGCCTGCGCCATCACCGAACAACACGCAAGTGGTTCTGTCTTTGAAGTCCAAAATGCGGCTGAAAACTTCTGCGCCAATGACCAGCGCCCGCTTTGCCGAGCCGGTCTGGATCATGGCCTCTGCCACCGTCAGCGCATAAATGAACCCGCTGCACACGGCCTGAACGTCAAACGCCGGACAGCCTGCGGTGCCCAGTTTGTTTTGCACCATGGTCGCCACCGACGGGAACACCATGTCGGGCGTGGACGTACCCACAATGATCAGATCGATGTCGTTCGCTGACAGGCCGGCAGCATCCAAAGCTTTGCGAGCGGCTTCTGTGGCCAGATCACTGCACCCCTGATGGTCGGCAGCAAAGTGCCGGGCACGGATACCCGTGCGCTCCACGATCCAGTCGTCGGAAGTTTCAACCCCTTGCTGCGCCAACTCGGCGGCCAGATCGGCATTGCTCAGGCGGTTTTCAGGCAAGTAGCTGCCGGTGCCAATGATGCGTGAATAAATTCTCATAGGGATGTGACCACTGGTTCAGCCCGCTCGGCCTGCGCCCCCATCAACAAAGGGGCGGCATGGGCGATGCGCTCACGAACGCGGTCCAGCAATTGGTTTCGGCCTGCATCATAAGCCCGGTTCAAGGCAGTCTCAAAAGCCACCTCGTCAGCCGAGCCGTGGCTCTTGAACACAAGTCCACGCAAACCCAGCAAAGCCGCGCCGTTGTAGCGTCGATGGTCCACACGATTTTTAAATGCAGATAGAACGGGGTAAGCCAAAATTGCGACCATTTTGGTAAAAATGTTGCGTGAAAATTCATTTTTCAAAAAGCCACCGATCATGGTGGCCAGGCCTTCACTCGCTTTCAGCGCCACGTTGCCGACAAAGCCATCGCAGACCACGATGTCGACCGTGCCCTTGAAAATATCATTGCCTTCGACATTGCCATGAAAGCTCAAATCGCCAGAATTGGCAGCTGATCGCAACAATTCACCTGCTTTTTTGATGATTTCGTTGCCTTTGATCGCTTCTTCACCAATATTAAGCAGACCAACCGTGGGCTGCTCCTTGTTTTGCAAAACGGAAACAAGCGCCGAACCCATCACCGCAAATTGGAGCAAATGCTCGGGTGTGCAGTCCACATTGGCGCCCAAATCGAGCATGGTGGTGCCGCCGCCCTTGAAGTTGGGCATCTGGCCCGCAATGGCAGGACGGTCAATGCCCTCCATGGTCTTGAGCACATAACGGGCAATGGCCATCAAGGCCCCGGTGTTTCCAGCAGACACAGCGGCAGCGGCCTTGCCATCGCGCACTTGCTCGATGGCCACCCGCATGGACGAGTCTTTTTTCTTGCGCAAAGCCACTTCAAGTGGGTCGTTCATTTCCACCACTTCGCTGGCAGCCACCACCTCAGCGCGGGGATCGGAGAAGGACGCCAAGTCCTCTTTGCGACCCACCAAAAGCAGACGGGCATCGGGGTGTTTGGCCAAAAAATGTCGGCAAGCCACCAGCGTGACGCGGGGACCGTGGTCGCCACCCATGCAATCGACTGCCAGTGTGATCGGGTTGGGCGAGGTCATGGAATCCTTGGGCTGAAAACCGGGCAATACAAAGCAAAAGCCACAAAAACAAAAGCCCGAGGCTACTCAAAAAAGTAGCGCCGGGCCTCTTGAGGCTTGAGGGCTGACGCCGATCAGGCTTCTGACTTGTTCTTCAGCACTTGGCGGCCACGGTAAAAACCGTTGGGGCTGATGTGGTGACGCAGGTGTGTTTCGCCTGTGGTGGGTTCAACAGCAATGCCCGGCACATTCAGGGCATTGTGCGAACGGTGCATGCCGCGCTTAGAGGGCGATTTTTTGTTTTGCTGAACGGCCATGATGGCTCCTTGGAAACTTGTGGAGGCCGCGCCAATGACAACGCAGCTTCTGGTTGATGAGAGTGTCACCCGGAAGAACTGGGCGAAGCCATTGAGTATAACCCAAGCTGGCCCCGAAAGGCTACAGACTTATGGCCTCTTTAATTGGACTTGTCTGTTTTCAGACCCGCAAGAACCCCAAAAGGGTTGGGTCGCTGCGCGGCAAATTCGAATTCTGGGTCGGCCACAGACATCGGCAGCGCTTGGGGGCACTCCTCGTGCAAAGGCACCAGGGGCAAGGACAAAATCAACTCGTCTTCGATCAGTGCCAGTGCGTCAAAGTCGCGGCTGATCACCAAAATGTCTTCTTCGGCCTCATCGTCCAGCGCCATCGCTGTGGCTTCATCGGCGGCAAAACGAAAACGCCGTTCGGCCTGCACCGTCTCCAGCACCGGCGTCAGGCAGCGCTGGCATTGCATAGGCAAATTCACCCACGCTTTCAAATCCAGCCAGATCTGGTCAGCACCGCCAGATTGCGGGACCGATCGACCTTGCAGTTGCCAAACCACAGGCCCTGCAGGCAAGTCACTGCCGAACAATTCCTGAGACAAGCGCGGCCAATCGGCCAGCACGCCCTGCCCATACAGGCTGCACGCGTCACGGGCAAAAGTCACCATATCGAGGTGTTGGGGGTCCAATTTTTTTTCCATCACTGCAGTGTAAGAGAATCACCCATCCGAATTTCACCAAGGCCAGCGCTTTGACTTCGATCTTGACCACCTCTGCCTCCCCTGTCCGTCCATTGGTGCTGGGCTCGACCTCCCCTTACCGGCGCGAACTGCTCGAGCGCCTGCGCATCCCTTTTGTTGTCAGCGCGCCCGGTGTGGACGAAACACCCCATCCCGGCGAAGCGCCTCAGGCCTTGGCCCGACGACTGGCCCTGGCCAAAGCCCGGGCCGTGGCGGCTTTGCACCCCGAGGCGGTGGTGATTGGCTCGGACCAGGTGGCCGATTTGGCGGGCCAACCCCTGGGCAAGCCAGGCGAACACGCGCGTGCCGTGGAGCAGCTGCGCCAGATGCGCGGCCAGACAGTGATTTTTCAGACCGCGCTGGCCGTGGTCTGCCTGGCCAGCGGCTTTGAAGAAGTGGACTTGGCCGAGGTCCGTGTGGTCTTTCGTGACTTGAGTGACGAAGACATCGAGGCTTATTTGCAGGCTGAAAAACCCTACGACTGCGCAGGCAGCGCCAAAAGCGAGGGTTTGGGGATTGCGTTGCTGGAATCCATCGACAACGACGACCCGACTGCCCTGATCGGGTTGCCGCTGATCCGCACCGCGCGTTTGCTGCGCAAAGCTGGGGTCAAACTGCTGTGAGCGCCGCCCCACGCCCCAAAGGCCGCCTGTTTTTGGTGCCCACGCCCCTGGACTTTGGCTGTGCCGAGCAATCCCCCATCACCGAGGTGCTGCCCACCAGCACCCTGGCCACTGCCGCAGGCATCCAGCATTGGGTCTGCGAGAACGCCAAGAGCACCCGCGCCTTCCTCAAGCGCGTGGGTCAAACGCATCCGCTGATCGCCCCCCTGCCCGAACAAAGCATCACCGAATTGCCCCGTCATGTCCACAAAAAAGGCGACCACCAATCGGGCTTTGACGGCAAACCTTTGCTGGCCGCCGCCTTGCAGGGACACGATATGGGACTGGTGAGCGAAGCGGGCATGCCCGCTGTGGCGGACCCGGGCAGTTCGGTGGTGCGGGCCGCCCACGATCTGGGCATCGGCGTGGTGCCTATGGTGGGTCCGGTGTCTTTGTTGCTGGCTTTGGCCGCCAGCGGCCTCAATGGCCAGAACTTCGCCTTTGTAGGTTACTTGCCGCAAGAGGCGAGCGAGCGGGCCGCCCGCTTGAAGCAACTGGAGTCGTTGGCGCTCAAAACCGGGCAAACCCAGTTGTGGATCGAAACCCCCTACCGCAACGCGGCCATGCTCGACGGCCTGCTGCAGAGCCTGAACGCCAACACACGCCTGGCCATATCCAGTGGCTTGACACTGCCGTCCGCCCATCTTCAGAGCCACACGGTCGCACAATGGAAAAAGGGCCTCAAAGGCCCTGATGGACACACGCCCGCGGTTTACGCTATCGGGCCTTGAACGGTGCCTCAGCGCAAAGCAGCGCCCGCCGTGCGGATGGCACGCACGCTGCCCTCGCCCACGGCCACACCAAAGCGCTTGACCAACCGCTCGGCCACGTTTTCGCGTTGCGTGTAGTCGATCACGTCAGGGGCCTTGACCACTTCACGGGCCACGCCATCCACACTGCCCAGGCTGTCGGCCAAGCCCAGATCCACGGCCTGCTGGCCGCTCCAGAACAAACCGCTGAACAGCTCTGGCGTGGCTTTGAGCCGATCACCCCGGCCTTTTTTGACCACGTCGATGAATTGGGCGTGAATCTGGTTGAGCATGGCTTGGGCGTGTAGGCGTTGCGGCTGAGTTTGCGGACTGAAAGGGTCCAAAAAGCCCTTGTTTTCACCAGCCGTCATCAAGCGCCGCTCCACGCCCAACTTGTCCATTAGCCCGGTGAAACCAAAACCGTCCATCAAAACACCAATGCTGCCCACCAGACTGGCCTTGTCGACATAAATCTGGTCGGCTGCAGCGGCAATGTAATAAGCCGCCGAGGCGCAAGACTCCTCGACCACCGCATAAATCGGTTTGTTGTGCAGGGCACGCAGTCGCGTGATTTCATCGTTGATGAGACCGGCTTGCACCGGGCTGCCGCCGGGCGAATTGATGAGCAAGATCAAGGCTTGCGAGCCCGGGTCTTCCAGTGCCGTGCGCATGGACGACATGATGTTTTGCGCACTGGCTTCGGTGCCTGGGCCGATTTCACCTTGAATGGTGACCATGGCCGTGTGCGGAAAACTGGTGTTGTTTCCAGGTGAATTAAAACTAAAAACCAGCCAGACCACGACGCCCAAAAAGAGCAACCAGGCCAATCGCATCCCTGACTTCCACCGGCGCTGTGTTTGCTGCTCCTTGAGGTTCGCAAAAGCCAGGTCCGCCAAGGTTTTACGGGCCCAATTTTCGTCGACGGGATGGCGCACCGGGGCTTGGGCGGGCATCGGGTCAGAAACAGCTTGTGCGGGAGCGGGCGCGGACGTACTGTCCTGGGGGTCTTGCATGTTCAAAATTTAAGGGGTTTCAAGTTGTAGGCAGTATGCCAGTGAACCACGCCGTCACGTTCTGAAAGGTCTATTTTGACCAAGCCACCACGACAAGGCCCGCCAGAACAAGCGCCGGTATCGGGCTGGTACGCGGCGCCATGCGTGGCGCACATCAACCACCGACCTGTGTTGTCAAAAAAACGGTCCGGCTGGACATCCATCTCCATGGCCACATGGGTGCAGCGGTTCAGGTAGCCATGCACCTGGTCTTGGTATCGGATGGCAAAGGCCCGGCAAGTCTGCCCGGCGTACACGATGTCAAAAGGCACAGCCCGTCCACCGTTGACCAGGTCGGCGCTGTTGCACAAAGGGACCATGGGCTCCATCAGCGGTCCTTGTTTCAAGCGTGTTGCAACAACCAGTCGTGCAATTCGCGCACGCTGTGCGCCACATGGCGCGGCTGGAGCACATGAAAGGCCTCGGGTTCGTGCGCCCCATAACTCACGGCCACGCTGGCACAACCGGCATTCAGCGCCATTTGCAGGTCATGCGTGGTGTCGCCAATCATCAAGGTGCGCTCGGGCTCTGCACCAAATTCGCGCATCAATTCGTGCAGCATCAAGGGGTTGGGCTTGCCCGCTGTCTCGTCGGCCGTACGCGAGCCATCAAACACGCCGCGCAGTTCGACCGCCTGCAAAGACTCGTTCAGGCCGTGGCGACTTTTGCCGGTGGCCACGGTCAGCCAATGCTGCCGGGCTTTGAGGGCGTCCAGCAAATCCAGCACGCCTTCGAACAGGCTGATGTCGTGCTGGTGCTGCAGGTAATGGTGGCGGTAGCGCTCCCCCAAGGCCGGGTATTTGTCCTTGGGCACATCGGGGGCGGCATGGGCCAGCGCAGGCAGGAGCGACATGCCAATCACATAGGAAGCGGCTTCGCGGGTGGGCTCTTGTCCGCCCACGTCCACCACGGCGCGCTGAATACATCGGGTGATCAGGGCAGTGGAGTCGAAAAGCGTGCCATCCCAATCGAAAGCGATCAGGTCAAACTGGCGGGGTCTGGTGTGGGGCATGGTCGATGTAGGCTTTCAGTTCGGGGGGTAAATCGGCTTGCAAGGCCACACGCTCGTCCGTCACCGGGTGGTTGAACTGCAAGCGCCAGGCGTGCAAAAACATGCGTTTGAGGCCCGCACGGGCCCCGGGCTTGAGCAACTGACGATTCCACTCGAAATCACCATATTTGTCATCGCCCGCGATCGGGTGCCCTTGCGACGCCAGGTGCACCCGGATCTGGTGGGTGCGTCCGGTCTTGATGGTCACCTCCAACAGCGTGGCGCTAATCAGGCGTTGCGCCACCTTGACCAGCGTGATCGAACGCATGCCATCCGGGTCTTCGGGCGAGGTCACCCGTACGCGGCGTTCACCATCAGGCAAAAGGAATTTAAGCAAGGGCTGGTCGATCACCTTCAGTTTGGAGGGCCACTCCCCTTTGACCAACGCCAAATAGGTCTTGCCCGTCTCGCGCTCCCGAAACTGTTCTTGCAAATGTTTCAAGGCGCTGCGCTTTTTGGCCACCAGCAAAATGCCACTGGTGTCGCGGTCCAGTCGGTGCACCAACTCCAGCAGCTTGGCCTCTGGGCGCGCCTGGCGCAATTGCTCGATCACCCCAAAGCTGACGCCCGATCCACCGTGAACCGCCACCCCGGCTGGTTTGTCGATGGCCATCAGGCTGTCATCTTCAAAAAGAGACGGAAATTCGCGCCCCGGCGCTGGACGCTCGGCTTTTTCGACCACTTTGTCGGACACGCGCACAGGCGGCAGACGCACCTCGTCGCCGTTTTCGACCCGGGTTTCAGCCGAAGCGCGGCCTTTGTTGATGCGCACCTCGCCGCTGCGGATGATGCGGTAGACGTGGGTTTTGGGCACGCCTTTCAAGTGGCGCATCAAAAAGTTGTCCAATCGTTGACCGGCCGACTCTTCATCCACCAACAACCATTTGACGGCGGGCGTCGCAGCAGCGGACTTGGCCCCTATAATGTGATTCACTGGCAATTGGCTGTAAGTGGTTGATTCAAATGGAAATGAATTCCTGCAAAGCTGGAGTTTAGTTCACCCCCACCGCACCAAACCAGATGGTCGATGCCATCCCCGGCACGATTTGCAGACTGAAGGCCAACGCCAACAGTGGCAAAACGCCCCGGAGGTTGAGCCGACGCCCTGAAAACCCAGATACGGAATACCCCAAGTTCAGCAGCCCAATGGGCTGCTGGGCGGATCAAAGCGAGATGGTTGTGTTGTTCGGAACTTTGCTGATGTACTTGGAACGGCTCACGAAGCCATGCCCCATCGTCATGCTGGGTGCCCGGCAGTTTGTCTTAGACACCGGGGAAATCCCCCGGCAGTGGATGAATCTGTGCACGCCTTTTGCCTCGCCCCATCCACGCGCCACGGTCCCCACTCCTGTGCTCACGCACAGCTGAATGGCGATCATCTTCGGCAATTCCCTTCGTTTCAGGCGTCAGTTCAGGCAACGTGGGCTTCGTGGTTCCCAAGAACCCGAAGCCGGTTGTGTAAACAGGTTTTCGTGCGCAGGCATTTTTCTGCGCCGAAGCCAAGCTGACAAGAGAAGGAACGCATCATGAAACGGATGCTGATCAACGCCACGCAAGCTGAAGAGCGCCGCCTGGCCATCGTCGACGGACAAAAACTCCTCGACTACGAAATAGAAATCGAAGGACGCGAGCAGCGCAAGGGCAACATCTACAAAGCCGTGGTAACACGCGTCGAGCCCTCTCTGGAGGCATGCTTTGTGGACTATGGCGAAGACCGTCATGGCTTTTTGCCCTTCAAGGAAATTTCGCGCCAGTACTTTGCTGAAGGCGTGTCCGTCAGCCAAGCCCGCATCCAAGATGTCATCAAAGAGGGCCAGTCCCTTTTGGTGCAGGTCGAAAAGGAAGAGCGCGGCAACAAGGGCGCAGCACTCACCACTTTCGTCAGCCTGGCGGGCCGCTACGTGGTGCTCATGCCCAACAACCCCCGGGGCGGTGGCGTCAGCCGCCGCATTGAGGGCGATGACCGCGCCGAACTCAAAGAGGCGATGGACCAGCTGGAGTACCCCAAGGGCATGTCCATCATCGCCCGCACCGCAGGCATCGGCCGCTCCGCGCCCGAGTTGCAGTGGGACCTGAACTACCTGCTCAAGCTGTGGACCGCGATTGACGGTGCCACCCAAGGCAAAGGCGCTTTCCTGATTTACCAGGAATCGAGCTTGGTGATCCGCGCGATTCGTGACTATTTCAACAACGACATCGGCGACATCCTGATCGACACCGACGACATCTACGACCAGGCTCAGCAGTTCATGAGCCATGTCATGCCCGAATTCGCGCCCCGCGTGAAGCGCTACCGCGACGACGCGCCGCTGTTCAGCCGCTTCCAGATCGAGCACCAGATCGAATCGGCCTATGCCCGCACCGTGCAACTGCCTTCGGGCGGTGCCATCGTGATCGACCACACCGAAGCCTTGGTCTCGGTGGACGTGAACTCGGCGCGCGCCATCAAGGGCGGCGACATCGAGGAAACCGCCACCCGCACCAACCTGGAAGCCGCCGACGAAGTAGCACGCCAGATGCGTCTGCGCGATTTGGGCGGTCTGATCGTGATCGACTTCATCGACATGGAAGAGGCCAAGAACCGCCGCGAAGTGGAAAACCGCCTGCGCGACGCGCTGCGCCAGGACCGCGCCCGCGTGCAGTTCGGCTCGATCAGCAAATTCGGCCTGCTGGAAATGAGCCGCCAGCGCCTGAAACCGGCCTTGTCTGAAGGCGCGTCCATCCCATGCCCACGCTGCGGCGGTGCGGGCCACATCCGGGACACCGAGAGCTCGGCCTTGCAGATCCTTCGCATCATCCAGGAAGAGTCCATGAAGGACAACAGCGCCGCTGTGCACGCCCAAGTGCCGGTTGAAGTGGCCTCCTTCTTGCTGAACGAAAAGCGCTCCGAGATTGCCAAGATCGAATTGCAGCAACGCATCAACGTGCTGCTGGTGCCCAACAAATCACTGGAGACACCCCACTACAAACTGGAGCGCCTGAAGCACGACGATCCACGCTTGGACCGCATTGAAGCCAGCTACAAGATGGCCGAAGAAATCGAAGACGCGACCACCGTGACGCGCCGTTCGCAAGAGCCCACCAACAAGCAAACGCCAGTCATCAAGGGCGTCCTGCCTGACGCCCCTGCCCCCATGGCTCCTCCCAAGCCCGAGGCCCCCATGGCTGCGGCCAAGCCGGAGGCAAAAGCCGCCGCCGCAGTCCCTGTTGCAGCACCGGCAGCCGCCGCTTCGGGTGGCTTTTTTGGTTGGTTGAAAAACCTGTTCGGCGGCACTGGTGCCGAGCCCGTGGCCGCACCTGCGGTCAAGCAAGAAGAAAAAGCCCGCGAAGGTCGCCGTGAAGGTGGTCGTGAGGGTGGCCGCGAATCAGGCCGTGATGGCCGCCGTGGTGGTCGCGACGGCCGCCGTGGCGAACGCAGCGAAGGCGCGGCTGGTGAAGTCCGCGCCCCCCGTGAAGGTGGTCGCCGTGGTGAAGGCCGAATCGAAGGTCGTGAAGGCGAAGCCCGCCCTCCTCGTGCCGAACGCGGTGAGCGCTCAGAGCGTGCTGAACGCACGGAGCGTGGCGAGCGCAGCGAGCGCCCCAACGGTGATCGCCCCGCCCGTGAAGGCCGCCGCGATGGGCGCTCGGGCCCACGCGGTGACAACCTGGTTGAAGGCCAGCGCACCGACAGCCTGAGCGAAGGCCGCAGCGATGCCCAGCCCGAGTTGAATGGCGAAGGCAGCGAAGTGCGCACAGAGCGCGCCCCACGCGAAGGTCGTGACGGTCGCCGCGAACGTGGTGAGCGCGGCGGCGAAGGCCGCCGTGAGCGTGGCGATCGCCCTGAGCGCCGCCCAAGCGACGCCACCGATGTGAATGCGGCAGAAACGGCATTGGGTTCAGATCAGAACGCTGACGCCAACGCCGCAATCGAAGGCTCCAGCGCTGCCGAAAACAGTGAGCGCCGCGAACGCCGCTCGCGGGACCGCTACGGCCGTGACCGCCGCGAACGCGCTGGCGAAACACGTCAGGACACAGCTGGCGAGCAAGCCCCAGCCGAAGACACCGCCGAGCCCAGCCGCGTGAGCGCCCAAGCCCTGTCCGATGACCGTCCTGCCCCACGCTCTTATTTTGAACGGGCCCAACAAGCGGCCGCCACATCGGAACCCACCCCGTCGGCAGCGGCCCCGCAAGCCAGCCAGGAAACTGCAGCAGCTGCCGTCACGCAAGTAGCCAATGGGGTTGAAGCTGTGGCAGCGCCGGTGGTTGAGGCCGTGAGCACGGCACCAGCCCCAGCAGTCCCCGTGACCGCTGCGCCAGCGCCTGCCGTAGCCCATGTGGCCACAGCCAGCACGGCGCAAACCGCCAGCACGCCGCCAACCGAAGTCGTTAGCGCGGCCTTGCCTGCCGTGGCCAGCTACACACTGCCCCTGGACAGTCTGCAGCAAGTCGCACAAAACTCGGGGCTGGTGTGGGTGAACTCGGACAGCGACAAAGTCGCCGCCGTGCAAGCCGCCATCGCGGCCGAGCCCACAGCCATCCGCGTGCCACGCGAACGTCCACCCGCCGTGGTGTTGAATGAAGGCCCGCTGGTGCTGGTCGAAACCCGCAAAGACCTGAACACACTGCAAGTGCCGTTCTGATCTGCGCCAAGCGCGCGAAAGCGACATGAAAAAACCGGGCTCAGGCCCGGTTTTTTTTCTGCCTGTTGGCGTTTCAGTCCCTGGACACCCTTGCGGCCGCCTTCCAGGCAGCGGCCGCCTCCACCGGGTCCTGGCGCTGCTCGGCCAATTCGGCCAAGGCGATCCAGGCTTGGCGCTGGAGCACGGGGGTTTGCAGGTTTTTAACGGCCTGACCCAGCAGGCTTTGGGCCTTACCCCACAGGCGCTGGCGCAGGCACAGCATGCCAGCCAAGTACTGAAGATGTGCCGCCCGCGGCCGCGACTGTTGAGCGCTTTCCAACCGGGACAACCAGACAAAGGCGTCCTCGGCTTGCAGGTCGGGCAAACAAGCCTCCAAGGCCTGCACCACGCGAAGCAGCTGCGCATCTGACCAAGCCGGGGGGGAGGCTTGCATGGGCATCCACAGATCTTGCAGCCAAATTCGGGCCACAGCGGCAGGGCCGCCGAGCTGCAACCAACGCAAGGCCGCCTCGGCCGCCACCAAAGGCATCAGCCTTTGACCAGGGGACAGGCCCTTCCAGACGCGCAGCAAGGCATCGGGATCATGTGTCTGGGCCAACAATTCCAAAATGAGGCGGGTCACCAGACTTTCGGCGGCCTCCGGAGAAAATGCACGGTGCTTGGCCAGCAAAGTGGCGGTTTCCAGGGCCTGCGCTGGCTGACCGGCCAATCGGGCCGCCTTGAGCTGCAGCCGCATGGCCGCCATTCGGCGACCCACAGCAGGGGGCAAGGTACGCAGTCGCTCCAGACTGGCCTTGGCATCACGGTCGTCGAGCGACCACCTGGCAGCGCGCAGCTGCACGCCCTCGAGCAAGGTTTGGCGCTCGGCCCCAGAGCTCGCTTGCGCTTGCGCCAGGGCCCGGTCCAGGTGCTGCTGCCTTTGGGCCCTGTCCTGCAACGCGTGACTGGCCTCGGCGGCCATGATATGGGCCAGCGTGCGCAAAGACACCGCATGGTCCAGCACGACACCTGAGGCCTGCAACAGGGTTTCTTTGGACAGTGTCTGCTCGGCGGCCTTGCGTGCCCGCAAGTACCGCCCCGCCATCAAATGGCCCATCGAATCGAGCAAAGCCGCATGGCTGGCCCGCTCTTTTTGCTGCAGCCGCCAGCGTTGTGCGCGTTGAGGCAACGCCAAAAAGGCTTCAAGAGCACGCTGTGCCAAGACCACCACCAGCACCACGGACAAGACGACCAGGACCGCCAGGTTCAGTGAAATGTCGATCCGATGCGGAAACAAAAACAAGGTCACCGTCCCCTGGTTGTTACCCGCCAACCAGGCCCCTGCAGCCGCCAAGGCGAACAAGGTAATCAGCCACAAGGCAGCGCGCATGGGGTTTACCTTCCTGCCGCAGCGGTGTTCAGCGCTGTCAGCGTAGCTTCGATGCGCGGCAACTCGGCCGTGCGCACCTGTTCGCTGGTTTGTTCCAGCAACTGCAGCAACTGGCTGGTTCGCCGCGATTGGGGCTCAGCATAACGACGCACCAGCACGGCTGCGGCCCCCAGGTCATTGCGCACGCCCTCTTTTTGCCGCGCCAGCAAACCCAGGCGGGCATTGAGCAATTTGAGTTTGAGGTTCTCACGCAAGAAAAAAGCCTGCTCGGGCGAGATCAAAGCCGCCTCGGGCGCTTCAATACTGCTGACCCGCACCAATCCCTTGATCTGGTCGCCCGTGCGGGTCAGAAGGGTCATCCACCAGGTGGGCTGCGTTTGCGCGCCCAAGACGGCGTCCTGCTGGCGGATCTGGCTTTGCGAGGCACGCGCGGTGTTGGCCAGTGTCAAACCCTCCACCAAGGCCACCCCATCATCGAGTTTGACCATCAAACCAGGTATGTCAAAGGCGGGCAAGTTTTTCAGGCGCTCCAGGTCATTTTCAAGGGCCCGCGACACGGGCATCAGGCGCGGCTGGGCGGCACGCTGCACCCGTTTTTGGGCCGACTGCAAGGCCGCCAACAAAGGCTCGGTACTGCCGGTCATCTGGGCTTGCTGCTGCGCGAAGCGCAGGGCAGACTCGATGTCCACCACCAAGGTTTCATCGCGCGAGCGCGACAAGCTTTGCATCAAATCTTCCAGTTGGGTGCGCTGCAAGGCCACCTCGGACAGGCGAGCCTCCATAAGCGAGACGCGAGCGGTGCTGTCTTGAACGGTTTCCTGCGCCTGCTTTGCCCAGGTCTTGGCCTCCAGTGCCAGCAAACCCGTGTCGGCACTTTGACGAGCCAGTTGCTCCTGAATGCGCGAAAGCTTTTGCCACAACAGCAGCGACACCAACAGGGCGATCACGGCAACAGCCCCCGCCAAGGGCACAAGCCATCGGTGGTGCGGCGCAGACGGCAAGGCCGTGGCCGACTCAGGCACGGGCTGGGCCTTCGGTTCGCCTTGAAAATCTGCGTTGTTCGGAGTGGTCATGACAGCGATTTTATCGACTGAGCTTGTGCGTCCACGTCCGCAGGCACCAGATCCACCTGACCCCAACCCGACTGATGCAGCCGCTGGGCAATGCGTGGGTGGGTGGCCAGCGCCCTCGCCTGTGACAAAGGCAGGTCATGGCAGACCTGCAAAAGGTGCTGCGCCGCCTCGGAGCTGCTGAACAGCCAAGCGCTGCCATCGCGCGCAGCCTGCCACGCCAGGCTGTGCTGCGCAGGCGTCAACTGTGGGGCCTGGCGAGAATAGGCCACCGTTTGCAGCACATGCACGCCGGCACCTTGAAGCTGTATCGCCAGCCAATCACGTCCAGCCAATTCGCCCCCGGCGTCCGCCCCGCGCACAATCAACACGGAGGGCCTGGCAATGGATGCGGCCACCGCCGCCTGAATTCGCTCAGCCACCAAAGCCCACAAGGCCTCCGAATCGAACTGAGGCGCCCCCACGTCGGGCGAGTCGATGAGGCCCTCAGGCCAACCCGTCTCGCGCAAAGCGGCGCGGGTGCCCGGGCCGGTAGACCAGGCACGGCATCCCGAAAAATCCAGGCCCGCAGGCCGTGTCGCCATGAAAAAACGCACGGCATTTGCACTGACGAACATCACCGCCAAATGATCAGGCACCGCCTGCCAAGCCTGCGCCAGCGCCGAAGGCTCGGGCAAGGCGGCAATCTCCATCAGGGGCAGGATCTCACACAGCACGCCCCTCGCCTGCAAGGCCTCGGCCCAAGCCCGGGCCTCACGCTCGGGCCGGGTCACGATCACCCGCCAAGGGGCAGGGGCCAAAGGAGCTGAAGACGCCAGCGCCATGTCAGCGCTTCAATGTGCTCCGCCGTCGCGCAAAGCCTGCGCCACGCTCAGGCCCAGTGCCTCGGCGGCTTGCAAGCCATCGGTGCTGGCTTGCGCATCGGCCGTGACCAAGGTGGTCGCACCCTCCGGGTCACCCCACGCCGCTTGCAGCTTGAGCACACCACCGTCCTCGATGGTGGCGTGCGCCGCCAAAGGCATGGAGCAACTGCCGCCCATGGCGCGGCTCACCGCCCGCTCGGCCGCCACGCGCCGCCACGACGGTGCATCGGCCAGCGGTGCCAGCAGGGCGCGCAAATCGGCCCTGTTGCTGCGGATTTCAATGCCCAATGCGCCCTGCCCAGCGGCGGGCAGCATTTGGTCAGTTTCAAAAATATGGCGAATCCGCTCGCTCATTTCAAGGCGCTTGAGGCCCGCAGCCGCCAGCACAATGCCCGCGTACTGGCCTTCGTCGAGTTTGCGCAGGCGAGTGTCCAGGTTGCCGCGCAGGGGCTCGATTTTCAGGTCGGGGCGCAGCGCGCGCAGCAACACCGTGCGGCGCAGGCTGGAGGTGCCGACCACCGCACCCTGGGGCAAATCTTCCAGGCGGGCGTATTGCGGCGAGACCCAGGCGTCGCGCGGATCTTCGCGCTCCATCACGCAGGCCAGCTCAAAGCCCTCGGGTATGTCCATGGGCACGTCCTTGAGCGAATGCACCGCGATGTCGGCATGGCCCTCTTGCAGCGCCACTTCGAGCTCCTTGACAAACAGGCCTTTGCCACCGACCTTGGACAGGCTGCGGTCCAGAATTTGGTCGCCCTGGGTGGTCATGCCCAGCAACTTGACCGCGCAGCCCAAGCCCTCCAGCAAGGATTTGACATGTTCGGCTTGCCACAAAGCCAACCGGCTCTCACGGGTGGCGATGACGATGGCGGTTGGAGTGGTCTCAGTCACAGCAGGTTTCCTGAAAAAATTTGACCCATCAAAATGAAATCAAACAGTAATTTTTGTCTCTGCCGTCGATGCTAGCATGGCGTCAAGGGACATTGACACCCCCCTTCACACGGCTGCGCACCCAGTGCACCCGCACTTTCACATCCTCAGCCCCCAGCACCCGATGAAACAGGCCACGCCAGACCCTGCCTTGCCCCCCGCCAAACCGGCCAGCAGCACCCGCGAAAAACGCGACAGCGAGCGGCCCCTGGTGGAAGACATCCGATTGTTGGGCCGCATTCTGGGCGATGTGATCCGAACGCAAGAAGGCCCCGAGGCTTACGAGTTGGTCGAGCAAATCCGCAAGCTCTCAGTGGCTTTCAGGCGCGACGCCGACCACGAAGCCGACCAGGCCCTGAAAAAGTTGCTCAAAAGCCTGCCGGGCGACCGCGCTGTGAGCGTGATCCGCGCCTTCACTTATTTCAGCCACTTGGCCAATCTGGCCGAAGACCGCCACCACATCCGCCGCCGCGCCCTCCACGAGCGTGCGGGCCACACGCAAGAAGGCAGCATTGATGTGGCCTTGCAAAGATTGCGCTGGGCGGGCATCACGCCCAAAAGCATCTCGGACATGCTGGCCACCAGCTATGTCTCGCCGGTGCTCACGGCCCATCCGACAGAAGTGCAGCGCCAAAGCATTCTGGACGCCGAACGCGACATTGCCCACCTGCTGACCGAACGCGACGCCATCAAGGCCCGCGCCGCTGCCGTCAACGCCGCCAAGGACGCCCTGACGCCCAAAGAGTTGGCCGCCAACGAGTGGCACATGCGCGCCCGTGTGATGCAGCTGTGGCAAACCCGTTTGCTGCGCTTGACCAAACTCACCGTGACCGACGAGATCGAAAACGCGCTGAGCTATTACGAAGCCACGTTTTTGCGCGAAATCCCCAAACTCTATGCCGAGCTGGAACAAGCCCTGCCCGGCCAGCCGATTGCCAGCTTTTTGCGCATGGGCCAGTGGATTGGCGGTGACCGCGACGGCAACCCCAACGTCACCGCGCAAACGCTGGAACACGCCCTGACCCGACAAAGCGATGTGGCGCTGCGCCACTACCTGACCGAGGTGCATGCTCTGGGCGGCGAGCTGTCGCTGTCGGCCATGCTGGTGTCCTTTGGCCCCGACATGCTGGCCCTGGCCAAACGCTCGCCCGACACCAACGAACACCGCCAGGACGAGCCCTACCGCCGGGCACTCACAGGGATTTACGCCCGCCTGGCCGCCACGCTGAAGCAGTTCACGGGAGGTGAAGCCGCCCGCCACGCCGTGGCACCACAAAATCCCTATGTCAGCGCCGAAGACTTCCTGGCCGATTTGCGTGTCATCGAAGCGTCTTTGTGCAGCCACCACGCCCAAGCCCTGGCCGCCCAGCGCCTTCACCCCTTGATCCTTGCGGTGGAGGTGTTTGGCTTTCATCTGGCCACGGTGGACCTGCGCCAAAGCTCCGACCAGCATGAAGAAGTCGTGGCCGAATTGCTGACTGCGGCCCGCGTGGAAAAACACTACAGCCAGCTCGACGAGCAAGCCAAACAAGCCCTGCTGCTGGGCCTGCTGAACGACGCCCGCCCCTTGCGTGTGCCCGGTGCCGACTACACCGTCCACACGGTCTCCGAACTGGCCATTTTTGAGACCGCCAAGCGCATGCTGCGCAGCTTCGGCAGGCAGGCCATCCGCCACTACATCATCAGCCACACCGAAACCGTGAGCGATTTGCTGGAGGTGCTGCTGCTGCAAAAAGAAGTGGGGCTGCTGCGCGGCACCCTGGACGCGCTAGCGCTCAACGACCTGATCGTCGTGCCCCTGTTCGAAACCATCGAAGACCTGCGCAACGCCGCGCCCACCATGCGCGACTTTTATGCCCTGCCCGGTGTGGCCGGGTTGGTCCAGCGCTCGGGCGGCGAACAAGACATCATGCTGGGCTACTCGGACAGCAACAAGGACGGCGGCATCTTTACCAGCAACTGGGAGCTGTACCGCGCCGAAATCGCCTTGGTCGAAATGTTTGACCAACTCAAGGGCAGCCACGGCATCACCTTGCGCCTGTTCCACGGCCGGGGCGGCACCGTGGGCCGGGGCGGTGGCCCCAGTTACCAAGCCATCCTGGCCCAACCCCCGGGTACCGTGCGCGGCCAGATCCGCCTGACCGAGCAAGGCGAGGTGATTGGCTCCAAATACGCCAACCCCGAAATCGGCCGCCGCAACCTCGAAACCCTGGTGGCCGCCACTTTGGAGGCCACGCTGCTGCAACCCACCAAACCCGCCACACGCGCATTCCTGGACGCAGCGGCCGAGCTGTCCGAGGCCAGCATGGGCGCCTACCGTGCCTTGGTGTACGAGACCCCCGGCTTCACCGATTACTTTTTTGGGGCCACCCCGCTGAAAGAGCTGACCCAACTGAACATCGGCTCACGCCCCGCCTCACGCAAGGCCCTGCAAAAAATCGAAGACCTGCGCGCCATTCCGTGGGGCTTCAGCTGGGGCCAGTGCCGCCTGACCCTGCCCGGCTGGCTGGGCTTTGGCTCGGCAGTGGCCGCCTTTCTGGACAAAAGCGAGGCCGCCGAGCGCAAAGCCGCGCTGGCCTTGCTGCAGAAGATGTACCGCCAATGGCCGTTTTTCCGCACCCTGCTGTCCAACATGGACATGGTGCTGGCCAAGAGCGACTTGGCCCTGGCCTCTAGGTATGCCGAACTGGTCAGCGACGCCCGCTTGCGCAAAAAAATCTTCACCGCCATCGAGGCCGAGTGGCACCGCACCGCCGACGCGCTGGCCCAGATCACCGGTGAGAAAAACCGCCTGGCCAGCAACCCCGCCCTGGCCCGCTCGATCCGCCACCGCTTTCCCTACATCGACCCGCTGCACCATTTGCAGGTTGAACTCATCCGCCGCTACCGGGCTGGCCTGGCCGACGAACGGGTGCAACGCGGTATCCACATCAGCATCAACGGCATTGCGGCGGGGCTGCGCAACACGGGCTGAAATCGCCCTGACGCAACCACACATGCGCAAAGACAATTCGCCAGCGGAACGCCAGCATGCGGGCGTCTTGCGCGCCTTTGCAAGTGGCCACCAGTGGCCATTAGCCTTGTTCTTGGGGATCACCTCTGAGTCAATGAGATCCAAGGATGGCGGATACCCCAATCGCTTCGGCGAATGCAGCTTGGGTCATGGCCAACTCTTCCAGCGGCTCGTGCAAGAAGTCGCCTAGGCAAAGACTGCCGCCCTCAGTGATTCAACTGCCCCCAAGCCTTCTCCAGCCGCTTGATGCTGACCGGCTGCGGGGTGCGCAGCTCTTGCGCGAAGAAGCTCACGCGCAGTTCTTCCAGTAGCCAGCGGAACTCCAGCATGCGGGCGTCTTGCGCGCCTTTGCGTTCGGCCACCAGACGCCAGTAGCGTTGCTCTTGGGGTTTGAGCTCGGTCAGGCGCTGGGTGTCGCGGGCGGGGTCGGCGCGGTATTTGTCCAGGCGCTGGGTGATGGCTTTCAGGTAGCGGGCGCAGTGCTGCAGCTGCGGCCACGGGGTGGTGGCCATGAAGTTTTTGGGCACCAGGCGTTGCAGTTGCGCTGTGCAGTCGGCCGTCGCCTCGGGTGCGTTTTTGGTGTCCTTGATCTTGCGGGTGGCCGCGCCAAACTCCAGCAAGATGGTGCCCGCCAGGCGGGCCACTTCGTTGGCGATCAGCGTGAGGCGCCCCCGGCCCTCTTCGATGCGGCGCTTGAACGTCAGCTCGTCGTTGGGCAGCGGGCCCTGCAAAAAGGCGCGGTCCAGCGCCACGTCGATGATCTGGGTTTTCAGCTCATCGGCCGAGCCCAGCGGCATGTAGGCCACGGCCATTTTTTGCAGGTCGGGGATGTTTTTTTCAAGGTACTTGAGCGCGTCTTTGATCTGCAGCGCAAACAGGCGGCGCAGGCCCGCGCGGTTTTTGGTGGCGGCCACATCGGGCTCGTCAAACACCTCGATGGTGACGGCGTCTTGCACGTCCACCAGCGCCGGGAAGCCAATCAGGGTCTGGCCGCCTTTGCTGATTTCCATCAGCTCGGGCAGTTCGCCGAAGGTCCAGGCGGTGTAGCGCTGAGGGGCGATGGGGGCTTGTTTGGCGGGGGTGGCTTTGGCGGGTGCTGTACCTGTGCGGGCATGGATACCCGCGTTCGCAGCCATGACATCTTCTTTTGTCACACCCGACTTGATCGGGTGGCCATGGGGGTCATGGATACCCGCGTTCGCGGGTAGGACAGATGAAGCCACTTTCAGTTGCGCCAGCGCCTGGAACGCGCCACGCGCTTTGGCACCCAACTCGCCTTTGAGCGCGCCCAGGTTGCGGCCCATGCCCATTTGGCGGCCGTGTTCGTCCACCACGCACAGGTTCATGAACAGGTGCGGGCTGAGCATGTCGTGTTTGAAGTCACCTCGCTTGATGTCCAGGCTGGTTTCGTCGCGGGCTTTTTTGAGCAGCACGTCGGTGAGCGACCCGGCACCAAACAGCTCAGGCGCAGACAGCTCGGCGGCCAAGCGCGTGGCCGATTCGGGCAGCGGCACAAAGCGGCTGCGCGGGCGCTGCGGCAGGCTTTTGAGCAGAGCCTGAATCTTGTCTTTGAGCAAACCGGGCACCAACCATTCGCAGCGGTCTTCGCTCACCTGGTTCAGCACAAACAAAGGCACCGTGACGGTGACGCCATCGCGGGCGTCGCCCGGCTCGTGCAGATACATGGCCTGGCAATCGGTGCCGCCTAAGCGGATGTGTTTGGGGAAGGCCTGCGTGGTGATGCCTGCCGCTTCGTGGCGCATCAGCTCCTCACGGGTCAGCATCAACAAGCGCGGCTGCTTGGCGCTCTCATGACGGTACCAGTTCTCCAACAGACGGCCACTGCACACATCGGCGGGCAATTGCTGGTCATAAAAGGCGTAGATCAGCTCGTCGGCCACCAGCACGTCTTGACGCCGTGACTTGTGTTCCAGCTCTTCGACCTTGGCGATCATTTTGTGGTTGGCGGCCAAGAATGGCAGCTGGGTTGCCCACTGGTCGCCCACCAGCGCTTCACGAATAAAAATCTCGCGTGCGCCGTGCAGGTCAACCCGGCTGTAGGGCGTGCGCCGGCCACTGTAGACCACCAGGCCATACAGCGTGGCCCGCTCCAGCGCCACCACTTCGGCGGACTTCTTTTCCCAGTGCGGGTCGAGCAGTTGTTTCTTGAGCAAATGCACGCCGACCTGCTCCAACCACGGCGGCTCAATCGCCGCGATGCCCCGGCCAAACAGGCGCGTGGTCTCCACCAGCTCGGCCGCCACGATCCAGCGGCCCGGTTTTTTGCTCAGGTGCGCACCCGGGTGTTTGTGGAATTTGATGCCGCGTGCGCCCAGATAGGCCTCTTCGTCTTCGAGTTTGTAGCCCACGTTGCCCAGCAAGCCCGCCAACATGGACAGGTGCAGCTGCTCGTAACTGGCAGGCTGCGTGTTGATGCGCCACTTGTGCTCGGCCACCACCGTGAGCAGCTGGGTGTGCGTGTCGCGCCACTCGCGCACGCGGCGGATGTTGATGAAGTTCTGCCGCAGCAGTTGCTCGTATTGGCGGTTGCTGAGTTTGTGCTGCGGCGCTTCTTGAATTGGGGTCAGATCCCGATTGTTTTGACCTGGCTGGCCAGATGGCGTTAATTGGGATCTGACCCCGATTGATTTGGATGGGCCGCCCCGGGCGTCGTGGATCCATTTCCACAGTTTCAGGTAGCCGGTGAATTCGCTCTTGTCGTCGTCGAACTTGGCGTGTTGCTGGTCGGCTTGGGCTTGGGCGTCCATGGGGCGGTCGCGCACGTCTTGCACGCTCATGGCGCTGGCGATCACCAGCACTTCGTCCAATGCGTTGCGGCCACGGGCTTCCAAAATCATTCGGCCTACGCGGGGGTCCAGCGGCAGGCGGGCCAGCTCTTTGCCAATCGGCGTCAGCTCGTTGTCGTCATCGACTGCGCCCAACTCGGCCAAGAGTTGATAACCGTCGGTGATGGCGCGTTTGGAAGGCGCTTCGATGAACGGAAAGTCTTCCACCACGCCCAGGTGCAGTGACTTCATGCGCAAGATCACGCCCGCCAAAGACGAGCGCAAAATTTCGGGGTCGGTGAAGCGCGGGCGGCCTGCAAAGTCTTTGTCGTCGTACAGGCGAATGCAAATGCCATTGGCCACGCGGCCGCAGCGGCCCGCGCGCTGGTTGGCTGCGGCCTGGCTGATCGGCTCGACCATCAGTTGCTCGACCTTGCTGCGCAGGCTGTAGCGCTTGACGCGGGCGGTGCCGGCGTCGATCACGTAGCGGATGCCCGGTACGGTGAGCGAGGTTTCGGCCACGTTGGTGGCCAGCACGATGCGGCGGCCATTCGATGCCTCAAAAATCTGGTCTTGCTCGGCCTGCGACAGGCGAGCAAACAGCGGCAGCACTTCAGCGTTGCGGATCAGCGGTTGGTGCGCCAGGTGCTTGCGCAGGTGGTCTGCGGCTTCGCGGATCTCGCGCTCGCCCGGCAAAAAGATCAGGATATCGCCCCCTGCCCCGCCTTGCCAGAGTTCGTCCACGCCGTCGGCCATGGCCTCGTTCAGGCCGTAGTCACGAGTCTCTTCAAACGGGCGCCAGCGCTGCTCCACCGGAAAGGTGCGGCCCGAGACCATGATCACCGGGGCCGGGCCGTTGCGCGAGGCAAAGTGCTTGGCAAAGCGGTCGGCGTCGATCGTGGCCGAGGTGACGACGATTTTCAGGTCCGGGCGGCGCGGCAGGATCTGGCGCAGGTAGCCCAGCAAAAAATCGATGTTCAGGCTGCGTTCGTGCGCCTCGTCGATGATGAGCGTGTCATAGGCCTGCAGCAGCGGGTCGGTTTGGGTTTCGGCCAGCAAAATGCCGTCGGTCATGAGCTTGACCGAGGCGTTTTTGCTCAACCGGTCTTGAAACCGCACCTTGAAACCCACCACCTCGCCCAGCGGGGTCTTGAGTTCTTCGGCAATGCGCTTGGCCACCGAGCTGGCCGCAATGCGCCGGGGCTGGGTGTGGCCGATCATGCGGGCGCGTTCGCCGGGCTTGGCGTTGAGCTTGCCGCGCCCCAGCATCAGCGCGATTTTGGGCAGCTGCGTGGTCTTGCCCGAGCCGGTTTCGCCGCACACGATGATGACCTGGTGCTGGTCCATGGCGGCCATGATGTCGTCACGGCGGGCCGAGACCGGCAGACCTTCGGGAAAATCGATTTGGAGGGGGGAGTCGGACAAGGCGAAAACTTCTGTGAAAATCAATGCAAGAACAGTCGAGATTATCCCAGCCCCCAGCATTGACCGCACAAAACGCCCCACAGCCCATGTCCACAGTTTTCAATTTCACCTTCGTGCCCTGGTTCCGGTCGGTGGCGCCTTACATCCACATGCACCGGGGCAAGACCTTTGTGGTGGGCATCGCGGGCGAAGCGATTGCGGCGGGCAAGCTGCAAAACCTGGCGCAAGACCTGGCGCTGATTCAGAGCATGGGCGTCAAGATCGTGTTGGTGCATGGCTTTCGCCCCCAAGTCAACGAGCAACTGGCCGCCAAAGGCCACACGCCCCAATACGCCCATGGCATCCGCATCACCGACAGTGTGGCCCTCGACTGCGCGCAAGAAGCTGCGGGCCAGCTGCGCTACGAGATTGAAGCGGCGTTCAGTCAAGGCCTGCCCAACACCCCCATGGCGGGCTCCACGGTGCGGGTGATTTCGGGCAACTTCATCACGGCCCGGCCGGTGGGCATTGTGGACGGCGTGGACTTCATCCACTCTGGCTTGGTGCGCAAGGTGGACGTGGACGGCATCATGCGCACGCTGGACATGGGCGCGATGGTGCTGCTCTCGCCCTTTGGTTTTTCGCCCACGGGCGAAGCCTTCAACCTGGCCATGGAAGAAGTGGCCACCAGCGTCGCTACCGAGTTGCAGGCCGACAAGCTGATTTTTGTGACCGAGGTGCCGGGCATCCGCATCGAGCCCCATGCCCCGGCCAGCGAAGACAACCCGATCGACACCGAACTGCCACTGGCCGCGGCCAAGCAGTTGCTGGCCTCGCTGCCCCAGCCTACCGAGCCGACCGACATCGGCTTCTATTTGCAGCACTGCGTCAAAGCTTGCGAGGAGGGTGTGGAGCGCTCGCACATCTTGCCCTTTGCAGTAGACGGCGCTTTGCTTTTGGAGGTGTATGTGCACGACGGCATCGGCACCATGGTGATCGACGAAAAACTCGAAGAACTGCGCGAAGCCACCTCCGACGATGTGGGTGGCATCTTGCAGTTGATTGAGCCGTTTGAGAAAGATGGCACGCTGGTCAAGCGCGACCGCACCGAGATCGAGCGCGACATCGACCACTACACCATCATCGACCACGACGGCGTGATCTTTGCATGCGCGGCGCTCTACCCCTACCCCGAAGCCAAGACGGCCGAGATGGCGGCGCTGACCGTGTCGCCCCAGTCACAAGGCCAAGGCGATGGCGAAAAAGTGCTCAAACGCATCGAGCAACGCGCCCGCGCCATGGGGGTCAAAAGCATCTTCGTGCTCACCACCCGCACCATGCACTGGTTCATCAAGCGGGGGTTTGTGCAGCAAGACCCCGACTGGTTGCCCGAAGCGCGCAAGCGCAAATACAACTGGGACCGCAAGAGCCAGGTGCTGGTCAAGAAGCTCTGATCACAGGTCCAGCACCAGCCTTGCCGTCTGGCTGCGCGAACAGCAAATCAGCATCTGCGTATTCGCCTCTTGCTCCTCAGGGGTGAGGAACATGTCCCAGTGGTCGGGCGTGCCCGCAACCACTTGGGTCAGGCAGGTGCCGCACACGCCTTGCGAGCAGGAAAACGGCACCTCATGGCCCGCATCCTGCAGCGCGCTCAAGATGCTTTGCTCTTTGCCCACCTTCAAGGTCTGGCCACTTTTTTGCAAGTGAACTTCGAAGCTGCCATCGGCATCGGTGGGGGTCTGTGTCAAGTCTGGGGTGCTCATGCGGTGATCTCGGAGGAATTTTCCTGGGCCAATAAACGGTCGATGATACGGCGCGACTGCACGCCGCCCGAGTCGATGTTGAGCATCAAGAGTTTGCGCTCGGGCCAACGGCTGATGTTGGCTTGCTGCAGTTGCAGCATCTCCATGTCTTCGTTGAAGATGCCGCCTTGCCCCGAACGGATCTTGTCGGTCAGCGCCACGTCTTCGGGCTTGAATTGGCGGGCCATGCCCCAGTGGTACCAGTGCGAGGTTTCGGTCTCGGGCGTGATGAAGTCGACCACCACGCTGTAGGCCTTGTGCTCGGGTGCTGCGTCAAAACCACCTTGGCCGGTCAGGGCCACACCCACGTCGATCATGACGTGGCTGGGCGGCGAAAAGCGGCAAATTTGCCAGCGGTCCACCTTGGCCTGAGGGTCTAAGCCGTTGGCGCTCATGGCCATTTGCCAAAAAGGGGGGGCCTGGATGCCTAGCATGTGGCGCTGCAAGACGACTTGGTCTCCTTCCACCTTGGTTTCGCTGGGTGTCTCATCGATCTCGGGCTGGCCGATGCTGTTGGCGTGCACGTAGGTCTCGTGCGTCAGGTCCATCAGGTTGTCGATCATCAGGCGGTAATCGGCCTGGACGTGGTAAAGCCCGCCACCATAGGCCCAGGCGGGGTTGTCAAAAAATTCGAACTGGGGCAAGAGGGCCTGGTTGGCCTTGGCCTGATCGCCCGGCCAAACCCAGACAAAACCGTAGCGCTGCGCCACGGCGTAAGCTTTGATCGCTGGAAAGCCGCGCACGCGCTGACCCGGCATGTGCACGGTTTTGCCCTCGCAGCCCATCTCGAGACCGTGGTAACCACACACCAGTTTGCCCTGACAAACCTTGCCCAGGGACAAGGGGGCACCCCGATGGGGACAGAAGTCTTCGACCGCCGCCACGTGCCCGTCGGGGCCTTTGAAGAACACCATTTTTTCATTGCAAATGGTGCGCCCCAGGGGCTTGCTGCCCAGCGCTTCGAGTTCGGCCTCGGTGCAGGCCACATACCAGGTGTTTTGGATAAACATGTTTTAACCTCTATGGCAAATGCGTTGGATGACTGGCGCTCACAAGGCCTTGACTTCTTTGTCCACCAAGATAACCAAATCAGCGCCCGTGATCAAGGTGATGCGGTGCTCTGCGGCGAAATCATCGGCTTTGGTGCTGACTTGCCCCAAGCTGATGCAAACGCTGTTGCTGGCCTCGAGCGCATCGCGCTGGGCCACCAGGTCGCGCAGCGGCTCCAGGCCCATGGCGGCTGCTTTCCAGCGTTTGGCACTGACCACGGTGCGCACGCCTTTTTTTTCGAGCAACATGTCGGCCGCACCGGTGAGGGGCGTGACGCTGTAACCCTGGCGGGTGAAGGCCGAGTCCAGCACCACCGAAAAATCTCGCCAGCTCATGCCACCGAGGCTTTGCAAACCTTTTTCCACCAGCGCTGGACTGGGCAAGTTGCGCTGTCGCCAAAAGGCCATGCAACCGATCACAAAGAACGGGAAGCCCCCCAACATGCCCACGCCTGCGTACTTCTCGGGCAACAAGGCCCCAGCCGCCAGGGCCACCACGGCCACCAACACAAAACTGATCCACCATGGCGAGCGCAACAGCACCGCGAACAGCGACTTCTCGGACATCTTGAATTTCACACACGCTCCCTGTCGATCAAAAAAGCGGCCTGCATGGCCGCAGCGCACATTATCAAACGGGTGTGTCGCCAGCCAAGGTGATGCGGTGCATCACCCGGCGAAAACCGTGGTAATCGTTGACCGGGTTGTGCTGGGTGCAGCGGTTGTCCCACACCGCCAGAGAGTGGGCCTGCCAGACAAAGCGGCAAGTGAACTCGGGCTTGACTTGGTGCTGAAACAGAAAGTTCAGGATCGGGGTGCTTTCGGCTTCGGTCATGCCGACGATGCCCGAGGTGTGGGCCACATTCACGTACAAGGCTTTGCGCCCGGTTTCGGGGTGGGTGCGCACCAGCGGGTGGTGAGCCAAATAAGCTTGGGGGGCGTTGTCTTTGCCATCGCTTTTGATGCGGTCTTCGCGGGTTTTGGAGACATCGGCTTTGGCCGAACTGCTGATGCCCACCAGGCCATCGAGCAATGACTTCAGGGTCTCGGACAGGGTGTCCCAGGCCAGGTACTGGTTGGCAAACAGGGTGTCACCCCCGTAGGGCGGCACCTCTTTAGCCAACAACATCGAGCCCATGGGCGGCCGCTCCAAGTAGGTGGTGTCCGAGTGCCAAATGCCACCAAAGTTAACTTTTTCGTGCTCGAGTTTTTTGACTTCGATGACACAGGGAAAGCCGTCGAGGCCTTTCACAAAAGGGTATTCGACCGGCTGACCCAGGGTGTGCGCAAAGCGCATGAATTGATCAGGCGCAAGATCCTGGTCGCGGAAAAAAATGACCTGGTGCTGCAGCAAGGCGGCGCGAATGGCCTGTTGCAGATCGGCCGTGAGGGGCTGGGTCAAATCAACCCCGTGCAGCTCAGCGCCCAAAGCGCCTGCGATTTGTCGAATGATCATGTTTTCATTGTTGCACAGGCACTTGGGTAAACCCCCATCCGAAATGTCCGCCGCGAGACAAGCGCTGGCGCGACTTCGTGTCATTCTGAACTCCTTGTTTTCTGGAGCTGACATGTTCAATCGCCGTTGGAATTTTTGGGTCCTGTCCTTGGGCCTGTGCATGGTTCAGGGCGCGGCCCTGGCGCAAGATTTTTTATCAAAACCCGTGCGCATTGTGGTGCCACAGACACCGGGCGGTGCATCCGACGCACTGGCCCGCATCGTGGGACAAAAGTTGAGCGAGAAATGGGGCCAGTCGGTGGTGATCGAAAACCGCGCTGGGGCCGGTGGCAACGTGGGCATGGAGCATGTGGCCCAGGCCACGGCCGACGGCCACACGCTGCTGATGAGCTACGCCGGTTCGCACGCCATCAACGCGGCCTTGTACAAAAAACTGCCCTTCGATCCTGAAAAAGATTTTGAGCCCGTGGCCACCTTGGCCACCCTGCCCTTTGTGCTGGTGGTGCGCCCGGACTCTCCCGTCAAAAGCATCAAGGACCTGGCAGAGCAAGGTCAGCGCTCGCCTTTGACTTTTGGCTCCGCAGGCAACGGTTCGGTGAACCATTTGTTGGGCGTCATGTTCAACGCCGCTGCCAACACCAAGCTCGAACACATTCCCTACCGTGGCGCGGCTCCGGCCATGCAGGACCTGATGGGCGGCCAGATCAACATGGTGTTCACCAGCTTGCCTTCGGTCTCGGGGGCCATCAAGAGCGGCACCTTGCGCCCGGTGGCGGTGACCAGCGCGGCGCGCTCGGGCAACTTCCCGGGCATCCCAACGATTGCCGAAGGGGGCTTCAAAGAATTTGATGTGTCGCCCTGGTTTGGTTTGTTTGCCCCGGCCAAGACCCCGGCGGCGGTGATCCGCCGCATCAACCAGGATGTGCAAGAGGTGCTGAAAAACAAGGACGTGATCGATCGCTTCAATGCGCAAGGCGCCGATGTGCTGATCACCCAACCGGCTGAGTTTGCGGGGATGTTGAGAAAAGACCTGGCCAAGTGGAGCGTGGTGGTCAAGGCCTCTGGCGCACAGATTGACTGACCCTGACAACCAAGAAACACCCCATGAACTTGAACAAAATTTCTCGCCGCACTGCTGTGGCCTTGGCGCTGAGTCTGAGCACCAGCGCTTTTGCCCAGAACTGGCCTGACAAGCCGATCCGCATCGTGGTGGGTTTTGCGCCCGGTGGTTTCACCGATGTGCTGGCGCGCACCATTGGCCAAAAGCTGCAAGAGCGGCTGGGGCAGTCGGTGGTGGTGGACAACAAGGCCGGTGCTGCGGGCACCGTGGGCGCCGACATTGTGGCCAAGGCCAGGCCCGATGGCTACACGCTGTTGCTGGGCCACAGCAATTCCAACTCGGTGGCCCCGGCGCTTTACCCCAAGCTGCCATACGACGTGGTGAAGGATTTCACGCCCATCATCCGGGTGGCGTCCACGCCATTGCTGTTGACGGTGAACCCGGGCGTGCCCGCCACCGATGTCAAATCGTTTGTGGCGCTGGCCAAACAAAAGCCGACGGGCCTGAGCTTTGCGTCGTCGGGCAGCGGCAGCGCACAGCACTTGGCGGCGGCCCGCTTCATGCTGGCGACCCAGACGCAGATGAACCACATTCCCTACAAGGGCAGCGGCCAGGCGATTGTGGATTTGCTGTCGGGTCAAGTGAACCTGAACTTTGAAAGCCCGCCCAACGTGCTGCCGCACTACCAGGCGGGCAAGCTGCGGGTGCTGGCCATTACCAGCGAAAAACGCTCGCCCCTGATGCCCAATGTGCCCACCCTGGCCGAAGCCGGTGTGCCCAACGCCGAGATGCTGCAGTGGTTTGCGGTGCTGGGGCCTGCCAAGCTGCCCGCCGAGATCACCCGACGCTTGAACACCGAAATTGCCGCGATTTTGAAGTTGCCCGATGTGGCCGAAAAAATCGCCTCGCAAGGCGGTGAAATCATTGGCGGCACGCCCGAATCGTTTGCAGCGTTCATTCCCGAAGACAGCGCATCCTGGGCCAAGCTGGTCAAGGACGCCAATGTGCGCATGGACTGATGTGTGAAACCCCTTCCCAAAACCACAGACCTGTGCGATGCCTGCGATGAGGCGCAGGCCTGCGCTGCGTTGTTTCAAACTTTTGGCTTGCGACGGGCCTTCACCGGGCCGATTCGCACCCTGCGCATCCACGAAGACATTGCCCTGATGCGCGACACCGTGAGCCAAGCTGGTCAGGGCCAAGTGCTGGTGATTGACGGGGGTGGCTCGTTGGCCCGCGCCTTGTTTGGTGACGTGATGGCCGAGCTGGCCTCGCGCAATGGTTGGGCGGGCCTGGTCATTCATGGCGCGGTGCGCGATGTCGATGAATTGAACACCATCGACATTGGCGTGAAGGCTTTGGGCACTGTGCCCAAGCGCGGCAGCCGCACCGGTGCGGGCGAGCGCGATGTGCCGGTGCACTTTGGCGGCGTGACCTTCACGCCCGGCGACCACCTGGTGGCCGATGCCGATGGCGTGATCGTGCTGCCCACGGGTTTGACAGCGGCCGACATTGCCGTTCAGGATGTGGTGGCCGCCACAGCTGCTTATGCAGCAGGCCCGCCGGCAACACCCAAGCCATGAGCCCTCGCACCCTGTACCAGCGCATCGTGGATGCGCACACGGTGCGGCCGCTGGGGGACAGCGGACAAATTTTGCTGTACGTGGACCGCCAGGTGCTGAACGAATACACAAGCCCACAGGCTTTTGCGGCCTTGCACGCGCAGGGGCGCAAAGTGTGGCGACCCTCCTCCACTTTCGCGGTGGTGGACCATGTGAACGCCACCACGCCGGTGCGCAATGCACGCACCATGGCGCTGGTGGACGCCGACCGGGCCCGGCAAGTGCGCACGCTGGCCGAGAACTGTGTGCGGCACGGCATTGCGTTGTTTGACATGCTGGACGATCGACAAGGCATTGAGCATGTGGTGGCCAGCGAGCAAGGCTGGGTGCTGCCGGGCATGGTGATGGCGGCGGGCGACAGCCACACCACCACGCATGGGGCCATGGGGGCTTTGGGTTTTGGCATTGGCAGCAGCGAGATCGAGCACCTGCTGGCAACCCAAACGCTGATTTACCGCGCGCAAAAAAACATGCGCGTCACGGTGCACGGTCAGATGCCCCCCGGGGTCACGGCCAAAGACCTGGTGCTGAGCCTGATCGCGCAGATCGGCGCCGATGGGGCGTCGGGCCATGTGATCGAGTACGCCGGCGAGGCGATTCGGGCCATGGGCGTGGAAGGCCGTTTGACGCTGTGCAACATGAGTGTGGAGGCCGCTTCGCGCGGCGCCATCGTTGCGCCCGATGACCGGCTGTTTGATTATTTGCATGGCCGACCCCGGGTGCCGCAAGGCCCTCAGTGGGACGCGGCCGTGGCGCATTGGCGCTTGCTGCGCAGCGACGACGGTGCGGTGTTTGACCGCGAGGTCAGCCTGAACGCCAGCACACTGGCCCCACGCGTGACCTGGGGCACCAGCCCAGACCAAGGCGTGCCCATCGACGGTGTGGTGCCTGACCCTGACCACGAAAGCGACCCACAACGCCAGCGCGGCATGCAACGCGCCTTGGTCTACATGGACTTGCAACCCGGCCAGCCCTTGCAGGGCTTGCCCATCAGCCACGCCTTTATTGGCTCGTGCACCAACAGCCGCATCGACGACCTGCGCGATGCGGCGCGTTTTTTGAAAGGCCGACGTGTCGCTCCGGGTGTGCGGGCCTTGGTGGTGCCGGGCTCGTCGATGGTGCGTGCGCAGGCCGAGGCCGAAGGCTTGGGCCGCATTTTTGAAGAAGCGGGTTTCGAATGGCGTCAGGCCGGTTGCTCGATGTGCGTGGCCATGAACGAAGACCACCTGAACGCCGGGGACCGCTGCGCCTCCAGCACCAACCGCAATTTTGAAAGCCGCCAGGGCCTGGGCGCACGCACCCACCTGATGAGCCCCGCCATGGTGGCGGCTGCTGCCGTCAGCGGGGCGCTGACCGATTTGCGCACCCTGCCCTGTCATTAAAGGCGCTGGCATGACATGCCCTTTTCAAGCCATCACCACCCTCGCGGGTTGCGCTGCCGCCCTGCCCTTGCCGCATGTGGACACCGACCAGATCATGCCCAAGCAGTTCCTCAAGGGCATCGACCGGCAAGGCCTTGCGCAAGGGTTTTTGCACGACATGCGTTTTGACGCATCGGGCCAAGCGCGCCGCGATTTTGTGTTGAACCAAGCGCCGTGGACTGAGGCGACGTTTTTGATCACGGGCGCCAATTTTGGTTGTGGCTCCAGTCGCGAGCACGCGGTATGGGGCATGCGCGAGTTGGGCATCCGCTGCGTGCTGGGCACCAGCTTTGGCGGGATTTTCAGCGACAACTGCATGCGCAATGGCGTGCCAGCGCTGTTGTTGCCTGCCGCCGAAGTGGCACGCTTGATGGCCCTGGCCCAAGACCCGAAGCGCTGCCAAATGGCGCTGGATTTGGCGGCCCAAACGCTGCACACCCCGGGCGATGGCCAGACCTTGCGCTTTGACATCGACCCGCTGCACCAAGAGATGCTGCTGCGCGGCCTGGATGCGGTGGGCATGAGCCTGACCCATGTGCCGGACATCCACGCGTTTGAAACCCGCTATCTACCCGCCAACCCTTGGGTGGTGCCACCTGCGGCAAAGCACCCTCAGGAAAAACACCCGCAGGAGAAATGACATGGTCCATTATTTTGACGAAGCCCGCGTTCAGCAACTGCTGAGCGTGCCCGATTTGCTGCAAGGCGTGCGCGAAGCCCTGGTGGCGCTGACGCTCGGCCAGGTGGTCCAGCCGCTGCGCATGGTCATGCCCATTGGCGATGCCTCAGCCGATGGGCTGCTGTTTTTGAAGCCCGCCCAACTGGGCGATGCGCTGAGCACCAAGCTCATCACCCTGGTGCCCGGCAACGCGCAAAAAGGTTTGCCCACGCTGCTGAGCACGATTGTGTTGATGGACCCGGCCACGGGCCAAACCCTGGCCGTGATGGAGGGCAACACCATCACCGCCATGCGCACGGCAGCGGCATCTGCCGTGGCGGCCGATGCGCTGGTGCCGCGCACGCCCCAGGTGGTGGCCATGCTGGGCAGCGGCGTGCTGGCGCGCAGCCACGCGCAAATGCTGCGGGCCGTGCGCGAAGTGTCTGAAATCCGTGTCTGGAGCCCCACGGCCGCCAACGCGCAGCAGTGCGCAAAAGACATTGGTGGCGTGGCCTGCGCCAGCGCCGAAGAAGCGGTGCGCGGCGCCGACATCGTGTGCACCGTGACCAACGCCAGTGAGCCAGTGCTGCAAGGCGCCTGGCTCAAGCCCGGCGCTTTTGTCGCCGCCGTGGGCGCGCCCCGCCCGACTTGGCGCGAGCTGGACAATGCCGCCATGAGCCACTGGGTGGTGGCCGACCAGCGTGAGGCGGCCGAGAAAGAATCGGGGGATGTGCTGCTGTCGGGTGTCAAAGTGGCCGCTGAGATTGGCGAGATTTTGTGCGGGCGTGTGGCCGCGCCGCCTGCTGGCACCACGGTCATTTTCAAATCGCTGGGCCAAGCGGTGGAGGACACGGTGGCGGCACGGCTGGTCTACCAGGCGGCCTTGGCCGAGGGACAGTCCACATGAGCAGCACCGATGTGGTGGTTGTGGGCAGCGGCGTGATGGGTGCGGCCACGGCCTATTGGTTGACCCGCTTGCAACCTGGACTGCGCGTGACGCTGGTCGAGTCGGACACCCACTACGAAAAAGCCTCGTCATCGCTCTCAGCCAGCTCGATCCGCCAGCAGTTCACCTGCCCCGTCAACATCCGTTTGAGCCAATTCGGCATCGCGTTTTTGCGCGAGGCCGAGCAGCACCTGGGCCTGCCCGATCACCCAGTGGCGCTGGGTTTGCAAGAGCCCGGCTATTTGTACCTGGCCCAACCCGAACAAGCGGCGGCGATGCAAACCGCGCACCAGATCCAAAAGCAAGCTGGGGCCGATGTGACCTTGCTCGGCCCCGAGGCTTTGCGCCAACGCTACCCGTGGCTGAATGTGGACGATGTGGCGCTGGGCAGCCTGGGCCTGAGCGGCGAGGGTTGGTTTGACGGCCCTGCGCTGCACCAGGCGTTCTTGAAAAAAGCCATGGCGCAAGGTGTGCAGCGCCTGCCCGACCGGGTGGTGGGCCTGGAACACACGGCCAGCCAAGTGACCGCAGTGCGGCTGGCCAGTGGCGGCAGCTTGCCCAGCGGTCAAGTCGTCAATGCGGCGGGGCCTTGGGCTGGCCATGTGGCGGCCATGGCCGGGGTGCACTTGCCTGTCGAGGCGGCTCGGCGCACAGTATTTGTGCTGTCATGCCCCGAGCCCTTGCCGCAGTGCCCCTTGCTGATCGACCCGAGCGGCTGGTGGCTGCGGCCCGAAGGCCGGTTTTTGATCAGCGGCGCAGAGCCTTTGCACACCGAACCTGACCTGCCGTTGGAACCCAACTGGGCCGAATGGAACGACGAACAATGGGCCTCACTGGCGCACCGCATCCCGGCACTCGCAGCCTTGCGGGTAGAGCGGGCCTGGGCGGGTTATTACGAGATGAACACCTTTGATCACAACGCCGTGATCGGCCCGCACCCTAAGCTGCGCAACCTGTATTTCATCAATGGTTTTTCGGGCCACGGCATGCAGCACGCTGCAGGGGCTGGCTTGGCACTGGCCGAGTGGCTGCTGCTGGGGCAGGCGCAAACCATCGACGTGCAAGAGCTGGGTTTTGAGCGTCTGGTGCAAGATCGTCCGCTTCGCGAGTTGGCGGTGATCGGCTGACACTAAAGGTCTTCCCGAGCTTCAATCTGCAGTCGCTGCACCACCGCGCCCCGGGTGCCCGCCACCGCTCGGATGCGCAAGGCGGGACCCGCTTCAAGCACCAAGCGGCAGTGGTAATCGAGCCCATCGGTCTGACCCGGGCAATGGCTGGCGATGCGGCGGTGCCACTGCCGCTTGCCGTCGATCTCTAGCGTCAACGCGTGCCAAGTGTCTGTGTTGTCTTCGGGCACGCGCACCAGCAAACTCACATCGATGTCGAACGTGCGTGAACGTTTGAGTGCGCCGGGAATATGGAGCACCGCCACCGCATCGCCCACCTCGGTGCGCCACAACTCGGGTTTTGCAATGGAGGCCATGGGCTTCAGGCTTGCAGCAAGGTCTGAAGTTCGCCGTTGTCGATCAGGCGGCGCAGGTCATTGGCCCCGCCGACCAAGGTGCCGCGCACAAAGACCATCGGGAAAGTGGGCCACCCAGTCCACATCTTCAAGGCATTGCGCAAACGCCATTGCGAAAAATAGCTGCCAAATTCAATGTATTCGTGCGCCACGCCCGCCGCAGTCAAGGCCTTGCGCGCCTTGGCCACAAAGGGATTGCCTGACAAACCCACGACCACCACCGGGTGCTGGGCGATGGCCGTTTGCACCTGCGCCACCACAGCCGCATGCCATTGCGCAATGAACGGGCGAATACCGGGATGGATGGCGGACTCGGCAAGTACAGGTCTGATCATGGGTTCACTTGAAAGGTAGAAACGACGACTTGGCCGCGTCACGAGGGGGCGTGCTCAATGAAAAACGGGTCACACCCTTGTGAGATGTAACCCGTTGATTTTATGAAGAATAAATGGTCGGCGTGGCGGGATTCGAACTCGCGACCCCTTGCACCCCATGCAAGTGCGCTACCAGGCTGCGCTACACGCCGACAAGCTGACGATTATAGCTGGAATCCACGCCCGTTCAGACCGTGAGCATGGCGCGAATTTGCAAAAGCTCTTGATGTACCGACAAGGCCGATTCAAAACCTGGTCGGTACGATGTCTGGGTTGTCATTTCATGGGCCAGTTCATCTGGCGGCATGCCCTGTGCAGCCTCCATTTCAGCGCTGTTGTCTTCCAGACTTTCATCCAAGAATGCGCCCGAGCGCATGAGTTGACGTTCACTTTGGGTCAGCTCCAGCAGCTTATTTCGTGCGCCGCTGATGGTGAAGCCTTGGTCGTACAACAGCCCGCGTATTCTGCGGATCATCATCACTTCATGGCGCTGGTAATAGCGGCGATTACCCCGTCGTTTGACCGGCCGAAGTTGCGTGAACTCCTGCTCCCAATACCGCAAGACATGCGGCTTGACGCCACACAGCTCACCCACCTCACCAATGGTGAAGTAGCGTTTGGCTGGAATGGCGGGAAGCAAACTGTCCATGACTGACAACACGTTATCTGGAAAACCTTGGAGCTTACTGCAAGTGTGTTCACCTCGTCTAGCCCTGATTTGGGCTTGCAAACGCGTGATCCGTTGCGCAGGCGAAAAATGCACCTGAATCTGGGGGTCCTCTCGTTTTCGGTGCAATAAGTGGCGGTTGGAGAGCAAGCATTGGCGTAGGTGTGTTTCAGTAAGCCAATGATTTCAAAGGCTTTTCTGTTCACTATTTTCCGGCTGTTTTGCGGCGTCAAACCGTGATCAATACCCCAAAGAAACCAAAATATCGTCCGCATGGGGCTGTTGGAGCATGCAAGGTGCTTTCCCGTCGGGCTAAACCATGTGGAAGTGGCCTCCTAAATCGGCGTAAAGCATCTCAAAAGGGCTGAATAAAGGTCGGGGGAGCCATAGTGTGCGTCTCTATCGCGAAGAGCTGACAATCGTCGGGCAATAAAGTCACTTTTGAAAGTGAACAAGAAAGCCTTTGAAATCAACGATCTACCCACACCACCCCCGCGCCAGTGCTGGGTTTGCGAACCGCCACTTATTGCACTGAAAACGAGGGGACCCCTCGTCACGGGCGGCGGGCTGCAGTTTGACCAGGTACCGCGGGCGCTCGGCCAAGGCGTGAACGACAACGCCGCCCAAGTGGTGGGTGAGCTGCTGTGGGTGCTTTGGTGTTTGACGCTGTCGATGGGTGCGCTGGGGGTGGCGTACCTGGGGCGGGCGGCTTGGAAGATGGGGCGGGGGAAAGCGCGCCCAGTCTCGGTTGCGCGAACCCGTCGTTATTTACCTTTTTGATTCTTGGCTTGCTGCATGTCCGTGATGGTCTGCAGTAGCTGTGCATTCTGTGCGGTTGCGGCTTTCAGCTGATCCGTGAGCTGAGTGGCGCGGGTTTTGATTTCGTCGGCACGCACCTCGGCAACGGCCAAATCGCGTTCACGGTCGCGCAGCTGATCGCCCAGCCCCTTCACAGTTGATTGCGCAACGTCGAGTTGCTTGCTCAAATCCGTTGCTTCTTGTCGGGCCGCTTCGAGCTCGCTGCTCAGCTGGTCGGCCAGGTCTGCCGCCTCTTGGCGCTGCGCTTCAAGCCCTTGACGATCGTTCTCCAGGGCCTCGCGCTCAGCCGACAAACGCCCGTTGCAGATCTGGAGCGCCTGCGTCCAAATGTCCGTGCCAAGCTGCTCTAAAAGCTCGGTGATGGCCTGCGGCGCGGCCTCTTGCACCGGAGTTTCTTTGGCGGCTTTGCGCGCGCGCCATTCGGTCATGGCCTGGCTGATCGTGGTGTAGCTGCCGCCACCCAGCGCCTTGCGCACACTGGCGAGCGTGGGGTTGTGGCCAGCGGCATCGACCTCGTCGGCAATCTCAAAAATTCGCGTGGTGGTGGTGGAGGTCATGATATATCCCGGTTGTAGTGTGTAGTATTAGTATACACAATACTACAACATACAAATGTAAATTTTTTGAGGGGGCGTCTGACCATTCCGCCAGATTTTGAGCAGGCCCCACATAGCGCTGCTGGTCACCTTCTCCAGGCGCACCCGTGAATGTGACCTCTTGAGTTGCGTCCAAAAACTCCTGCAATTGCGCAACGGTACGCAGCTTTGCCTCATCCATATTGATCACCATCCTTAGATGATCAAGGCACCAGTTCAGCGGCTGAAATCCGCCCTCAGGCTCATTTTTGGGTGGAAATACGCGTCTCCTTCAGGCTCACACCTTATTGGACAAGGCTCTGGTAAGAAATGCCGTCAGATTGCAGATTAGCACCACGCTAAAGTAGTAACGTCCTAGAATGAGGAAAAGTTCTATCTATCAATCGGTCTTAGGTGTGATCATGATGGTAAGTCTGAAGAAGGTACGGCTCACTCATGCAGTCATAGGTGTACAAACGCTTAAAAATTCTTTTCATATCAAACCCAATCGCAATTTTAGTTTGAGAGAGCTGGCGGATTCAAAAGTGAAGTGCAACACCTGCCAACCCTGTAAGGTCCGCAGATGCAAATCACTCCACTCAATCGCTACAAACAGATCCAACCCGAAGAGCGCGTGACTCTCGCCAGCCTCCATGTTCAGAACTTCACCGTGCGAGAGATTGCCCGAACCCTTGGGCGCGCGCCCAGCACCATCACGCGCGAGCTAAGCCGCAATAGCTGCGATGGCGCCTACGCCAGCAAGAGCGCCGAGGGTTGTGCGGCCAAGCGCCGAATGCAGGCCCGTCCTGTTCCAAAGTTGCACAAAGAAAGCATCCTGTTTGGCATCGTCCATCACCTGTTATGCATTCGGTGGTCGCCCGAGCAAATATCGATGACACTGTCAGCCACTTATCCCAAGGGCCATGAACACCGCGTGTCACACGAAACCATCTACAACTGCATCTACGCCCAGCCCGTGGGCGAGCTCAAGCGTGATCTGATCAAAGCGCTGCGCCAAGCGCACAACAAGCGCGTGCCTCGCAGCAAAGGGCAAGACCGCAGGGGCCAAATTCCTGACATGGTCAGTATTCATGTACGCCCTCCTGAGATTGAAGACCGCCAGTTCCCGGGCCACTGGGAAGGTGACCTAATCAAGGGCGAATCCAATGGCAGCGCCGTGGGCACGCTGGTGGAGCGCACCAGCCGATTGCTGATGTTGGTCAAGCTGCCAGAGGTCAAACCAGCCAGTGCGCTCAATGTGCTGCAGGGTTTCACGGACAAGTTGCTGAGCATTGCTTTACCCCTGCGCCTGAGCATGACTTATGACCAGGGCCGTGAGATGGCGATGCACAAGGAGTTGAGCAAACGCACCGGTATCGCGGTGTACTTTTGTGATCCCCACAGCCCGTGGCAAAGGGGCTCAAACGAGAACATGAATGGCTTGGTGAGGCAGTACCTGCCCAAGGGAACTGATTTGTCTGTTTACAGCCAGGTAGAACTGGACGCGATTGCAGACGAAATCAACAACCGCCCACGCAAAGGTTTGGGGGTACGATCGCCGTTGTCTGTTTACCGTGAACTGCTTGCAAACAGCCAGCAACACTCCACTCTCATCCACTGAAATCAAGGGTGTTGCACTTCATTTTGAATCCGCCGCTAATATTCCATGATCACTTTATTTTTTTGAAAACCGCAATGATTTCTATTCCTAGTGGAGATTTTTATATTTCTTTAAAAATTTACTTATTTCTCCAGTACTGTTTAAGCTGTGAAAATTGTATGTATCCGAAGTTTTTACATTTCACGAATCGTGGAATTTTTTGAAATTAAATTTAGTTAAAATCATATTAACGTTTACACTTGATGTTAAATTAATATATTTGAGAAATTAAAAATATGCCTTACACATTCACTGTCGATGAGAAAAGTACTGGCTTCTTTTCTTCAAAAGCTAGCGATTATAAAGATGCACCTGCATCAATATTAACAACTTTTAAATTGGCTCCTGGTACCCTTCAAGCTGCCAATGGTCTCCTTGGGATTGGTGATGTTGATGCATATGATTTAGGTTATTTGTATAAAGGTACGTATAGTACAACTGCTAGCAATGATTTTTGGCTCTTTTCTTTTACTGGCTACTCATATTTTTTAACTCCATCTGTTACGATTTATGATTATCAAGGTAACGCGCTTGCTGGTGGATTGCTTAGTTCAGTTAATTATGAAGTATTTGCTCCAGGTCATTATTTTATTTCAGTTAATGGGTTTGCATCTGAATCTGTACAATATTCTGTTTCGTATACAAGACAAGCGCCAGTAAATATAAATGCAAGTACAGATGCTACTATTTCGGGAGCACCAACGGTTGGGTCAGAGTTAAGTCTTGTTGGTGGATATTCTGATGCAAATGGGATATCAACTTCAATTCCAACTGTTTATTGGTTTTCAGGTAATGAAATTGTTGAAATAGGTTTAAAATACTCCGTTAAAGAATCTGATATTGGTAAAATTATTTACCCCATTATTCAATTCACTGATGATGCTGGATACCTGGAAACTATTGGTCCTGAATTTGGTTTAACTATATTCGCAGTTAATGACGTGCCAGTGGCGACTGCAGTGTCAGTAATGACAGATGAGGACACGGCCAAGACTGGAACGCTTGCTGGAACTGATGTTGAAGGTTCAAGCCTGACGTTTGCGAAGGTGGCTGATCCGACTAACGGCACGGTCACGATCAATGCGACCACAGGTGCATACACCTATACGCCTAATGCAAACCATAACGGCAGCGACAGCTTCACGTTCAAAGTGAACGATGGGACGGTGGATTCAGCAGTAGCGACAGTGTCGATTACGGTTGCAGCTGTGAATGACGTGCCAGTGGCGACTGCAGTGTCAGTAACGACAGATGAGGACACGGCCAAGACTGGAACGCTTGCTGGAACTGATGTTGAAGGTTCAAGCCTGACGTTTGCGAAGGTGGCTGATCCGACTAACGGCACGGTCACGATCAATGCGACCACAGGTGCATACACCTATACGCCTAATGCAAACCATAACGGCAGCGACAGCTTCACGTTCAAAGTGAACGATGGGACGGTGGATTCAGCAGTAGCGACAGTGTCGATTACGGTTGCAGCTGTGAATGACGTGCCAGTGGCGACTGCAGTGTCAGTAACGACAGATGAGGACACGGCCAAGACTGGAACGCTTGCTGGAACTGATGTTGAAGGTTCAAGCCTGACGTTTGCGAAGGTGGCTGATCCGACTAACGGCACGGTCACGATCAATGC
>Ga0247831_1000919_pt1 | contig 60249 bp, 43 predicted proteins | sample LaCruzMarch2015__9_FD_192406 | JGI IMG/M metagenome (GOLD analysis project Ga0247831, IMG submission 192406) | Freshwater microbial communities from meromictic Lake La Cruz, Castile-La Mancha, Spain - LaCruzMarch2015_1m | ecosystem: Environmental > Aquatic > Freshwater > Lake | place: Spain...
CTGGCATCGTCAGCGCCGCCAACAACCTGATCGTCTTGGATGAGCCGACCAACCACTTGGATATTCCCAGCGCAGAACGCCTGGAAACAGCCCTTTCTATGGATCCAAAGGATGGCGGCTATGACGGCGCGCTCATCCTGATTAGCCATGATCGCGCGCTTCTCTCCGCATGCTGCGATCGCCTGCTGATTCTTGATGGCGAAGGCAACGCCCGCGACTTTGACGGTGGCTGGGACGAATGGGAAGCCAAGGAAGCTGAAGAGCGCTCGCAGCGTGACGCGGTCGAACGCGCCGCTGCTGATCGCGAGAAAGCAAAGACCGAACAACGCACGCGACCAGAGTCGTCCGGGAAGAACGGATCAGGTTCCAATAGTTCCACGAACAATAAGGGTGCCGGCAACAAGGCCAACGGCGCATCAAGTTCAAAGGGATCATCAAGCGCCACTGCTGGCGATCCAAAGCTTGCGCGCATGAACCTTGAGCAGATCGAAGCACGTATCACGGCGATCGAAACGCGTACGCGCGCCATCGATACTGACCTGATGAACCCAAAGGTCTACGCCGATTCCGCAAAGTCGCGCACACTCACTCAGGAACGCGAACGGCTCCAGCAAGAGCTGGAGCCGCTGGAGTTTGAGTGGAGCCGGCGCAGCGAGTAATCAGCTGCTCATGACAACGATGCCGTCACCGTCTACTAATTCGATGGTGCCGGAATTCAGTAGGCGGGCAGTGTCCAAGGCGATGGTGTATTCCGCACCCCAAACTCCGTGGATCGCTTCGAACTTCTCGACAGGTGTGATGACATTTAAATTCGAGCGATGCCGCACGGTGTATTTGCCCTTTGGCACACCAATCGCAATAACCATCAAGGCGCCGTTGTTGATGTCCACAGCCAAAGTCAGTGTGCCGGACGTGGCAGTGGGGGTTCCATTCTTGCCAACGAGGCCGCGCTTGAAGGTGGCCTTGTCAAACCGTAAAGCGGCGCCCGGATGCTCCATAGCTTCAAAGATCTGCTTCGATGACGCATTACCCAGCGCATACTCCGAAACCTTCAGCGCGAAACTACTGTTGTTTAACTGGAATACCAACGCCACCGTCAACGCCGCAGTCAAAGCGATCGAGGCTGCACGCCAGTAGTACGAACTGACAGTGAACCGCTCGACATCCTTGCGGAGGACAGCGAGTTCCATTGCCTGCTCAACCAAGTCCTTGGTGTCGACCGAACGCGCCACGCGACGACTGCCGCGCGATGCCATCCGTCCAATCAGGGCGATCGGTGCAAACTGTGATTCTTGCTGCTCAACGGCGGTCATCACCCGGGTCAGCGTCTGTAACTTGAGTTCGGCGGACGGCTCCTCCGTCGACAAGAACGCCGGGTCAGCAACCGCGGCCGCCTGGATGACCCGCAACTCCGCCTGCAGCGCTGCTGGCGAATCGCGGAAGGCGCGATCAAATTGCGCCGCATCGACATCATCAAGCAAGCCCAAGGCGTCGAGCACGGCAAGTGCTCGCAAGTCGGGTCCACGCCCTGCTTCGGGTGTCATTCGGTCACTGAAATTGTTGCCATCGTTGAACTGCATCAAATCCCCTTGTGTTACTGTTGACCCGTTCGCAGGCCACGGTCGATCGGCTGCCTTACGCCGAAGAATCTTGTCCATGATTTTTGTTATCAGACATGAGCCGATCGCGGAGCCGAGCAAGCCCTCGGCTGAGGGCGCTTTTCACCGTTCCCAGCGGAGCATTGAGCTGCTCGCTCACCTCACGAAGGGTGAAACCCTGGATGTAAGTCCGCTCGATCACCACCCGTTGCAATTCCGGCAGTTCAGCCACCCGCCGCTGCAGAATCTCCAGGTCATGATTTCCACCCACATCGCGCGGCGGCATCACCACCGGTCCAAGGAAATCGACCGATGAATCCAGCCCCAATTGCTCCGGGCGCGCACTCTTACGACGCAAGCGGTCGATCAAATGCCGGCGAGAAATCAGCATGACCCACGTCACCAATTTGGCGCGATTGGGGTCAAACCGGTCCGCGGTCTGCCACAGACGAATAAAGGTCTCCTGAACCGCGTCCTCAGCCTCTGCTCGGGAGGGCATCATTTGCCGGGATGTCTTGTAAACCAGCCCCACAAAGCGGTCGTACAGCTCCGCCATGGCCGCTTCGTCGCCCTCGCCGACCTTCTGCATCAACAGCCAGTCATCATGTTCAGCAGGTTCCAAGGGTTCTCCCTTCCGCAAGAAGCATTGACAGAGCCGACAACACGGAGTGTGCCTCCGACTCTCGGAGATTGAGACGCTATTCCGCCAGAATTCGTTCAGATTTCGATTGAGTTTCGCTCAGATGGTGGCAAACTACACCTGACTGCTGCTGTGCGTGCCCTCCCAGCCCTCTGCGAACTACGTGATGACCAAGACAACAGGTCTCCCATATTCGTTGTGCAACAAGCCGTCTCGCAGCGGCGCGAGCGATGCATTCGCCTCGCAGCGTGCCTTCACCGTCATTGAACTGATTGTCTGCATGGGTATCGTCGCGGTGTTGTGCGGCATCCTGCTGCCATCGTTGCGCGCAGCACGGGAGGCGTCGTGCAAACTCAACTGCAACTCCAACCAGCGTCAGATTGGCACAGCGATCGTGGCATACGGCATGCAGTCAAACAGCCGGGTTCCACAGAGCGTGAATGCCGAGGGCAATCAACCACGGCGGCAAGAGTTGATGGCCTCTCGCTTGAAGGATGGCTCCATGCCCGGGTCCGCTGGATGGGACGGATTGGGATTCTTGGTCAAGGGTGGATACCTCGGCAACTGCCAATGCCTCTACTGCCCCAGCCATCACGGCGACCATTCCTTTGGTCGCTACGCAGACGACTACGCAAGCAAGGACTCGGCGAGTGTGCAGATCTATACGAACTATCACTACTCCGGGCACATCCTTCGGCAAATGGGCGCAGGAATGCCAGCGACTCGTGAGACAGCCATCACCATCGACTCCGGCAGTGACGTTCTCCTCCTCACCGATGGACTGCGAACCCGTTCCGATTTCAATCACGAAACCGGTCTCAACCGAATGATGGCTGACCTCAGCATCGAGTGGTGGGCTGATACGGGCAATCAGTTGCGCAGCAAGATTCCAGAGATCGCGGTGATTGCGGGTGCATCATCCTCCTCATCAGCATCGTCATCACCGATAAACTACGACAGCATCTGGGATCAAATCAACCCACAGCCACCTGGTGAAAGCCCCTGACGCAGCTGCAGTCATGACGCGCAGCCATCGGCGCACTTGGGCAACCAAAGCCACGTGCCGACCGATCACGGATGACTCCTACTTCTCAACACGCGGATTCGTCAGCACCCCCTGCTGCGCCCGGTGTTCGCCAAATCCCAAGTCAAACGTGCGATATCCGCGCCACGCCAGCCGCTCACCTGCCAGCATCTGATCGATCCGCAACAGCGCCCACGGACGTTCAAAGGTGCACAGCCAACCGCTCGCGCGCCATGGCGGGGCGGGAGTACAACCATTCGCAAGTTCGGCGATCACCCAACTGCCGGGCGTGCAATTGAAATCACCAAGGACAACATCCGGCGCCGCAGGCAACGCTACGCGCCGCAGAACATCATGTAACGCGTTCGCTAATCGACCGCGCGCCACCCACGGAGCCGATGGCAGGTCAACAGCAAGAATATGAATCGGCGCCCCGGTTGGTGACTGCACCACCATCCACGCCAACCACACCGTACCGATGCGGGCCATCGATTCGTGACACAGGACGCGGCACTCCAAGATCGGGAGTCGTGAAGCAATGGCAACAACGCCGAGGTCAACGCTGCGCATTCCATCCGGCAGCCACTCTTCACGAGCAGCCGTTCGAAACATGGAACCCGGTCCACTGATGACCGCCACATCGCCCATCACCCCAGCGAGCGCGCGACCACACGCCAGCGCATGGTCGCCAGGCCACTGCGGATTCCAGTGGGTAATCACTACATCTTCAGACGTGGCCGAGGCCGATACTGGTTGCCAACCAACATCATTGCGAAGAAATCGCGCAGCGCTCCAGACCGTGACGGCAGTCAGTGCAATGCACAAGACGCGCGCCGGCAACGGCGTTCCAAATGCGCGCCGCGCCATCCACGCACCGAACGCGAACACCACACACATCATCCACGCCGGCACCCAGAACACGCACTGGCTCCAGACCCATTGATCACGTGCAATCTGCGCGGCGATCCAGATGACGGCAATGAGTGATACTGGCAGTACCACCATCACCGCCAGCGCAAATGCCCAGCCGGTCAACGTTTGACGTGCTGGCTTCGGAGCGATCACGCTGGCACCGCTCCCGCAAGCGCCGCCAGCGCTGGCAACACGCGCGCTTCCAAGCCGCGGGTCGTACACACGATGCCGATATTCGCAGAGAGCGTTTCGCCGTGCGAGAAATCCAGCTCGCGCCCGTGCGCGTCGGTGATGCACGCGCCTGCTACTTCTGCAATCAGCGTGCCGGATGCGTGATCCCAGATGCACTCCGAATGTCCGGGCGCGCGTGGCATTCGAATCACTAAATCAGCATCGCCGCGTGCCAGCAGCGCGTATTTGCACTGACTGTCCATCTCTTGATTGGTGAACGGCCCAAGCGCCGCAATGCATGGCTCAAGCCGCGAAGGCACCGCACTCTTACTGCGATTCAATGAACGCGCCCAACGCGGAGCCGATCCGTTCCACGCGTTCAGTGTCAAGCGTGACTGCATGGCGCCTGACGCATCGCATTCGAACGCGCCCGTGCCACGCGCGGCCGCGTAGATCACGCCCGGACCACCCGTGTGTACTGCCATATCTCCACGCGAGCCCATGCGCGGGCAGCCCAACACGCCCACGGTGGTGCGGCTTCCTTCAATGCGCGCCAAGCACACTGAGCACTGCATGCCCAGAAGAAATCCTTTGGTTCCATCAATCGGGTCGATCGTCCAGTACGGCTCGCCAGCGCGTGGTTCATCACCGTCAATCATGCGCAGTGCCGCAGCGCGATCGCGCCAGCCGAGCATGCTGCGAATGGCATCCACTACCAGTCGCTCAACGTCGGGGCGCCCACTGGTGGCCAACACATCAGCGTGCTCTTCTCCTAACAGCGGAACGCGTCCATCGGCGGAGCGAGCGCGCAGTCCTGCCACCACCAGCGCTTGCAACACATAGTCAGCAGCGGTCACGGGCGAACCGTCGCCCTTCTCGATGGGCGGCACTGATGCCAATGTCTCGCCCAGGAGTCGGACGGCAGGCAGCGCGGGAACCACCGCGGCAATCGCGGTGGCCAACAGGCTGTCATTTGGAATGTGTGGCATCGGGTCTGAGGCTGAGTGCATGGATCGGTCCGGTGCGGATGTCATTGGGGTTACCGATCCTAGAGTGGAACCCCAGCGTGGAAGTCCTGCGTGGAACTCCAGCGTGGAAGTCCCCATGGAACCGCCCCTGTACCCCCCGTCCAGACCGTGTGCTGCCAGAACGGCAGATCCCCGCCACAGCGACACCGAATGGGACAGGAAATCGGCCCGTTGCACCCCAAATTGACGCCCCACGGACTGGCACGCGGGTTGCTTTATCACCATAGCGCGGGCACTACGCCCCCTCCCCCACTAACGAACCATCCTCACCGAAAGGGAATCAACTCACTATGTCAACCAAATCAATCATCATCGGAATCGATCTCGGTACCACCAACAGCGTGGTCGCCGTCATGGAAGGCTCCCAGCCTAAGGTCATCATCAACTCCGTCGGTCAGCGCACCACCCCCTCGGTGGTCGGCTTCACCGAGAAGGGCGAACGGCTCGTCGGCCAGACCGCCAAGCACCAGCAGATCACCAACCCCAGCAACACCGTCTTCAGCATCAAGCGCTTCATGGGTCGCCGCCACAGCGAGGTGGGCCACGAAGAGAAGTTGGTGCCCTACACCATCAAGGGTGCTCCGGACGAAATGGTGAAAGTTGGCATCCGCGGCAAGGACTACTCCCCGCCGGAAATCTCCGCCATGATCTTGGCTGACCTCAAGCGTCAGGCCGAAGAGTTCCTTGGCGAAACTGTCACCCGTGCCGTCATCACCGTGCCCGCGTACTTCAACGACGCGCAACGTCAAGCCACCAAGGACGCTGGCGAAGTTGCCGGCCTCAAGGTCGAGCGCATCATCAACGAGCCAACGGCCGCGGCACTCGCCTACGGTCTTGAGAAGAAGACCAATGCGAAGATCGCTGTCTTCGATCTCGGCGGCGGAACGTTCGATGTGTCCATCTTGGACATCTCCGACGGCGTGTTCGAAGTGCTCTCCACGAACGGTGACACTCACCTCGGCGGCGATGACTTCGACCAGAAGCTCATCGACTTCTTGGCCGAAGACTTCCGCAAGAAGGAAGGCATTGATGTCCGCAAGGATCCGATGGCTCTGCAGCGCCTCAAGGAAGCTGCCGAGAAGGCCAAGATTGAACTCTCCACTCAGGTAGAGACCACGGTCAACTTGCCGTTCATCACCGCGGACCAGAACGGTCCGAAGCACTTGCAAGTCACGCTGACCCGCGCCAAGTTTGAAGAACTCTGCAAGGATCTGTTCGAACGCCTTGCTGCGCCGTGCGAGAAGGCGCTTGCTGATGCCAAGCTCAAGCCGTCCGACGTGCAAGAGATCGTCATGGTTGGTGGTTCGATTCGCATCCCCAAGGTGCAGGAACTCGCCAAGAAGATCTTCCACACTGACAACCTTGACAAGAGCATCAATCCCGACGAAGTGGTTGCCATCGGCGCAGCCATCCAGGGCGGCGTCCTCATGGGCGATGTGAAGAACGTGGTGCTCCTTGATGTCACCCCGCTCTCACTCGGCGTGGAAACGCTCGGCGGCGTGATGACCAAGCTCATTGAGCGCAACACCACCATCCCAACTTCGAAGAAGGAAATCTTCTCCACTGCGCAGGACAATCAGAACGCTGTGACGATCGTGGTGCTGCAGGGCGAGCGCCAGATGGCTGCCGACAATCGCGTGCTGGGACGCTTCGACCTGCAAGGCATTGCAGCCGCTCCGCGCGGTGTGCCGCAAGTGGAAGTGGAATTCTCGCTGGACGCCAACGGCATTCTGAATGTCATGGCCACTGAGAAGGCCACTGGCAAGAAGCAGGAAATCAAGATCACCGGCTCGAGCGGTATCTCCAAGGACGAAGTGGAGCGCATGCGCAAGGATGCCGAGGATCACGCCACCGCCGACAAGGCGCGTCGCGAGCTCGTCGACACCAAGAATCGTGCGGAGCAGGTGGCGTACCAGGTCAAGAAGCAGCTTGAGGAGATGGGCGCGAAGGTGCCAGCCGAAAGCCGCAACAAGATTGAAAGTGCGCTCAGCAACCTTGAGGACAAGCTGAAGGGCGACGATCAAGCCGCCATCGAAGCTGCCCTGAACAACCTGATGAACGCCTCGGGCGAACTGCAGCAAGCTGCGGGTGCCGCGGGCGCGGGCGAAGCTGGAGCAGCTGGCGGATCCGCTGGATCATCCGAAGGCGGCCCCAAGAAGGACGACGTCATCGACGCCGAGTACGAAGTAACCGACGAGAAGAAGTAATTATGCGTGGCTAGCGGCAAGGCTCCCCTTGCCGCTAGCCTGCATTGCTTCGGTACCGCTCCGCACAGCCTGTTGCGCAACTTCGCGCATCACGCTGACCCGGGCGCAACGCCGCGCGCACTATGCAGATCATCAAAGGCATTGCCGTCAGCCCCGGCATCATCGTCGGACGCGCATTCTTGGTGGGAACAGCCGAACAGGTCGTCCCACACCGCACCATCGATCCATCAGAAGTACCCGCGCAACACGCGCGGCTGCACGTTGCCCTTGCCGCGGCCAGCGCTGAAATTGATGAACTGCGCGAACGCACCCGTCGCGAACTCGGCCCCGAGCCAGCCAAGATCTTTGAATTCCATGCCGGACTCCTCCGCGACCGCGTGTTGGTCTCTGCTGTGGAGCGCCGCATCGCCAACGATTTCGTGACTGCCGAACAGGCGGTCGCTGATCAGTTCCGCGTCTTGGTCGATCAATTCAACCGCATGGGTAATGAGGTCTTCGAGCAGAAGGCCAACGACATTCTGGATCTTGAGCGCCGCGTGCTCGGCCGACTCATGGGCGAAGAGAAGAGCCGACTGGCGCAACTTGATGCCCCTGCCATTGTGATCGCCCATGAACTGACGCCAAGCCAGGCTGCTGGCATGGATCGCAGCAAAGTCATCGCCATTGCCACTGACCTCGGCGGTCGCACTGGACACACCTCGATCGTGGCGCGCGCGCTCGGCTTGCCAGCGGTGGTTGGTTGCCAACGGCTTTCAGTGGAAGTGGAAGACGGCGATCAACTGATCGTTGACGGCAACGACGGCGTCATCATCCTGCGCCCAGACTCACGCACCCTTGAGGAGTACCGCCGCAAGCAAGAGCGCTCGCAACGCTCCCGTGCGGCCATGCGCGAACTCTCGGGACATGCGGCCGTCACCAAGTGCGGCGCACGCATCCAACTCATGGGCAACATTGAGTTCCCAGAGGAAGTGGAATCGATGCTCGCCAACGGCGGCGACGGCGTTGGTCTCTACCGAACCGAATTTCTGTGGCTCACCCGCAAAGAGCCGCCCACCGAGCAAGATCACATGGACGCGTACCTCCGCGCCATCAACCTGCTCAAGGGCAAGCCGCTCACCATTCGCACCTGCGATCTTGGCGCGGACAAATACACACAGGCGCAAATGGAAGAACCGGAGCGAAATCCCTTCTTGGGCCTGCGCTCCATCCGGCACTCCCTGGCGAACCCCGCTGAGTTCAAACTGCAGTTGCGCGCCATCTTGCGAGCCAGCGCCCACGGCCCGGTCAAGATGATGTTCCCGCTGGTCTCCAACCTCATGGAGCTCCGCCAAGGCAAGCTCATGCTGGCCGACATCAGCGAGGAACTAGAGGATGAAGGCATCGCCTTTGACCGGCAGATGCCCGTTGGAGTCATGATTGAGGTGCCCTCCGCAGCCCTCATGGCCCGAGTCTTTGCCGCCGAAAGCAACTTCTTTTCCATCGGCACCAACGACCTGGTCCAGTACACCCTGGCGGTCGACCGCGGCAACGAGCGGGTGGCACATCTCTACCAATCAGCCCATCCGGCGGTCGTTTATCTGGCCAAATCGATCGTCCGCGCCGCCCGCAGTGCCCAGATCGACTGCAGCCTGTGCGGCGAAATGGCCGGCGAACCGCTCTTTTCCATGTTGCTGTTAGGCATGGGTTTGCGTACACTCTCCATGGTTCCTGACCAGATCCCCGTCATCAAACGGGTGATCAGATCAGTAACGATTGAACAATGCGAACGCCTGGCCCGACGGGTCGGTTCGTTCGACTCGGAGCGTCAGGTTGAAACAGCCTTGCGCAACGAACTCAGGAAACTTGATCCCGAAGTATTTGGACACTGGGTGTCCGAATAAACATGGATCGCGGCTCCAAGGCGCGTGCCTCGAGCCAAGTAAGGACAACGGGTTGAACCGTCGCTCGAAACGACAGGTCTGCCCCACGGTGCGAAGCGGGACGATGCCCTTCCGGCGTTGACCCCCGACCCTCGGCGTGGCGGACCCCAAGAGCGCTCCATAGCGGAGCGCGCGAGACGACGGCACCCAGGCGGAACACACGGTGCGATTAACGAGCTTGTGTCACACGAATCCGACGGACCGACCGTCGCCCGAATTGGGTCGATCATCGATGAACATCGATGACCATCGATCCACCGGGCGCGCTTGTTCATTCGTCGAGTGCTGACTGACACGGACTTGCACCTGAAGGTTCCGCCACGAACCGCCGCTTGACGCGGCAAGGATTGAACGTGGCAGACGCCGATACCAAGCATGACGGACTCGAACCGCACGACGGGGATTCCAACGGAGCCAACTCCGAGGGACATCACGCCGCGCACGAGCATGAACACGACACCGAAGAGGAAAGCGCGTCGATCGACTCGGCCGCCTTTGCTTCACTCGAGGCGCTCGAGAGCGGCGAGGATGCACCCATCCTCCCGGTCCGGGCCATCGATGACGAGGAATCCAATGGCGCCGAAGCGTCAGCCGATGACTCAGATAACTCAGACGATGAGAGTGAAGACGAGTCTGATGATGAGTCTGAAGACGACTCCGATGACGATTCTGATGACGACTCCGAAGACTCGGAAACCTCCGCTTCCGACGAGGATGGTGACGCATCCGCCGATACCGGCGAAGACGGCACCAAGCGCCGCCGCCGCCGCGGTGGTCGCGGTCGCAAGAAGGAAACTCAGCAGACTGCGCCAGCCGGTTCCAAGCGCCGCCAGCTGATCGTGGTCAATGACGTCCCGGGCGAAGAATGCCGCATCGCCGTCCTTGAAGATGGACGCCTCGAGCAGATCTTTGCCGAGCGCGAGAACACCGCCACCCACGTCGGCAACATCTATAAGGGCCGCGTTATGAACGTGGAGCCCGCCATCCAGGCGGCGTTCATCGACTTCGGCGAAGGCCAGAACGGCTTCCTGCACATCAGTGATCTGCACCCGCAGTACTTCCCCGGCGAAGAGCGCACCGAGCGCGTCGGCAAGAAGATTGCGCGCCGCGATCGTCCACCGATTCAGGAAGCGCTCAAGCGCGGACAGGAAGTCATCGTGCAGGTCCTCAAGGAGGGCATCGGCACCAAGGGCCCAACCCTGACGAGTTACGTATCGATTCCCGGCCGACTGTTGGTGATGATGCCGCAGATGGACAAGGTTGGCGTCAGCCGCAAGGTGGAAGACGAAGACCAGCGTCGCGAAATGCGCCGCATCTTGGACAGTTTGGAACTGCCAACGGGCTTCGGATTCATTCTGCGCACTGCCGGTTTCGATCGCACCAAGACTGAACTACAGCGCGACGCTATTTACCTGCAGCGTCTGTGGCAGGCCATGGAGCGACGCATGAGCTCCACCGGCGCGCCCTGCGCCCTGTACACGGAAAGCGATCTGCTGGTTCGCACCATCCGCGACATCGCCGACGACAGCGTCGACGCCATCGTGGTGGACAGCGAAAGCGCCTTCACGCGTGCCAAGACCTTCTTGCAAGTGGTGGCGCCGATCAACGCGCCGCGGCTTCTGTACTACGACCGCATTGCGCCAGTCTTCGAAGCGTTCGGGGTTGAGCGGCAGATTGAGCAAATTCATGCGCGTGAAGTGCCATTGCCTTCGGGCGGAGCACTGGTGATTGACCAGACCGAAGCGATGGTGGCGATCGATGTGAACAGTGGCAAGAGCCGCAGTGCACGCGATAGTGAAACCAACGCGTTCAATACGAACCGCGAAGCCGTTGATGAAATCGCCCGTCAGTTGCGCCTGCGCGACCTGGGCGGAATCATCGTCAACGACTTGATCGACATGCGTATGTCCAAGCACCGGCGCGAGATTGAAGCGCGCCTGGAAAGCAATTTGCGCCGCGATCGTGCCAAGACCACCACGCTGGAGATCTCTGACTTCGGCATGATTGAGATGACCCGCCAGCGCATGCGCCCGGGTCTGCACAAGGCGCACTTCATGGACTGCCCGCACTGCCACGGAGCCGGCGAAGTCCGCGTGCCCGACGCAGTGGCTGCGGACATTCTGCGCCGCATCGCCCTGTTCTTCTGCCACGACCGCATTGCGCGCGTCGAGGTGGTGTGCAGCGCGCGCGTTGCTGGCGTGTTCCTGAGTACGCGCCGCAATGCGCTTCATGAACTTGAAGAGCGCTCCGACAAGCGTGTTGATATTCGCATCAGCGAAGCCTTCGCCATGGATCGCGTTGAGGTGTATGCCTACGACGACCGCGGCGCGGACATTGAGCTTGATCGTCTGCCGCGCGTTCCGGTTCCACGCCTGGCAGATCTGCCAGACAGCGTGGTCATTTCTGATGACGACGATGGTGATGATGACGTGGTGGATGGAGGCGGACACCGCCGTCGTCGCCGTCGTCGTAAGCCTGCGCCAGCTGACGCAACGGCTATGGCACTCGCTGGTGGATTTGACGATCTGCCAACTCCAACTGCCAACGAACCGAGCGTTTCTGAACTGATTCGTCGCTCGGACGCTGAGCGCGAAACGCGCCGTCGCGAGGACGAGGTGCGTAAGCGTGAAGAAGATGCGCGCCGCCGCGAAGAAGACGCGCGCAAGCGTGAAGAAGATGCACGACTGCGGCAAGAAGCCGCTCGTGAACGTCAAGAAGCTGCACGCGAACGCCAAGAAGCTGCAGCAGCGCGAGCCGTTGAACGTGCCGCCGCTCGCGGAGCACGCGATGCTGAACGAGCAACGCGCGTGGAAGCTGGACTTGATGTTGCTGACCTCGACGAGGCCGACGCTGCGGATGCCGCCGAAGAAGCCGCGCTTGCACTTGAGCGCGAGCAATCCGGTGGTAATCGTGGACAAGGTAATCGCGGCGAAGGCGATGGCGAGGCCGGTCGCGGCCGGCGTCGACGTCGGCGTCGTGGTCGCGGACGCGGTGGCGATCGTGATGACGAAGCACCAGCCAACGGAAACGGTGGCGGCAATCGTCAAGGCGGACGCAATGCTCCACGCAACGATGCGGCTGGTGCGCCAGCCGGCGCGCGCGCTGAAGGTGATGCAGGCGGCGAAGGCTCCGAAGGCGGCGAATCCGCTGATGGCGCGCCACGTGGTGATGGCGGCGAAGGCAATGAAGGCGGAGAGGACGGCCCGCGCAAGCGTCGTCGTCGACGTCGTCGCGGCGGTCGCGGACGCGGTGGCGATCGGGGCGAAGGCGCAGAGGACGCGGAGGGCGCAGAGGGCGCACCTTCGGGCGACGGCAGTCCAGCCGCAGCAGGTGATGCGCCGGAATCTCGCCCTCGAAGCCAACCATTGGGAGTACCTCCGGGATCAGGCGGCGGACGTGCCCCGCGTGAACCACGTACTCCACGCGAACCACGTGGCGACCGCGCCCCGCGCAATGACGCACCAGCCGCACCGGCACAACCGCCGGCTGCACCTGCAGCAAACCCCGCCACGGATACGCCACTCGGCGCCGCCAAGAAGACCATTCGAAGCGTCACCGGTTGGATGCGACGACTGAAGACCACTCCCGGTAGTGGCAGTCGCGACGATCGCTAAGGACACTCGGGCGCTCATAGGCCCCTTCACTCAGGAATCGCATGACTGAAACGCGGCGCCTCATCATCCTCGGATCCACTGGATCGATTGGCACCGCCACGCTTGAGGTGGTGGCACATCTTGCACAGCAGGATGATGGGCCGCGCTACACCGTTGTGGGACTTGCCGCGGGGAGTAACGCAGCACTTCTCGCTCAGCAGGCAGAGCAGTTCGGCGTTCATGATGTTGCGTTGGCAGACGCCCGTTCCACCAGTGCGCTTCCTGCATCACTTCGCATCATCACCGGACCAGACGCGGCCCTGGAATTGATTGAACGCGTTGCGCAACCCGGTGACATGGTGATGGCTTCCATGGTTGGCGTGGCCGGGCTGGCGCCGGTACTGGCAGCCATCGAACGCGGGTGTGATATTGCGCTTGCCAACAAGGAAACGCTAGTTGCCGCGGGATCGGTGGTTCAAGAGGCGGTCGCTCGCAAGGGCGTGAAACTGCTGCCGGTCGACAGCGAGCACAGCGCGGTATTCCAATGCCTGCGCGCCGGCACCCTGCGCGAAGTGGACCGACTGGTACTCACCGCAAGCGGTGGCCCGTTCCGCACTTGGAGCCCAGAACGCACTGCCAACGCCACCCTCGCTGAAGCATTACGTCACCCCACGTGGCAGATGGGGCGCAAGGTCACCATCGACAGTGCCAGCTTGATGAACAAGGGCCTGGAAGTCATCGAAGCACACTGGCTCTTTGACCTGCCCAGCGACCGAATTGATGCCATCGTGCACCCACAGAGCATTGTGCATTCATTCGTCGAGTTCCGCGACGGTAGCACCATCGCGCAACTCAGCCCGCCCAGCATGAAGCATCCCATCCAGTACGCGCTGACTTGGCCGGCGCGGCTCACTGGCTGCTGCCCCACCATCGCGTGGGACGCCATTCGGTCATTGGAATTCGAACCCGTGGACCACGCTCGCTTCCCGGCCATCAAACTTGCCAAGCGAGTCATCGATACCGGCGGCAGTTCAGGCGCCATCTTCAACGCTGCCAATGAGGTCGCCGTGGAGGCGTTTATCGCCGGGTCGTTGCGCTTTGGAGACATCGCCGCGGTGGTCACTGATTCGCTGGACCGACTGCCTGCGCGCGCCGTGCACACGCTGGCTGAAGTACTGACCGCCGACCGCGACGCGCGGGAGTGCGCGCACGCGTGCGTGGCCGAACGCGCCGCGCTCAGCGCCGCCGCAACGCGGTAAGTTCGCCTACGCTTCGTGCGGCACATCCGTGCCGCATGCAACCATGGAAATTCTTACCAACGGCTGGAACGTCCTCATCATCCTTCTGGGATTTGGGGTTCTCATCTTTATCCACGAGCTCGGCCACTTCATGGCTGCGCGTTGGGCCGGCATCCGCTGCGAGAGCTTTGCCGTGGGCATGGGTCCGGTGCTTGGAGCATGGCGCTCCGGCATCGGTTGGCGAGCGGGGTCCACCGATCCTGCCACTATCGCCCGCTTTGGGAAGCCTGCCATTGAGATGACTGACGAAGAGCTTGCCCGTAACGGGATCGGCGAGACAGAATGGTCACTGCGCGCGCTGCCGCTCGGCGGATACGTGCGCATGCTTGGCCAGGATGACCTTGACCCCGCTCAGGTGTCTGAAGAACGCCGCAGTTTCCAACGCGCGCCAGTGTGGAAGCGCATGATCGTGGTCACCGCGGGCGTGACATGCAACCTGATCTTGGCGATCGCGCTCTTTGTGCTCACCTTCATGGTGGGCGTTCGCTTTGAAGCACCGGTGGTTGGTGCCGTCGCTCCGGGTTCCCCCGCGGCAGCGGCCGAACCAGCGGAGGGCGGGCCGGCCGGACTCAAGGCTGGCGACGCCATCACTGCCATTGACGGCGAGCCAGTACTCACGTTCGCTGACATTCAGATTGCAGGCGCTATGGCGCGGCCCGGCGAAGCGCTCACCATTGAGGTGCAGCGCGCTGATGAAACCGGGATGACTGTGCAACGCACGTTTCGCATGATTCCTCGCAAAGATGCGGTCAGCGGATTGTTGGCCATCGGCATTGAACCCGCCATGTCTGGGCTGATCGGTGCGGTCCGTGGCGAAGAGCGCGAGATCTTTGATTCAACCATGACATCCGCTGGTCTTGGGCCAGTGATGACTGGAACGAAAGCAGATCCGCTCCGCGAGTTGACCGAGATCATCGAACCAGCGTCCGGCACCAGCGCCGCACAGGCGCACCGCGTCACTCAGCAGTACATCCCCGTTCCAGTGGGTGAACGCGCTCCCAATTCGCCGTCCGTCACCGTGCTGTTGGGCGAGGCCGCCGATCGCTCCGCTGGTGCACTCTTTGATACCAAGTGGACCACCGCTTCCGGCGCGGAAGTAACGCGCACCTTGCAGCCCATTCCGGAACTGCAAGTGATGATCACTCCCGCAAGTGAAATCAATGGCGCAGAGATCGATCGTGGGTTGTTGGGTCTGGTTCCGCTCATTCGCGTGGAGCGCGTGCCCGCCGGATCTCCGAACGAGGGCACCTTGCGCCCGGGCGATGTGCTGCTCCGCGTTGAGAATGTCGATGGTCCACGCATGTCGCAACTGCGGACGGCGCTGGCGAGCCATGCAAGTGGCACGGCGGATGTAGTGGTATTGCGCGGCGGCGAGCCAACGCGCGTGACCGCGAAGGTGGATCGCGCCGGCCGGTTCGGAGTGGTCATCGCACCGGCACTGGATCAGCCCGCTACCACCGGCACTATCGATCGCCTTGCCGCAGAGAACAATGGCGAACGCGCTACTGCGGTTGCGGCACTCAACTTGCTACCGCGCACCACCGTTCGAACTGTGGCAGGAACTGCTGTCATCGACTGGGTCACCATGCGTGCCGCTCTCTTGGCGGCCACCAAGGACGAGGCGGTTCAGGGCGCGGGCGCATCAGTAGAAATCGAAATCGAAGCCCCCACGCCCGCACATGAACGGAGCACCGTCGTCTTGGTCATCGCCAAGGAAGATGTTGCCGCCATTCACGCGCTCGGTTGGGAATCACCCGTAACGGCGGCGATCTTTGATCCGCTGATGACTCGGCTCACTGCCAACGGCAATCCCATCACTGCCGTTCGCATGGGGTTCCATCAAACAAAGACCATGGTGGTCATGACCTACCTCACGCTTGACCGCATCTTCCGCGGCAGCGTCGGCGTTGAACAATTGCGCGGCCCGGTGGGCATCGTGCACTTGGGGTCACGTGTGGTGGACCGGGGAGCCATGTACCTGGTGTTCTTCTTGGCAATGATCAGCGTCAATCTGGCGGTGTTGAATTTCCTGCCGCTTCCCATTGTGGATGGCGGGTTGTTCCTGTACTTGATCTATGAGCACATCACCGGTCGCGCGCCATCATTGAAGTTCCAGAACGCCGCCACCATGGTGGGATTACTGCTCCTGGGCAGCCTGTTTCTATTCACTTTCTATAACGACGTGATGCGGCTATTTACAGGCGGTTAACGCCGACCGAGGTATGCACCGATGAGCACTCCAATCACCATCGTCACGGGCGCGGGAAGTGGCATCGGGCGGGCGCTTGCCATTCTGTTAGCAGAACGCGGACACGCACTGACACTGGTCGGCCGCACTGAATCGAAGCTGCATGAGACAGTGGCTGCGTGCGGCGTGTGTTCGGGCGGGCAGCCCATCGTCATTACTGGCGACCTTGCCAACAGCACAACCGCACATGGTGTGATTGATCGAACCATTGCGGAACGTGGTGCGCTGGACACGCTGGTCAATTGCGCTGGCGTTGCGCCACGGGCGCCGATCGAAGCGACCGATGATGAACTACTTGAAGAGGTGTTCTTTCACAATGCGTTTGCACCGGCGTTCCTCATTGCACGTGCATGGCCACATTTCAAGGAACGCAAAGCCGGGTGTGTTGTGAACATCAGCACCCTTGGCACCTCGGATCCGTTTTCCGGTTTCTTTGCGTACGCTGCCAGCAAGAGCGCGCTGGATAGTTACACCCGCAGCATGCATGTAGAAGGTGCCGCCCTTGGTATCCGGGCGTTCTGTATCAACATGGGATCCATCGACACCCCGATGTTGCGCCGCAACTTCCCGGAGACGGTGCTGCCAACTGCCATGACGCTGGCGCCAGCGACCGCGGCGCAGGTGATTGTTGATTGCATTGAAGGACGGCGCGATGCTGATCGCGGCCAGTGCATCATCGTCAAGAAGTAGGCGAATTCGCGCCCGTATGGGGGCACCGCCCCGCCATCGCCGAGCACCAATCATCGGCTCTCCGCCGTTTAGCGGCGGCCGTGCATCGCGCGATCCATATCGCGCTTCATTTCCCGGGAGGCAATGGCGTGGCGCTTGTCGGACGACTTTCGGCCGGTGCCAAGACCAATGAGAATTTTGGCCCGACCATCCTTGAAATACATCTTGAGCGGGACGATGGTGTAGCCCTTGCGCTTCACTTCCTCAGCAAGTTTCCGAATTTCCCGCTTATGTGCAAGAAGTCGGCGCACACGGACCGGTGCGTGCTGGAGTGCCTTGCCCGCTGCCGGATATTCAGCAATATGCACCGAATGGAGCGACAGTGACGGCGGCTCCGCAGTCGCGCTCACATAACCCTCTGCCAGACTCACCTTTCCGGCACGAATGCTCTTTACTTCCGTGCCAAGGAGCTCAATGCCGCATTCCAGGGTTTCGGTGATCTCGTAGTCATGCCGCGACTGACGATTTTCGATCGTCGGCTCGTTTGGGACATGTTCTTGGGAACTTCCAGCCACGGGGTGAGTATAGGAGGTTGTGACACTTGCCCGCCTATCGGACAAGACCATGTCAAGGAACCGTCAAGTCGACGCTTGCCTGAACGCCTAGTCGGTGCAACAATGAGATAGTCGCCGATTATCTGCACCCCACACCCCACCGCCGCTGATTCGCCTCCGAATGCAGCACTGCTCCAAGCAGATCGACCCATACTTAGAAAGCCATCGATGAAATCCACTTCGCTCGCCGTCGCTCTCACGCTCGCCACGACACTCACAACCACCGCGCAGGTAGCGCCTGGTCTTGGAGCGTCGTCCCAGGCAGTCGAAGCCTTTCGACTTGCTTACCCACAGTCAGACGTCATGACGTGTGGCGATCAGATCGGCCGCGTCTATGGCAACTTCTCTCAGGGCGCTACCCCTTCGGAAAGCGCCAAGAAGTTCATCGAGACAAATGCACAACAACTCTTCGGCGTCCAGCCAACGGACTTGGCTCCGTTCGGACCCTTTGAGTCGGGCGAGCACTTGGTGCAGATCATGCCCAACCGCGATGTTGATGGCTTTAAGTTCACCGGGGTCTACTACACGCAACAGTTCCGCGGCATCACCGTGTTCCGAAGCAATTTGATGGTGCTTACCCGCAACGAGGCGGGGTTCCCCGCCGTGCTGGCTTCCAGTTCACTGTGGGATGTCACCGGCGTTGAGAAGCAACTTGAAGGCGTCGATGTGAACAAGTTGCCAAGCGCCAAGATCTGGACGCGAAACCCATTGAGTGCATTCCGCTCCAAGCCAGAAGTTGGACCGGCGCAGTACGTGATCTGGGCCGGCGTCGATCGCGTCAAGGCGGAACCACGCCTCGCAGTGCTCTTCACTGCGGAAGCCGGCAGCCCTGCTGACCCGGACAATCATCAACGCATTGAGTTTGTTGTTGACGCGCAAAACGGATCGATTCTGTTCCAAGAGAGCAAGATCTATCACGCGGTGAGCGGCCGAGTGACTTCACCAGCAACCGCTGGATACGGCGCGGACACCTGCGCGACCGAAGTTTCCACCGGAATGCCCTACGTGGCAGTACGAACTGGCACCACCACTGCTTACACAGACGTGGACGGAAACTTCTCCATCGCTCCCGGCGCGGCTGGAGCCACGTACACGACGAGTTTGGTCGGTCGTTACTTCACCACCACCAACAACAGCGCTGCAACCGTGTCGCTGAGCACCACCGCCAATGATGGCGACAACTGGAGCCCAGTCTTCAACGCAGCCAACAATGTGGCCAACGAACTGTCGCAGGTCAACGCCTACTACATGTCGAACAAGATGCGCGACCTGGCCGTGGCCGCATCGCCAGCCTTCCCGTCAGTATCGACGCAGACCAGCACATTCTTGATCAACTGCAACTTGGCGAGCACGTGCAATGCGTACTACTCCGGCAACACCATCAACTTCTATATCGCTGGTGGCGGATGCGCTGCCACCTCGTTCGGTGATGTGGTCGCTCACGAATACGGTCACAACATGGTGTCCAAGGGCGGATCGGGTCAGCAACAGTACGGCGAAGGCATGGGCGACATCTGCGGCTTCCTCTTGTCGGATGACCCACGTACTGGTGTCGGCTTCCAGACGTGCACCACTGGTATTCGAACCGCGGCAAACACCTGCCAGTTCAACGCCACATCATGCGCGACTGGTTCCACTTCGTCCGGCGCAACCTGCGGTAGCGAAATCCACTCCTGCGGCCAGTTGATCTCGGGCTGCTGCTGGGATCTGCGCAATCGGTTGGCAGTTACCTACCCGAGCACCTACCGCACCGACCTTGCTGACTTGTGCGTCAACTCCATCCTGCTGCACGGCAACATCTCCACCATCGCTGCGGACATCACCATCGACTTCTTGACGCTCGATGATGACAACGCGAACATTGCTGACGGAACCCCGAACTACTCCGCCATCAACGACTCATTCACGCTGCACGGATTGGCGGGTCCGCCGCTCGCGCTGCTGCAATTCAGCTTCCCTCAGGGACTTCCAACCGTGATCGCACCGGATGGCAGCACCTCCATGCAGGTGAAGATTGATCCGAGCGCGGGCGTTCCGAACACCGCGACCGCCAAGTTGTTCGGCAAGGTCAGCGGAACAAGTACCTACACGCAATATCCAATGACCTACCTTGGATCGAACCTCTACCAGGTGAATCTGCCTGGCGGAACGTGCCCTTCCACGCTGAACTTCTACGTTTCGGCTCAGTCCAGCACCGGCGTCACCAACTATTCGCCAGCGACTGCGCCAGCGGCCTTCTACATCGGCACCGTGGCGAACGGCGTTACCGAGGTGATGGCTGACGACTTTGAAGCGACGACCACCGGTTGGACCGTGGGCGCCACCGGCGATGCAGCTACCGCTGGCATCTGGAACCGCGTTGATCCGCTCGGCACGATCGCGCAGCCAGAGGATGACCACACCCCGACCCCTGGCGTCAAGGCGTGGATCACCGGTCAGGGAACTGGCGGCGCCGTGGGTGAAGCCGACGTTGACGGCGGCATCACCACCTTGGTGTCTCCAGCCTACAACTGCGATGGTCTGGCCGAGGCATACGTCAGTTACTCACGTTGGTACTCCAACAACAGCGGTGCTTCCCCGAACCTCGACACCATGCCGGTGGAGATCTCGGCTGACAACGGCGCCACTTGGATTCTGCTTGAGAGCGTTTCTGAGAACGCCGGCGTGTGGGTAGAGAAGACCTTCCGCATCAACAACTACGTCACCCCTTCGGCACAGGTGCGCTTGCGCTTCCGTGCGCAAGACTTGGGCGCCGGTTCCATCGTGGAAGCTGGCGTTGATGATGTGCGCATCTACGGTGCCAACTGCACGCCGCCGCTCATTGGCGACCTTGATGGCAACCTCCGCGTCAACGGCGCTGACATGGGCATCCTGCTCGGAGCGTGGGGAACACTCACCTACGACTTGAATGGCGATGGCGGCCCGGTGGGGGGTGGCGACTTGGGAGTTCTGCTCGGAAACTGGACCACCAACTGATCAAACTGGATCAGGAATGTCCCTGGGTGGCAACTGACCCAGTGTCCATAGTTATTACAAATGCCCCCGCCGTTGAACGGCGGGGGCATTTTGCTATACTCCTCGACCCTCCGCAGCAGGTTTCGCCTGCGCGGTGGATCCATCGCCCGGATGGCGGAACTGGCAGACGCGCCAGCTTGAGGTGCTGGTGGGAGCAATCCCTTGGAGGTTCGAGTCCTCTTCCGGGCATTCACGGGAGGCGCCCAACGGCGCCTCCCGTGTTGCATTCCAAAGCAGCCCGGAGACCGTACAGTTTGGGAGTCTCATGCAGCCAAACCCACTCCAGCACCTGATGCCCACCTGCTCCGGCGCCAAGGCGGCCGCTGCCGGCACGGTGCTCGGAACCCCGGCACCAGCGGACAGCGCTCATGCTGATCCACGCACCGGAACCGTTCGGCTGAACGAGATCTTTCACTCCATCCAAGGCGAGAGCACCTGGGCAGGCGCTCCGTGCGTCTTTGTACGCCTGACGGGCTGCCCGTTGCGCTGCACCTACTGCGACACCGAGTACGCGTTCCGCGAAGGACGCACGGCAACGCTCGGCGAGATTGTCGACGCGGTGCTGGCCACCGGCTGCCCACTGGTTGAACTCACCGGCGGCGAACCCCTCGCTCAGAAGCGCGCCTTCGATCTGATCCGCCTGCTCTGTGACCGCGGACTGACCGTGCTCATTGAGACATCCGGCGCCATGGACATTTCGCCCTGCGATGAGCGCTCCATCCGCATCTTGGACATCAAGACCCCTGGGAGCGGAGAGAGCGCGCGGAACCTGTGGTCCAATATTGCCAACCTGCGCGCCCGTGACGAGGTGAAGTTTGTGCTCACCGACCGCGCCGATTACGAGTGGGCAGTAGCAACCATCGCCGAGCGTGGCTTGACGGAACGCGTGCAGCGCGGCGAACTGGGCGCCATCCTGATGAGCGCGGCGTGGGCGCAGCCCAAGGGACTGGAGATTGCTGGTTGCCCTGGACTTTCGCCACGCTCGCTTGCCGAGTGGATCATTGCCGATCGCCTGGCCGTGCGGATGCAGACACAAATGCATAAAATCATTTGGGAACCGCAGACACGCGGCGTATAAAGATCCCACCGTGGAACATCCAGTCGACCTGAACAATCCGGATCGCCAGCGCGCCTTTGCTGAACTCATCGGGCGCCACTATCCCGCGCTGCGTGATTTGGCTGCGCGAACCCTGCGGGCTGAGCACGAAACCATGGGCTTTGGTGCTGCGGCGCTTGCGCCAACATCATTGGTCACGGAGACGGTGCTACGACTGATGAAGCAGGATGACCTGCCCATCAATGACGCGCATCTGCGTGGATTGGCCAGCGTGTTCATGACACGCGTGATTGCCGACCGCCGCCGCGCACGTCTCGCCATCAAACGCGATGTACGCATGACGCAACGGCTCGACACCGAACTTGGTGCCGGGCTGCGCGAAGACGCGCCGGACGCATCAAGCCGCGCCGACCTTGAACTTCTTGAACAGGCCATGATCGATCTGGCCGGCACGCATCCGCGTGAAATGGAGGTGGTCACGCTGCATTCCGTGGCCGGCATTTCCATGGATGTGGTGGCTGGCTTAGTGAATGTCAGCTTGGCCACTGCGCATCGTGACTTAGTAGCAGCACGCGCCCTGCTTGCGCGGCGATTGCGATCACTGCGCGACGTGCGGTGAATTACTTCGGTTTGTTGGTGTTTGCCAGCGCGATGACCTTGGTCGCCGCACCGGACCCTTGGAACACCGCTAAGAACGGGGCTGGATCGGCGGGAACGGTGTCCCAACCAACCTTCTGCCCCATCGTCAACGTGCAGGTGACAATCATCAAGTCTCCGCACTGCGTGGTGCGTGCATCCGCGAGCACGGGCGCCTCGGTGGTAGCAGCTTTGGCGCCGCGAATCATGTCCGCGCGCTCTTTTTGACCTTTGAAATTCACCACTTGGAATCCTTCGGCAAGCATTCCGTCGAAGGTCGGCAAGTCTTTGGCGTGTTGCGCCGTGAGAAATTTGGAGAGCAGCGCGGATCCAGTGGCGTTCAGCGCAGCATCACCCGCGAACCGCGGTGCAGTGGGCGCGGGACGAACAGCGGGCATTTCCAGGGACGCCCATGCAGCCAACCGCCATGCTCCTTCGACCTGCTGCCACACCGCGAGGCGCGGAGCGGGCTCGGATGGGAGTTTCTTGCCACCGACTGATTCTCCTGCCTTTACAAGGCAAGTAACCACTAACGCATCACCAACGCGTGTGGCCCGGACACCGCTGACCGTGGGAGCGGTGACACCAAGTGCGGTAATGGCGGCTACTTCCGCAGTGCGGTCAAAGGCTCCTTCGAAATTGATGCGCTGAAAATTTGCCTGCATGCCGGCTTCAATCGCCGCGCGATCCTTGCTCACCATCTTCTGGAACCAGCCATCAAGGAGACCGGTTGCCAGCGTGTTGAGTCCTGCTTCATCCTTGGGCCAAGCGATGGCTGGTGCCGGCGCTGCGGGCGCCGTTTGCATGGACGTAGCGATGGGGTTGCTTGCAACCGCAAAGAGTTGCGAAGCGGCCACGATCACGGCGACAGAAGTCATAGGTGTGTAATGCATGTGAATCTCCAACAACGGTGTACCACGATCCCTCGGGGTTCATGCGCACGTCACCAATTGTCGGATCCCTCGGGCAAACGTTGCACCCCAAACTGCGTCTCCACCGCGCGCGCGCCCTGCTCGTCGCCCCACGATGCCAGAACCCCCGCAAGCACGCGCGCTGACAGCGCAGACACAACCCCCTTGCCATCACTGCCAGCGGCCATTGCATCGCCAAGCTGGGTCATGGCGCATTCATACGCGGTGTCGTAGTCGCAGACTCGGTAGGCAATCGGGGAGAAGAATGCCAAATACCACGGGCGCAATCCGTCGGTTGGAATTTGGCGGTGGTACTCCGGCCACAAGAACCGCCTATAAACCAGGTATGCGTCGTCAAAGTGCCCCAAGTTGGCGCATGCGTACGCCAGATTCCAATGAGCGTTGACCGTGCGCGAGGCGCCGCTACCAAAGTGATGCTCCATGCGAGCACACAGCATGGTCATGCTTTGCACCATGTCATCACTGTTGAGACCATCAATCGACATCATGGTGAACACTTGCGTTTCCGCAAGCAGCAATTCCGGGTCGTTGGGCGAGAGGTGCTGCTCAAGGTATCCCCGCGCTGCAAAGACTTCAGCGGTCCGGTTGGGATATCCGTCGGCGCGAACGAGTGTCGAAATTCTGCTGAGGGCATAGGTGCACCCCGCATCAATGGGATCATCAAGCAGCGAGGCGTACCACTGACCTGCCAGCACTCGGACTGCTGGATCAGTGAATAGTGAAAAGAACGGCCACGGCTGACGTTCCATGCACATGGTCGGAATGAGCGAGCGCGCCGGGTCGCTACGGATCTCGCCACTGGCTGAGAGACGCGCAAAGATCATTGGACCGATCACGGCTGCACTGGCGCGGTCGTACTTCAAGGCCATGCGATAGTAAAGCGGTGCTAACTCTGCAAATGCCGTGCTTTCGCCGGCTGGATCAGCCTTGAGCACCCCGTCAAACGATCGATCTAAGAGCTCGTACGCGCTGCGATGCTGCCACGCTTCCTGGTGACCACGGACAACAATCGCTGCCAGTCGTCCAGCGACCAGCGGATCATCAACGGCGACGGTTTCGACCAACTTCTCAATGCGTCCAAACACTTCCTTGCCAGCGGCGGGATCTTTGGTGGCACTCTGCTGCGCCACCATGTCTTCAATCATCGACTGCGCAAATTGCATCGTCCTTTCAGAGTGGCGCTGCGCCGTCTCCGACAACTGTCGTTGATGGCTCGCCTGCGCGGTCCAGAGTGCAAACTGCACCAATCCGCCCACGATGGCAAGTGCGGCTACAACGGCAAGTGCGGTAGCAAGTCGATGGCGGCGGACCATGCGCCACGTGCGTTCCCAGGGTGCGAGCAATCGCGCAGCCACTGGCAATCCATCCAAGTATCGATGGAGGTCATCCGCCAGTGCTGCCGCCGATGCGTAGCGATCCTCTGGATGCGCGGCGGTCGCGCGGCGGACGATGGCTTCCAGGTCACCGCGAACTACTTCGGCCAGCTCGTCCGGTTTCATTCCACGCGCGGCTGCCACGGCAGCGGTGGCATCCGGGTTCGCAGCCGCCATCTCGGCAAGCCACGCGCTCGGTGGGACAACATAGGGAACTTCCAGCGGGCTGCGCGGTAGTTTGGACGGCGGTCCGCCCACTAACAATTCGGCGAGCACTGTCCCCAGCGCATACACGTCGCTGCGCGCGTCGGCAATCCCCGCGCCGTGCATCCATTGCTCGGGGGCCATGTATTGCGGTGTTCCCAGGCGCTGCCCCTCAGCGGTTCGAAGGCTGGCGGCATCCGATGGATCGACTGCCTTGGCAACGCCAAAGTCAATGACCTTCACAACGGCACGGTCAGCGTTACGCGTTACCAAGATGTTGCCGGGCTTCAAATCGCGATGGATGACGCCCTTTTGGTGCGCGTGTTGCACGCCGGAACACACATCAATAAAGAGGCGCATGCGGTCACGCGGACGCATGTGACGTTCGTCACAGAGGGAGTTGATGGGTAGCCCATCAATGAACGGCATGACAAACCACGGCCGGCCGTCTTCGGTAGTGCCAGCGTCCAGCACCGTGGCAACATGCGGATGATCCATGAGCGCCAAGGTGTGGCGTTCGTTTTCAAATCGGGCAAGCACTAACCGCGAGCCGGGGTCGCGGCGCAGCAGTTTGAGCGCCACGAGTCGACGTACTGGTTGTTCCTGAGAAGCAAGCCACACGGTGCCGAACCCACCTTCACCGATTTGCGTCACCAGCGTGTAGCGACCGATGCGCCCCACGCCTTCCTCCATACCCAACTGCACTTCGGTAGCGGCGCGCGCGAGCAGTGCGTCAATCTCAGCAAGCGTGCGCGCGCTGGGCTCACCGAGGGTGGCGAAATCCGGGCCGCGCAGGATTGCTTCTTGCGGTGTTTCTGGCGGCGTGTCTGGCGTCACTGGCACGCCAATAGACGGCCCTGACTTGGAATGCCGGTTGGCAGATTGTGGAGCTGTACTGTCGTGTCCCGCCGGGATCATGCAGCAATGCTAAACCAATTGGCAAAAACCGCAAACACACTCAGCACGATGTTCGATCAGTACACCCAACCCTCAACCATGGCCACCTCGGGCACCACGGCGGCCACGGTTGGCATGGTCAGGATGATGGCGTCAAGCATGTCGCCTTCCTCGTCTTGAATGGCTTCGCTGACAATCTGCGGCGGAATGGAGACCTTGGAATCGCTCAATAACCGAATGATTTCTGCACGCACTTTCATGGGCGGATCGCCGGCGCCCTTATAACCGCGCTTGGGCCAACCCTTGAGATGCAAGATTGATGCCGGGCATCCTTCGCACACCACTACGTCGCCCGATGTGCCGGGGATGCAGGGTTCGATCCGAATGCCCTCTTCTGCGAGCGGCAAGAGAACTTCGCACATGAATGTCCACGTCTGCTTGAAGACGCGCAGGTTCAGTGGCGACATGGGGGTATTCATGGCGATGTCGCAGGCGCGACGTGGCTCGCGACGCGTGCGTTCGCGGACTGCTCCGCGCCACAACCGCGGCGATGCAAGGCCCTGCATCCAGCGTGCCACTGCCATCCAATCATTTGGCAATCCAAACTCACGAACGATCTCCGCGGGGATGGACATGGGTGCGTCCACGCGCCAAACATGCGCGCGCTTGTCATCACGCGAGGCGAGGATGGCACGAACGAGCCCGCGGCGGTCGAGCCGTCCCATCGACTCAACCGGTGTTCGGAGCGAAGACATGTCACGGGTGATGACACGAATCTTTGCTGCTCCGCCGGAATCGGCTCCGGAGAAATCAACACCGTGGAGAATGACGCCGTCGGCGAGACCGCTCGACTGGCTCTGCTGTGAGTTACTTGACTTCATTGATTCAACCGTTCCCGCACTGACTCTGTGATTTGCCGCATGGGCAACATGATCCGGTGTGCACATGCGTCTGACCCACCGACGAACCGGCAACGCCGAACACACTGTGTTTGCGCGTGAATTGACGTCCCTTGCCGGCCGGATCTTCGACCGGCGCATCCGCTTCGCGCATGGGGCGGAGGAGAACGATCACTTCACCATCTTCTTCGCAGGCATATTCGTACTGAGGCATGTGATTACTTCCTTGAGTTTCGTTCGCCACCAGCGCGTGGTGCTTTCACCGGTCCTGGTGGACGCGGTGGCTTGGTTGGTCCACGACGCGGAGTCGATGGCTTCGTGTCACCGCGACGACCAACGGGCGCTTCCAACCGCGCGCCAGCGCGACCCGTACCACGCGGCGCGGCGCGACCTTCGCCACGTGGAGCGGAGCGGCCTTCGTCACGGGGAGCGGAGCGACCTTCGCCACGAGGCGCCGCACGTCCTTCGCCACGCGGTGCCGCACGTCCTTCGCCACGGGGTCCGCGTTCGTCATCCTTGCGCGGGGCGTGGCGTCCTTCGCCGCGACGTGCGCGTTTTTCTTCCTTGCGTGGCGGGTTTCTTCCCTCGCCGCGACGGCTTGCGCGCGCCGCTTCTGGCCGACGCGCAGCACCCGGGCGAGCCTTGCGGGCGCGAGCCTCGGCACGGCGAACGGCCATATCTGGCTCCGCTTCCTTGCGCGCAGCGCGTTCTTGCGGCGTAGCGAAGGCGTGTTCCTTGAGAACCGCTAGTTCCTTCGGCGTCAACTCACGCCACTCGCCTGCCTGCAATCCCTTGAGCTGCAACGGTCCCATGCGCACGCGTCGCAATTTCTTGACCGGGTGTCCAACGGTGGCAAGAATGTCGCGCACTTGGCGATTGCCATCCTCACGCAATTCCATATAGAGGAGCGTGCGCGCTGCATCACGCTTCAGAATCACCAACTTTGATTTGGAAGCGCGATCGGGCTCATGTCCCTTGACGGCCGGCGCAAAGATGCTGCGCTCAAGCCGAGCGATATCTGAATCTTCAACGCGTCCGCTGACCATGACCTCATAGCCCTTGTACATCTCAAAGCGCGGATGGGTCAGCCGATTGGCAATGGCGCCGTCGTTGGTCATCAGCAAGAGGCCAGAGCCATCGATGTCCAGTCGACCCACGGGATAGAGCCGGGCATGGGACGGATGTTGCACAAGATCCACCGCCAGCGGACGCCGCTCTGGATCGCTGTTGGTGCTGACATAGCCCTTGGGCTTGAAGAGCATCACATAGACGTCGCGCTCTGGCGCCTTGATGCGTCGACCATCAAACTTAATGTGATCCTTGACCGGGTCGACCCACGCTGGAAGCCCGTCGATCCGGTGACCGTTGACCGTGACGCGCCCCTCCTCCACGCTCTCCTCGCACGCCCGGCGCGAGCCAATGCCCGCGTCAGCGAGCACCTTCTGAATGCGCGGTCCCCGCGAGTCGTCTTGGTAGGGGTGGGTCGGTGATACGAGGCGGCGCATCGCGCCATAGTAGCCGGAGCGGGGTATGGTTCGCGCCATGTCGATACTTGCCGCCGCCCTCCTGTTACTGACTTCTGGAACGGGGCCTGCTGGCAGCATCGGCGCCCCGGCGCTGGTCCTACCGCTCGATGCACGCACTTCGGTGGGTGCGGTCATTGCCGACGCTGGACGGACTGAAGATGTGCGCCGACTTTCCGCGCTCTTTTCTTCCACCCCAACGCTCTTTCCATCGCGCGGACTGGTTGGCGCCGTGCGGCTGGGATTCACGCAGCCGTTTGCCGTTCCAGAAATTGCCAATGCGGTCACGCAACCTGCTGCGGAAGGTTCGGCCCGACCATACCGGGCGGTGGCACGATTTGCAGCACGCGCATTCGGAATCGAATGCACCCTCGGCGAAGAACAGAGCAACATGCCAGTGGCGGATCCGCAAGGTGCGTTGTTCGCTCTGGACTTTCTTCTGAACGAATCAAACCTGATCATCAACCAAGCGCTGACGAGTGCACTTGGTGATGGAAAGCGCGAACGCATTGCGCGCGCGGCGATTGCCAGCGCCGAATCCACCACTGCACGCGCTGCGCAATTGCCGGATGCGTTGTCGCGCGCTATGCAGGGATCAGCCAGCATGGACCGCACTGCATTGGTGCGCGCTGCCGGACACTTTGATACCGCACTTGCAGTGAGCGGTGACTGGAAGACCTTTGATACCGAAGCGCTCCCCGACGAACTTGCAGGTGCCGTGGATGGAACGGTCTTGTCCACGCAACTGGTGCCAGAAATCGGCTGGCTGGTGATTGGCGGCTCCGGCGCAAATCGCTACGACATGACCAAGATTGCAGCAGTGTTTGATATCGCCGGCGACGATCGCTACGAATGGGGCGCGGGCGTTGTGGCCAGTCGGTTGGTGATTGACATTGCAGGAAACGACTCATATTTAGGGACGCGCGCAGCAGACGGCGCCGCGCCGCTTGCTGGCCCGGGCGGTGCCGCATGCGGCGTCTCGGTCATCGATGACTACGCTGGAAACGATCGCTACGAATCCCCGCACAATGGTCTCGGCGCGGCGGTCTTTGGCGTCGGCATGCTGGTTGATCGTGCGGGCGATGACACATACGTTGGCGGAACATGGACTATCGGCGCAGCGTTCGCTGGCATCGGTGCGGTCTGCGATCTTGGTGGCAGCGATCAGTATTCGTCGGAAATGTTCTCGCAAGGGTGCGGCGGACCGGGATCAGCAGCGTTGCTTCTGGACGCAAGTGGCAACGATCGATACCGCGCTGACGGAACAACGGCCAGTGCCTATGAAACCCCAACGGTGCACGCGTCATTTTCCCAGGGTGTTGGATTTGGATACCGCGCAGGCGCAGCAGGCGGCGTGGGCGCGCTGGTTGATGGGGCAGGAAATGATCGGTACGAAGCGGGTGAGTTTGGTCAAGGCTGTGGCTACTACTTGTCTATGGGCATCCTGCGCGACGAGGGCGGCAATGACCTCTACTACGGAAATCGCTACGCGCAGGGCACTGCAGCGCACCAAGCGTTTGGAGTGCTCTTAGAACGTGGCGGTGATGACATCTACTGGAGCATGACGGCCGCCGGTCAAGGCGCTGCGTGGGACATGTCGGTGGCGGCGCTGGTGGATCGCGCGGGTGATGATCGCTATCAAGCGGACGGCCTCTCCCAGGGAGCCGCTGCGCAACAAGCGATCGGCATGCTGATTGATCTGGCGGGTCGCGATGATTACCGCGCGGCTGGTGCGAGCCAAGGCGCCGCGGACAGTAACGCGTACCACTGGGACACCTCGCGTTGCACGAGTTTGGGCGTGCTCCGCGACACGGAAGGGCCGAATCGCTTCAGTGCTGGCGGCGCGGACGGAGAGCAGCGCCTCACCGGCAAGCCCGATGCCAAAGATGGAGTCAATCAGTGGGGCGTGTTCATCACTCGCTGAACCCGCAGCAACGCGGTCCGTACACTGCGCGCTATGACCAACGCGCAGGCCAATGCAACGCATCGCGGCACACGGATATCGGATGGCAACGCCGTCACTATGGTGACCCGGCTGGCTCGCGTGGCACATCTCTTGTACCGCCGCTCCATGGCTGATGATCTGCCGGCGATGGCGTCCGCGTTGGCATACAAAACGCTGCTGGGTCTGATTCCAATTCTGATTGTGGTGACGTTGGTTGCCAAGACGCTGATGGGCGCGCAATTTGCTCCATTCGTCGCTGGTTTCATCAGTTCACTGGGCTTGGACAACATGCGGATCGTGCCTCCGACTGATGGCACCGCTGCACCAAGCGGCGCGGTTGCGCTGGGAACATGGGTAGAAACACTGGTCACTCAAGCATCAGAGATTGACCTCAGTGCACTCGGCTGGGTGGGCGTCAGTGTGACCGTCCTCAGCGCCATCTGGCTGATGACCAGCATTGAGCTGAGTTTCAATCGCGTCTTCCGTGCGCGGCAAGGCCGAACCTGGCTGCGCCGGTTCGTGTTGTACTGGTTTGTACTGACCGCGAGTCCGCTGCTCATTGCAGCCATCCCACTGCTTTCGGCGGTGCTGCGTGGCGCGGGCACAACACCTGGCATTGGTTGGATCGTTGCACTGCTCGGCACGGTGTGGAATGTTGGGGTGCTCTGGGCGCTGCTACTCACGGTGTACCTGGTGGTGCCGGCCGCTCGGGTTCGACCACAATGCGCAGCCATCGGCGCCTTCTGCGCCAGCGTGGTGATCATTGGATTGAAGGGAATGCTTTCGGCGTACTTTGAACACGCGTTCGGTATGAGCAGGCTGTATGGATCGCTTGGACTTGTTCCCGTATTTATGTTCTGGATGTGGGTGGTCTGGGTGACGGTGCTCGGCGGGCTACAAGTAGCGGCCTTTGCACAGACGATTCGCGCACGCGGGTTGGATGCGGGTTCGGGCGCTGACGATGACGCGCACGCCGATCCAATGTTGGTCTTGGCGGTGATGGAACAAGCATCTACTTCGTGGCGCGAAGGGCGCCCCGTCAGCCGCGACAGTATTGCGGCGGAACTGCACATGGACGACCGGCTTTCCTCGGAACTGCTTGAAGAATTAGTTCGTGGCGGATTTCTGCTGCACACCGACGGTGACGCTTACGCGCCAACCCGGCCGCCAGAAGACATTCGACCCGACCAAGTTCTCAAGGCCGTGTTTGCGCATTGTGCCGGCGAAGAAGGCGTGGAACGATCACGAATCGCCACCGCACTGCGCGCCGCGCAACTGGAAACCGCTAGCAAGATGCGTATTGGAGACCTTCGCGCCGAGCGCACGAGCCGATAGACTGCTTGCTTCATGTCCTCGAAAGATGCCAAGATGGATTACGTTGAGTTCACGCACCCAGGCGGATGCCTGGTGGCCAAGATCATCACCCCCAGCGTTGGGCAAAATGAAGCGCCGTTGATTCGTGAGCAAGTGCTCGCCGAGTTCAGCAAAGCGACGCGCGGGCGTTACTTCATTCTTGACTTGTCACACGTGTCACTCGTCACGAGTTTGGGGCTCGGCATGTGTGTGGACCTGCGCAACTGCGCGGAGAAGGCCGGCCTGAAGCCCGCCGTCTTTGGTCTCAATCGCCACCTCCTTGATCTCTTTCGCTTGATGCGGATCGAGCGGCTGTTCACCATCCTGTCCACGCGGCAAGAGTTTGACTCGGCCATCGGGAAGTAAATACATGTGCTTCACGGCGAGCAATCCGATGAAACCGACGCAGACCATGCAATCCTCTGCACCGTTTCGCGCTACCCGCGTGATGGCTGTGGCGGGCATGGCAACCCTGGTAGTCCTCGCCGTGGCGCCCGCCGGCTGCTACCGCAACGTGGTGGGAACCACCGGCACCGGCGCCGACCATTACGACGTGCAGGAGCCCAACATCGAAAAGGGCGAAAGCTTCTGGTCCGAACCAAAGCCCACCGAGAAGGTGCCGAACCGCTACACGGGCACCTCATTGCAGAAGAACACCCGCCCGGCGCCGCAGCCGCTCGCACCGAAGTTACCGCCGCAGTAATAGCCGCATTCAATGCTGCATTAACAGCCGAATTTATAGCGGTAGCCGCAGCAACCGCCCCGCCCTTTCCCGCCTATCATTTCCGACCTACCTATGGGCATCGAAGCAGCACTACCCGTCGACAGCATTCTCACCACCCAGTTACAGCGCGTGGTGAATTGGTCCCGCCGCTCTAGCGTTTGGCCGATGCCATTTGCTACCGCGTGTTGCGGCATTGAACTGATGGCTACCGCCTGTAGTCGATTCGACCTTGCGCGCTTCGGCGCCGAAGTGATGCGCTTCAGCCCGCGTCAGTGCGACTTGATGATCGTTGCCGGACGCGTCAGCGTGAAGACCCTGCCGGTCTTGCAGCGGATCTACATGCAGATGGCGGAACCAAAGTGGGTGATCTCCATGGGCGCGTGCGCGAGCACCGGTGGCGTGTTCGACACCTACGCCGTGGTACAGGGCGTCGATCAGTACTTGCCGGTTGATGTTTACATTCCGGGTTGCCCGCCACGACCAGAGATGCTCATTGAGGGCATCATGGCCATCCAGCGCGTGATCGACAATGATCAGATTCCGCGCGACCCAAATGGCAAGCGATTGCCTCTGCAGATTGCACTGCAGCCCAACTATCGCCCGCGCGTGCAGCCTGCGCCTGTCACGATCGGCGCGACCTAAGTCGACCAACTAAAGACGACCACCGCTGCCGGAGTGCTTCTTCAGACACTCCCATGGCAGCGGATATTTCGCGCCATTTACGACCTCGCAGTCGGTGCTGGATGAGCTCCGCATCTTGAGGCCGCGTGCGCATGAGTTCATTCATGATGCCCACCAGTTCAGCGCGTTCATCGTGCTGGGGCGGTTCCGACCACGCTTCCGCAACGCCCGCAAATTTGGCCACTGTGGCTGCAAAGCGCGCCGCGCGACGTCGATGCCGAGCCACTGCTCGATTCACGACCTGAGCAACAAAGCTCCACGCCTCTGGCTTGCTTCGCATGGCAAAGGAGCCCTTGGCAGCCGCGTAATCCACGCGCCGAAGCGTGGTGGAAAAGACGTCATCCGCGTCAACGCCGGGTGCTCGCCCCACTTCCGCGCCAATCCTTCGCCGCAGCGCTGACTCATTCTGCAGCATGAATTGTGCGATTTGCTCGCGGTCGTACGCATGAGATGCGCCTGACTCCGAGTTCCCAATCGACCCGTCCGTGTTGTTCGATTCCATGCCCAAACTGTGCGATGCGGAGTCGGACTACTCAAGGAGTATCGCCCACAGAGGACAGTCGAAGTTCTTATCGGGCTGCTGAATCGCCGGCTGCATTTGTCGCCGGGGAAACTGCGCTGGCGGCCGCGGAGGCCGATGATGATGCGCGCAACTTCAGCGCGAGCGCCACCACCACCACCTGCAATACCGCTGTTCCAAGCGTAGAAATGACCACCTGCGGCCGCGTCCAATCGCCGATCGTGAGATACAAGCACACGTTGGCGACGGCAAACAGGCTCCACGTCAGCGCCGTGGCGCCGTCGGCCCGGCCGCTCCGTGCGATCGCAAACAATTTCACCACGGTGGCGGCGGGAAAGATGATTGTGGGCACCCAGCCAACCATCGAAAGAATCTGCTGGAGTGATGAGGGGTCAGTTTCGGTCATCGCAATGCTCCTGTGAATTCAGCAATGCGCGCCATGCCCTTGCGGAGAAGCGCCTCCTCCGCTGCAAAGGTGATGCGAATGTGATCTGCGGCGCAGTCGCCAAAGTCGCCGCCTGGTACCAGCGCTACATGCGCTTCCAAGAGGAGCGCCTCAGCAAAGCTCTGGGCATTGGTGATGACGCGTCCACCTGCCGATGTCAAGCCCTTGCACGCGGCGATCGATGGGAACGAATAGAACGCGCCCGTGGAACGCACCGTTCGAAAGCGCGGAATAGCGCGCACCAGCTCATCAACAACCGCCGCGCGCCGCGCAAAGGCGACGCGCATTTCCTCAACCTGCGCGGTGCTGCGCGGTGACAACGCCTCCACGATCGCAGGCATGAAGAACGCCGGAATGTTGTTGGTCATCTGTCCCTGCAACTTGATGAGCTCTTGAATGAACCCACTGCTCCCAGGCGCGCAGACGTAACCGATGCGCCATCCGGTCATCGCAAAGGCTTTGCTCATACCGTTCAGGGTGATGGTGCGTTCGGCCATCGCGGGCAGGCTGCCCGGCGAGAAATGCTGCAATCCAGGCTGAATTTCCGGATACACCAGCTTCTCGTAAATCTCATCACTCACTAACACCGCGCTGGGATGACGCGCGATCACCTCACAGAGAGCGCGAATCTCATCGGGCGTGTAGGTGACTCCGCACGGATTGGATGGACTATTGAGGATCACTGCCACCGTGCGCGGCGTCATGGCGGCGGCCAGTTCTTCAGGCAGCACCTTGAATCCGCGCTCCATGGCGCCTGCTACTTCAACGCATCGTCCACCAGCAAGTTCAATGAGCGGGCGGTAGCTCACCCACGCTGGCGTTGGCAGAACGACTTCGTCACCTGGATCGATAAGCGTCTGCAGAACCAGGTACAGCGCGTGCTTCGCACCGGCGGTAATGGAAATATGCTCCGCCTTGCACGGGATACCGTTCTCGCTCCGCAGTTTCCCTGCGACCGCATTCCGCGCCTCAATGGTGCCTGGAGTGGCCACGTACTTAGTCAATCCCGCGCGGAGGCCTTCAATGGCAGCCTCCTTAATGTTGTTGGGCGTATCGAAATCCGGCTCCCCGGTTCCGAAGGCAACTATGTCTGCGCCCTCCTTTTTGAGTGCCGCTGCGCGAGCAGCGACAGCCAGGGTGGAGCTCTCTTTCATACGGTGAACGCGCGAGGAAACCTTCATAAGAACCGGAGTCTATAGCGCATAAATGCTATTCGCTGAAGGCGTACACTCCCCAAATGCACTACGACGCCCACCAACCTGTACTGAGCGACCTCGAGGCGCGGATCACAACCATCCGCGACTCTCTTTAACTACCCAACAAAGGTCCTCGAGCGTGAACGACTGACAGCCAAGATGGAATCCCCGGAGTTCTGGGGCGACCAGCGCGCGGCACAGAAAACCATCGATCAACTGAAAATCGTGCGCGCGCAGATTGAGCCGCTCGAGTTGGTGATGCGCAAGTTTGAAGATGCCACCGTTGGCTATGAAATGGCCAAGGAAGGCAACGATGCCGAACTCCTTGCCGAAGTGGATGAATCAATCCACCAGATGGTTGCGGACATGGATAAAGTGGAGGCGCAGAGTCTGCTCTCTGAGAAGCACGACCATCGCAACTGCTTTATCACCATTCAGGCTGGCGTGGGCGGCACCGAGGCCAACGACTGGGCCGAGATGCTGGAACGCATGTACCTGTACTGGTGGAACACCATGGGCTTCAAAGTGGAAGAGATGCACCGACTTCCCGGCAGCGAAGTGGGGCTTGCCGAAGTGGTGTATCGCCTCAGCGGTCCGTTCGTCTATGGATACATGAACTGCGAACGTGGCACGCACCGCCTCGCGCGCGTGAGTCCGTTCAATGCAGAAGGAAAGCGACAGACCAGCTTTGCGACACTTGATGTCACTCCAGAATTTGAAGACAACGGATTGACCATTCCGGACAAAGATCTGGAAATCATCGCCTTCGTCCGCGCCAGCGGACCGGGTGGACAGAACGTCAACAAAGTGGCAAGTGCCATCCGCGTCACCCACATTCCCACCGGACTGCAAGTGGTGGCAAGTACTTTCCGCGATCAATTACAGAACAAGGCGCAGGCGCTGGCAGTGATGCGCTCCAAGCTGGAAGCGCTGGAAGAAGAGCGTCGCCAAGCTGAATTGGACGCCGCAGTGGGCGGCAAGGTTGACCGTGGCTGGGGCACGCAAATTCGTTCGTACGTGTTCTATGACAACCGTGTCAAAGACCATCGAACCGGCTTTGAAATGATGATCCCGCAGCGCGTCTTGGATGGCGACATCGGCGGCTTCATTGACGCGGAATTGAAGCGACGCCGCGCTGAGCGCGAGGAATCACCTGTATGAATTCGGGTCCCGCTGCTGATCGCGCCGCGGGATCGCGTTGGATATTGATAGGTGCAGTAGTCGGTGGACTGTGCGGCGTTGCGGTGATGGCACGCTGGATGCCACAGCACCGCATGATCGACTATCCAGGCATGGACCAGGTGATTCGGTCCGTGAGCCCGATCGCGACTGCAGCACTGTTTCTGAGCGGCGGCCTCGTTGCGCTCGCAGGTTCTATGGCTCGCAAACGAAGCGCCCTGCTGCCCTTTCTTTCGGGGCTCTCATTCTCGGCCCTGATGGCGTTCGTAGTGACGTTCTGGATGTATGCCGAAGTGAACGAGAGTGACGTAGCGCGCATTGACCTTGAGGGCAGTCAGCAATCGATCGCTGCCGCACTTCATGCGTCGGTGGATGATCGACTTGCTGCGGCAGCGCAACTGGGCGCACGATCCGGCGCAGCGCCCAACGATGAGTGGCTCGCTGCCGCACGAACCTTTGAGGTTGACTTTCGTGGAACAATCGCGCTCGCGCTCCTGAATACCAAGGGAGAGATTGAACCCGGCTCAACCGTTCCACCGAATCAGGTTGATCGACTGAAAGCCAACCTCGGAGGCATCGCCGCCGCCGCGCGCGCTGGCGACCGAGCAATGACGGCTCACGGAACGCATGTCCTGATGGCCACGCCGGCATCCGGCGGTCGCGTATTGGTGGCGCTTGTCGATGCTGCCGCCCTTGTGCAGCCGATCACCGCTGGAATTGCTCCTGACTTGGCGCTGACGGTCAACATCAATGGCCCAGGAAGCGACCGCGTCACCATCGAAAGTTCGGCGCAGGGAGTAGCCATTCTCGAGCCTCCGGCGGAGTGCACCTTTGGAACCGCTGGACTGCTGTGGACGGTGCAACTGCGCCCAACCAGCGGATGGATTGACAGCCACCATCACCGCGCCAACACCATTATCTTGTTACTCGGAGCGGTTGCGTCGTTCGCGTGCGCCCTTGCCATCCGCTCCATATCCACAGAAATCAACGCGCGCGCTGCCCGCGAGTTTGCAGATCGTGCGGCACAGGGCGCTTCGGCGCGCGCGCGCATCAGCGCACATGCGCGCGATGCCATGTCTCAAGAAGCGAGCCATGTGATTCGAGCACGCCTTCGTGAGACCGCACGCGCACTTGATGCAGCCACTGATTCACGCGGCAGTGATGTCTCACGCACAGAAGCGCTGCAGCGGATTGGTGCCAGCCTCACCCACGCGGAAACCGAAGTGACCGCATTGCTTGAAGCAACGCCGCACACCCGAGTAGCACAGGCTGAGCACGCTGCCGAGATTGACCACCATTACGCAGCGGCGGTGTTGGAATTTCCGGGCGGGCCAACGGTTTCGCTCAGCGAGCCCGTCTCCGCCGAAGCCATGGCACAGATTCAGCGTGAACTTGGATCAAGCACATTTGCCGTGATCACCAGCGACAATCCGATGAGCATTCCTGGATCACCGCACGCCAACATGTTGCGGCGCAGCGTCCTGGCACTGGAGTTGCGCAATGCGAAGTTGGTGCATCGACCCGTGATCGGACGCAGCGCTGACGGCACATGGTCCGAGAATGGCTTTGCTATCGCAGCAAGTATTGGAGAAGCAGACGCATTGTCAGAAATTCACGGGCAACGTGCGTACTACTGGTTCAACGGTTCGTACTTCCTGATTCACGGCATGAGCGCCGATCACGGCGCGATACGCCTACCGCGGACAGGTTCCGCATCGCCCGAGACATGAAGACGGACACCCATGCTGAATCGATCTTGCATCAGGTTGCGGCGGGAACGCCCGGCGCTATGGATGCATGCATGGAGAAGTTCAGCGGATTGGTGTGGTCGCTGACCAGGCAGCTTTCATTTGTAGGGTCCGATGCCGATGACGCCGTTCAAGAGATCTTTATCGATATCTGGAAGAGCGCCGTTCGGTTTGACCCTGCGATTGCCAGCGAATCAACGTTCGTTGCGATGATTGCTCGACGAAGGCTGATTGATCGCGGACGGCGGCGGCAGCGGCGGCTCGACTCAACTTCGTTGCCCGATGCAATGTCGCCAGAGGCGGAGCCGATCCCGGATATGCCAGAGCGAACCGAAGAAGCGAGCCGAGCCACGGTCGCTTTGGGGAAATTGCGATCTGAGCAACAGCGCGTTTTGCAACTTGCCATCTACCACGGTTGCTCGCATGAAGAGATTGCGCGCTGTACCGGACTGCCACTGGGAACGGTCAAGACCCATGCGCGCCGCGGCTTGATACGGCTGCGCGAGATCTTGGAGTCGGAAGGCGCGCTTCAGCCGGCCCGTCCGGACGCCCCGCCCGTGGCGAAAGTTGCTGATCAAGCAGCCGATCGCCGCAAAAAGCCTGAATAACTCAGTAAAGGCAGCCCGCAGCGCCCAACGTGCGCTGTCCCCGCGGGTAAACCTTTACCACTTCACATGCTGACCTCCCACCTCTCCGCGATCGTCGCGGCCGCGCTCAGCGCCGGCCCAACCACCACGCCCGATGCCTCCATGCTTCGCTACCCGGATATTGGGCGCGAAGACATCGTCTTTGTCTATGCAGGCAATCTGTGGCTGGTACCCAAGATGGGCGGAATGGCACGACCGCTGACCAGTGCAGCGGGCGCAGAAGTCATGCCGCGCTTCTCACCGGACGGGAACAAGATTGCGTTTGTTGGCAACTATGACGGTAACCGTGACATCTATGTCATGCCGACCGTTGGTGGCGCACCGGAACGCGTCACCCACCATCCAACTGCAGAGCTGATGAACGAGTGGACCGCTGACGGTTCGCTGCTCTTCAGTGCCAGTGGCATGGAGGGCATCGCCCGCGCTAGTCGCTTGTACACGGTGAAGGAAGCTGGCGGGCTGCCCGAAGCGTTGCCCGTCCCGTACGGCACCAACGGCACCATCAGTCCCGATGGCGAGTGGCTGGCATACACGCCGCACTCGATCGATGGACGCACGTGGAAGCGCTACCGCGGCGGAATGCAAACGGATGTGTGGGTCTACAACCTCCGCAGCAATGAAGCAAAGCGCGTCACTGACTACGAAGGAATCGACACCCTCCCAATGTGGGGCGGCAGCACGCTCTACTACTTGAGCGATGCCACCACTGACCCCAAGGCCGCACACAAACTCAACATCTGGTCATGGGATTCCAAGTCCGGTACCACCAATCAAGTCACTTCATTCACGGATGAAGACATCAAGTGGCCTGCGATCGGCGACGGCGAAATTGTCTTTCAAAAGGGCACAAAGTTGATGGTCCTGGATCTTGGATCCGGCAAGACTCGCACCGTGGAAGTGAAGATTCCCGGCGACCGCCCCACCATCCGCACGCGCACTGAAGATGTCAGCGACGAACTGCAAGGCTCCAGTATTAGCCCCAGTGCCAAGCGCGTGGCTGTTGCCGCTCGCGGCGATATTTGGACCGCACCTGCGGAAAATGGCGTTCCGCGCAATCTGACCCGCACCGATGGCATTGCTGAGCGCACGCCAGCATGGAGCCCGGATGGCAAGTGGATTGCTTACTTTGATGACTCCACCGGTGAGTACGAACTGTGGGCCATGCCTGCTGATGGCAAGGGTGAGAAGAAACAACTCACCAAAGATCGCGGACCCTTCAAGACCAACATTCAGTGGTTCCCCGATTCCAAGAAACTCATCTACCAAGACAAGACCGCAACGGCGTACTTGGTGGACTTTGCAAGTGGCGAACGAAAGATGATCGACAAGGAGCCGTGGGACGGCAACCTTGACATCAGTATCAGTCACGATGGGGCATTCTTGGCCTATGCAAAGTCACTGCCCGAGCGTCGCACCGCCAGCATTTGGTTGTACGACGTTGCCAAGGGCGAGAGCCACGAAGTCACCAGCGGTGAATTCAACGATAGCAATCCCACCTTCGATCGCGCCGGCGACTGGATGTACTTCTCCAGCCAACGCGGCTTCGGCAAGGCTGAGTACGGTGAGTTGGACGAAACATGGGTCTATCAAGACACCGTGCGCGGCTACGCCGTTCCACTTCGCAATGATGTCAAGAACCCCTGGCTCCTGGAGATTGACGAGGAGAAGGGTAAAGACACTAAGAAAGACGAGAAGTCTGACGACAAGAAGGACGAGAAGAAGGACGAAGCCAAGCCTGACGGAGCCGCTGGCGCGGGTGCACCCGCTGGTGATCGTCCGCGTCGACGTCGTCCGAACAGCGATCTGGGCGACATCAGCGACATGAGCGACATCAGCGACATGAGCGACATGCAAGACGAGCCCAAGCCTGCTGATCCCAAGCCTGCTGATCCAAAGCCCGCCGAACCAAAGCAAGACGAGAAGCCTGCGACCCCTGCCGCAGCCACGGCACCTGCCGCCACTGGCCCCGCAGGAACGTGGAACTGCACCACCAAGCAAGGTGAAACGGTGGTGACCTTCACGCTCGTGGTGACGCTCGGCGATGCCGGCGCCGCCACCGCAAAGTTCACCTCTGAGAAGCAGAACGGCGAACTCACCGGCCAGTGGGACGCAGAGACGAAGAAGCTGACGCTCACCGGGAAGAACGACGCAGGTACCGAGAAGGAGATGTCCTACTGGCTTGAAGCCACCGTCGACGGTGACGCCATCACTGGCAACGGCACGGCCACCGGCAAGGACGGCGAGACCAAGTACGCCTTCACCGGTACGCGCGCTCCCGCCGACGCCAAGAAGGACGAGAAGAAGCCCGAAGAGAAGAAGCCGATCACGGTCGACTTTGATGGCTTTGAATCACGAGTCATTGAACTGCCGCTTGGCACTAGCCGCATCGGCGGCATGGGCGTGAATGACAAGAACCAACTGATCTTCAGCCAAGGCGGTCAGATCAAGGTGTTTGACATCAAGGACAAGAAGAAGGAAGTCAAGAAAGTGGCCGACGGCGGCGGCTTCCAACTCACTGCTGATGGCAAGAAGATGCTGATGGGCCTGCAGATTCTGGACGCTTCCGCCGGATCAACCGGCAAGACCATTGTGAACCAGCCCATGCTCACGGAAATCAATCCTAAGCATGAATGGAAGCAAGTGGTCAGGGATGCATGGCGCATCTTCCGCGACTATTTCTATGACCCGTACATGCACGGCGTTGATTGGAACGGCATCGGCGAGCGGTACTTGGCAATGGTGAATGACGCCAACAGCCGCGAAGATGTCAGTTACATCATCAGCGAGATGATCAGCGAGCTCAACGTTGGTCATGCCTACTACAACGGTCGTGACGGTGGCGGCGGACCAAACGTCAGTATTGGCATGCTTGGCGTTGACTGGGAAGTAGCCATCGGACCAGACGGCAAGAACGTCTACCGATTCAAGCACTTGGTGTCCGGCGCGCCTTGGGATACTGATGCGCGCAACCCATTGCAAGAGCTTGGCGTCAATGTCAAGGAAGGCGAGTACCTGCTGGCCGTTAATGGCCTGCCTGTCAACGGCGCCAAGGATCCATGGGCTGCATTCGAAGGCCTAAGCGGCAAGACCGTTGCGCTCACCATTGGAACAAACCCAACGATGGATGACAAGGTGCGCGAAGTAGTCGTCAAGCCAATGGGCGGAGAAGACAATCTGCGCTATCGCGACTGGATTGAATCGAACCGCCGCTATGTCTCCGAGAAATCTGGCGGCAAAGTGGGCTACATCTACGTGCCCAACACGGGGCTCGACGGCCAGTCTGATCTGGTGCGCCAATTCCAAGGCGAGCAATTCAAACAAGCGCTGATCATTGATGATCGTTGGAATGGTGGCGGACAGATTCCATCACGCTTCATTGAAATGCTCAATCGCCCGGTCACCAACTACTGGGCGCGCCGCGACCAGCACGATTGGATCTGGCCCGGCAGTGCGCACAACGGACCGAAGGCCATGCTCATCAACGGGCTCGCTGGCTCGGGCGGCGACATGTTCCCGTGGCTCTTCCGACATGAGAACCTTGGACCGCTGGTTGGTACCCGCACGTGGGGCGGCTTGGTTGGCATCAGTGGTAATCCTGGAATGATTGATGGCTCTGGCGTCCGCGTCCCAGTCTTCGCGTTCTATGAGAAGGACGGCACATGGGGCATCGAAGGCCACGGCGTTGATCCAACCGTCGAGGTGCTTGATGACCCGGGCGTTATGAAGGGTGGACCGCATTACGGCGGCATTGACCCGCAGATGGACAAGGCTGTTGAACTGCTGCTCGCTGAGCTGGCACGCGCACCGGTCACGCACCCTGCTCGCCCGGCGTACCCAAACCGTTCCGGGTTTGGCATCAAGCCAGAAGATAAGTAATCCATTTCACAAACGAACAGGTGGGTCAGTGAGGCATACTCACTGACCCACCTGTTTCTTTGCTGTGCTAATCAATCAACGCGGCGTGGCAACGTGGTCGCCGGAATCGCTGTACTCAGTACCGCGAATGCCCTCGCCTGCCCAGCGGTCGTAGGTGCCCCAGCCACCGTGACCCATGGGCGACGAGTACGGGCCAGCGTTCGGCCCAAGGTTGTTGCCAATCTGCGTGCCCGAACCCCAGTACGCGCCTGGATTGGCGAACTGCTGAGGTGGGTGGAATCCGTTGGGACGCGCCAGAGGTGAATACCCCCAGTTTCCGCCAAGATCGGAGCCCATGCCGTTCCAACTGCGGTACGCCGCAGCGGGATATCCGTACTCATTGCCCGGACCTCGGAACGCCGCGGGCGCATCGCCAGCCGCGCCTTGGAACTGCCGATTGATGGCCTGCTGATTCTCAGTTGCTGCGCTCGGAGAAGCATCGCGTCGCGAGCCTTGATTGGCCGCGCTGCGGATGCCGGTCTGCCCCGCATTCGCCATGGAGCCGCGCGCTGCTGGCCATGAACGCTTGTCGATCGGCTTGTTCCGTTCGGCATTTCGCTTGGAGGCATCCGCAAGACCCTGCTTCTGCCAGTCCGAGTGATTGTCTGCCCAGCGGTTGTAGTACGGGTGCCACTGATTCATCCACCAGCCCCAGTGATTCCAACCCCACCAGTTGTTCATGCCGTAGCCCCAACCAACGTTCCAGCCGGAGCACCAACCCCATCCGCCCCATCCGTCGCCGGTGAGGTACATGGGATTCACATCAGCGCTTCCATAGAACGCGTAGTCATCGTTCGGATCATCCGGTGGCGAGAAGGTTCCGGTCTGTGCGTCGTAGGTGGCATCGCTGCCGTACGTGGTTGGGTACGCGCGGTACGCGCTGCCAGCAGGTGCTGCATACAAACGACCCGTTCCGTACACCGGCGTTCCGTCCATCAAGTACGTGCCAAGATAACCAGGTGAAAATCCAAACGTCACCGTGTCCGGCGTTGCGCCAAAGACCCACACGTAAGTGCACGCATACGCGGGGCACGAAGTCGGAAGCGCATAGATCGCACCCGGAACAGTCTCAGCGAGCGCCCACGGCCCGGTGACTGACGGCGCCATAAACCATGCACCCGAATCGCAGCAATAGGTCTTGCCCTCAAAGAGCAATACGGGCTGCGAAGCACCGGGCAACCACTTCACTGGCGAGCCGGCAATTGAGGCCCATGCAGTGTCGCCATCCGGCATGCCACCAGCAACGGAGAACTTCGGCTGCGCGCCTGCGCGGTTGAGGGTGACGGTGCGAATCTCGCGAGCGGCCAGCGTCGCCTCATTGGCTTCATCAGTACCAGGCACTGCAGCGCGTGCGCCGTCGTAACGCTTGGTGTGAGGCAGACCCGCAAACTGCGCCGGCACCGCGCCGGGTGACACCGCGCTCCATGCGCCCGTACCAAGCGAAGCGGTCATGAACCATCGCCCAGCAGCCAACACATAGAACGAATTGCCATCGATGGTCAGCAGAATGCTGTTGGTGTTCTTGACGCACTGCACGCCGGGACCGGCATTACCAAGTACTGGTGGGCCATCAATGGAAACCAACACGGTTGGCTTGGTGGCAACCATCACCGTGGCGGACTTGAGTGCGGGCGCCTTGACCAGTGGCGGCATCGCGGACACCGCCTTTGGCAGCGCAGGTGCCGTTCCGAGTGCAGCAACTACATCAGCCGCCAGCGGCGCGGACGCAGCCACGTATCCAGTCTCCATCACCGCGGACGAAACCCACGCTCCACCAACGCGCGTCCACCACGAGCCGTCCTTTGACTTGAGCAATACCGAAGCGGTGTTCGTCACCATGGTCCATCCGGTGGCGCCAAGCGGAGCCATTCGTGGCGCGCCGTCGACGGCAATGAGCACGGTGGGCTGCTGCGTCAGTGTGATTGCAGGCACTTCCGTCACCACGCCCGGCGTTGAACTGCCGCGCGCATTCACCAGCCGCATGTTCTGCAGCAAGATGGGTCGAGTGGTGGTCATCGCTACCACATAGAGCGCCTGCGACAGCGCCTTCACATCGGCGTCAGAAGCTGGCTTGCCGTCGATCGTGAACGTGCGCACTGCAAACTGATTGATCTCAATTTCGCCGGGAACATCGGCGGCCATCATCTCGGCCTGCAACTGTGCGTTGCCAGTGACGGTCTTGCCATCAGCGCCGTCCATGGAAACCTGCGTGACCAAGTAGGCACGCGCGCCATCGATGCCGGTGACGCGCGGCTGAAAGACGCGGTAGGTCTTGCCGTTGGAAGTGATGTCCTGCGGCCAGAGATTGGGGTGCGCCGGCATGGCGGCACTTTGCGCGGGGGCAGCGCTGTTCCCAGCCGAAGGCGCGGGGGCGCTCGCGGGAGGCGCGGCGTTGCCAACGGCTGGCGCCTGGGTGGAGGCAACGAAGGCGATGGAAAGGCTGACGAGGGTGGCGGCGATTGTGTGAATCATGGGGATCATGTTGTTCCAAGAGGCGCGTTGCATGCACCAAGCGGGGCAAAGTCTACCGCCACCGATGGTGCTGACATTGGATCGCCGGGCAGATGTCGAAGCGTCGCCTGGTTGGCGTATGCCTGACTAGTTTCAGATAGCCGGATCAAAAAGTTGCACATAGACGCTATCAAAGGTTTCACATAGACGCACTCAAAGGTTACAACCAGCCGGATGGGCTCGATCCGACGCCACCCGCTCGCGCAGTGCGGTCCGGCTGATCAACGTCAGTGACCTTGCACCACCGTTTCAGATAACGCGACCGACGATCCGCGACTACGTCCGGCCGCGAGAAACTCACCGACGGCGCGATTCGTGCCGCGCAACCAGTGAGTCCCATTCCGGCCCGAACGCCCACTGGTAATTGCGCCATCGGCCGATGGACGAACGATTGATAGGCGCTTGCACCTGTGCATGGCTCAGCGTGAACGCCACGCGCGTGTTCTCCTCGGGGCAGAGCACTTCGCCCGTCAGCTCCAGCGCCATCATTCGTAGGCAACGCGCAGCGTTCTCCGCCGGCGCATCCACCAAGTCTTCGTAGTAGACCACTTCATGCGGCAGCCCAAGCGCAGCCAGCGCATCGGGCAGAATGGCATCACGCGCCTCCATGAGTTGACGGATCGATTCCAGTGATGCCGTCCAGCCGTTGTTGATCGGATGGAAATACGAAAGCAGGATGCTGATCGCCGTGTCGCGCGGATCACGCAGCACGGTGATGCACCGCGTACCCGGAAGCACGGCGGCAATCGCTGGAAGATGTCGCCATCCGCGCAGGTTCTTGTCGAACATCCACGATGCGCCGGGACGCTTGCGTCGACGTGCGTCACTGAGAAACTCGCGCTGCAAATCATTCGCCTCTACGCGGGTGAGCCGAGCGAGGGCCTTGCCATCGCGCCCGGCAGATTTCAATGCGTCGCCAAGCAGGCGCGTCCCTTCGTACTCGCCGATGCCACTGATCGCAGGATGTCGGTCGAGCATTTGCTCTAAGAGCGTGGTGCCGCTCCGAGGCATAGCGATCACCATGGCAAGATCCTCCACCCGATCAGCCTGCGGCTCGAACCAACGACCGCCCTTGGCAAGTAACTCGCGCTGCATGCGGAGTGGACCGAGCACGCCCTCAAGATCAAATGGCGCGCCCGTATCCGCATGCACGCGCTGCGCCATTGCAAACGCCTCTTGATAACGACCCGCCTTGTCAAGCATGCGCACGGCATCAAAGCCAGCCACGCGGCGTATGGCTGGCCAACGCGCTTCGGTAGCCACCTGCATGAACGTTGCGAGCGAGCGTTCCGGGTCGGCGGAGGCATGGGCGCGCGCAGCGTGGAACGCGTAACGCAGATCATCGGACCACGAAACTGGGCGCGCCACTTCATCGCGCAATTCTTGGATGCGGTTCGCGATGTACAGCGTGTCGCACAGCGCCATCCACGCCTCGCGCGCGTCTGGACTGCGACCACGGGCGACGGCACGAAGGCGTTCAGCCGATCGATCCATGCGCCCGAGTTGCTGATCCACCCGACCACCGATGAGTCTCACGCGGTCGTCCGTGGGAGCAAGTGCAAAGGCAGTTTCAATCGCACGGTCCGCAGCGTTCACGTTTCCCAGCATGGTGTGCGCCTGAGCCGCGCAGAGCCATGCAAGCACATGACGCCGCGACTTTGCACACAGACGCTCCGCCGAGCGCAGGGCATCCGCCGCCTGCCCGGCGTTCAGCAGTTGCTCGATCTCAGCGATGGTGCCGGCGCTCATGGGTGCAGGATACGAGTGCACCTGCGGTGCCGCTGAAAAAAGAACCAGGGCGACCCGTACGGATCGCCCTGGTGTCATTCGTATCTCAGATCGTCAGTGCGCTTTAGGCGCGACGACGACGGCCGGTGAGGCCAGCGAGTCCCAAGAGCGCCACTGCGCCCGGAGCAGGAGTCACGCCGATCAGCGTGATGGTGCCGGTCCAGATGCCCAAATTTCCAGCAGCACCGTAGCCGTTACCGACCCAGATGGACTGGAGGGGGTTGCGATCCATGTCGATGGCGGTGGTCAAAGTCACCGTGCCAAACACCGGTGTTCCCGGTGCGCTATCGGCGCCGTTTGGCCAGGAGTAGCGCTGCGTAGCGCCGAGGTTGCTGTAACCACCAACCTGCAGCAGTCCACCAGTGCTGAGTGGCGATGCGTCCATGTAGACGCAGAGGTCGTCAGCGTAGGCCGAAGCGACCGAAGCATCGAGCGTCGCATTGACAGAAACGCCGGTCAGGACGCCCCTGAGGCTGCCTGCTGCGAAGGCTTCGGTAAAGTTGAAGCCAGTCCATGTCTGATTGGTGAACGAGATGGTCACGTCAGCTGAAGCAGCTGAAACGAGGGCAGCAGCGGCAATGCCGGAGGCGATGAAAGTCTTCATGTTGTAAATCCTGAAATAAGGGAAACGGGAAGGGAACAAAGAGCAGGGAACAATTCCGATCAGGGGAGGGAAGCCCGACTGATCTGAAACAACAGTGCCCTCGATTCCATGAGTTGCAAATGAAATGTGTGAATATTTGATTCCCCTCAGGGTAAAGTCCCCCTGCCGATGCCAGCATCCCCTGAAATCCCTGATTTAGATGCGTTGCTGGCACGCAGGGCCTTCGGGGAAGTGCTCCAGAGAACCCAAATCAGCCTGCGCCGAAATCCCAGAGATCTGCGGGCGTGGCACGCCCAAGCGCGGGCAGCCTTCGCCTTAGGGCGCCTCACCGTAGCGGATGAGGCAATTGAACGCGCCATACGCCTCAACGGGGCGTCGCACGATCTTGCCCTGCTGCGCGCCATCATTGATCACCGGCTCGGCCGGAGCGATGCTGCCATTGACCGCCTGCGCGGCCTGATCGCCAAAGGAGCACCGAACACGGTGGACGCCACCATGGCCCTCGCAGAGGTGCTTCACCGCGCCGGGCGTCGCCAAGAACTGCAAACCCTTGTGAGTAGTGGCGGCCACTGGCTTTCCGACCCACGCGCGCAGATATTTACAGCGCGCGTCACCGCACTGACTGACCCAACCGGCACTGCCGAGCGACTGGAAACCTTCGCACGCAGCGACGCGATTGCCCTGGCACGCCGTATCGCCGGCTTCGACGCCGTCCGCATGCTTGACGCTGCCGGCGAGTACCGCCGAGCCTTCGCACTTGCAGAACACCTGCATGCCACCACCGGCGAACGGTTTGATGTTGATGGAGTGATTGCCGATGCCAACGCGCAATCCGCACTGCTCGCCCGCGGAAAGCCATGGTTCACGCCGCGCGCGCCCGCAGTGAATGGTGTTGCGCTGGTTGTTGGCATGCCCCGCAGTGGCACCACCCTGCTTGAACAGATGCTTGATCGTCATTCCGCGGTGACCGGTATCGGTGAGTACGACGGAATCAACACGCTTGGTACTGCAGTCATCTCCGCTGGCGCATGGCCAACCGGACTGGCCATGCTGCCCACTGATGAAGCACTCGCCATGCAGCAGAACTACCTGTCCGGCATCGCTTCCATGCGGCGCGGCAATACGCAGTGGATGTTCGACAAGTCACTCAATACCTGGCACTGGTTGCCCGCTGTCGCAGCCGTCATGCCGGGCGCCGCGTGTTTCCACATCATGCGCGAACCGCGCGACACGGCGGTCAGCCTGTTCCTCTCCAATTTCCATCCGAAGAATTTCGGGTGGACCAGTTCATTGGCGAACATCCGCCGCATCATCGCCGCCGAGCGGGCGCTGGTGCCGCAAGCCCTGCACACGCTCGGAATCCCGCACGAATCCATCGTCTATGAAGAGTTGGTTGCCGACCCACGCGGCCACATGGAGCGGTGCCTGAAGCGCATGGGATTGGCCATGGAAGAGACCGTCCTGGCGCCGGAATCAAACGCGCGCACCGTGCTCACTCTGAGCCATGAGCAGGTGCGCAAGCCGATCAACCGATCGTCGATTGGGCGCTGGAAGAATTATGAGTGGGCGTTCGGCGCAGAGTGGGACTAACCGCGCAAATCACAGAGCGGCAGCGCGGCAGCGCGGCTGGCACTAGTAGCATCACCACTCCATGCCACCTCCTGTCAATCAACGGGCAGAACTTCAGCGCTTGCTGCAGCGCGGCGACTTCCTGAATGCCAAGCATCTTGCGGGCGACATGTTGCGCCGCAACCCGCGCGACGGCGAGGCCTGGCTTGGCGTTGCGCGTTGCGCGATCGGCATGAACCGCATGCGAGTTGCAGAAGAAGCGCTCGAACGCGCGGAGCGCATGATCACTGGCGACCACCGCATTGGCATGGCGTGGGCGATCGTTGATCACTACCTCGCTCGCAGCGATAAGGCCATTGATCGCTTGCGCGTGTTGATTGCGCGCAAGGCGCCGAATGCGCTTGATGCAACGATCTTCCTGGCAGACATCCTGCACCGCACCGGAAAGCGCGCGGAAATGAAGGCCTTGGTTGAGCAAGGTGGCATGTGGCTCACTGACGTGCGCGGCCGGATCATGTCGGCACGCGTGCGCGCGAAAGATGACCGCGAAGGCGCAGTTGCTGAGTTTGAAGCAATCGCACGCGAGCCAGGCGAAATGTCCATGCGGCGCAACGCCGGATTTGAAGCGGTGCTGTTGCTTGATTCTGCTGGCGAATATCGCCGCGCGTGGGAGTTGGCAACGTACATCCACGAGAACACGGCTCCCGTCTTCAACCTCTCCGACATGCACGCGGATGTGCATGCGCAGCGGCAACTACTTGCCAATGGCAAGGCATGGTTCAACCCGCGCGTTCCGCAAGTGGAGGGCATTGCATTCATTGTGGGAATGCCGCGCAGTGGCACAACGCTCCTTGAGCAAATGCTTGACCGTCATTCCTGCGTCGCTGGAATCGGCGAGTACGAAGGGATCATGGCGCTTGGAGATTCGTTGGTTCATGCGGGCGCATGGCCGCGCGGACTTGGCACCATGAGTCCAGAAGATGCGGTGATGTTTCAGAACAACTACATCTCCGGCGCGCGGACGCCAGACGTTGCAGACAAGGCGTGGCTCGTAGACAAGTCGCTGCAGACATGGCGCTGGCTGCCTGCCGTTGCCGCCATTCTTCCGGGTGCAAGCTGCATGCACATCACCCGTGATCCACGCGACACGGCGGTGAGTTTGTATCTCTCCAGCTTCAACCCCAAGCACTTTGGATGGACCGGTTCGCTTGGCGGCATCCGCGAGGTCATGACCGCCGAACGCGCGCTCTCCATGGAAGCACTCTCCGCACTCAAGATTCGCCACGAAGACATTGTGTACGAAGACTTGATCGAAGACCCCGACGGACACGCGCAGCGGGTGACCAAGTTCCTGGGAATTGCCCAAGAATCTGACATGCTGCGCCCGGAGGACAACACCCGCACGGTGTTGACCCTGAGCCATGAGCAAGTCCGACGCCCTATCAATCGAACCTCGATCGGCCGCTGGAAGAACTACGAATCCGCGTTCGGACCGGAATGGGACGCACTGGTGGCCACCCACAATTCTCGCCGGCGCTGTCCCTGAGCCGCCGCGTCGGGCAACAGGTGGTTGCAATGACGCGCACTTTCCACACAGCCGCCCTCGCCGCACTCGCCATCACCCTGCCAGCTGTTGCGCAGAGCGGCTCGTTTGTGAACTGGGAATCACCGCAATCGCACCCCATCGACCTCACGCCAAACGGACTCGTCCTGCTCGCCGTGAATACTGCCGATGCGCGCCTGGAGGTGTACGACGTTGTGGGCGGCTCGCCGGTGAAGCGCGGCTCAGTGCCGGTTGGTCTTGACCCCGTGTCGGTGCGCGCGCGCAGTGCAACGGAAGCGTGGGTTGTCAATCAGATTTCTGACTCCGTCAGCGTGGTTGATCTTGCCACCATGCGCGTCACCCGAACCATCTTGATCGGCGACGAGCCATCGGACGTGGTCTTTGCGGGCACTCCGCAGAAAGCGTTCGTTTCACTGTCACTTGCCGAGCGACTGGCGGTGGTTGATGCTGCAAGCCCAGCGACCGTGACAACGGTGGCGATTGCCGGCAGTCAACCGCGCGCACTCACCGCGAGTGCCGATGGCAATACCGTCTACTTGGGCATCTTTGAATCGGGCAATCACTCCACCATGTTGCCGCACGCAACGGTGAGTCTGGCAAGTGGTCCGTACGGCGGCGTGAATCCGCCTCCGAATGCTGGCACCACCTTCAGCCCCGCGAAGGCTGCATCGAACGGCACTGCGCCAAGGGTTGGTCAAATCGTTCGCAAGAACACCACCACCAACCAGTGGCTTGATGGAAACAATCGCAACTGGACCAGCTTTGTCACGTGGGACCAGCACGACAACGACATTGCTGTCATCAACGCGCAGACCAACTCAGTGAGTTACGTGAAGGGTCTCATGACCATCGTTGCCGGCATCGGCACTGCGCCCAATGGCGATGTGGTTGCCATCGGCATGGAATCACGCAACGAACTGCGCTTTGAGCAGAATGTCAACGGCGTGTTTGTGAAGTGTGTGGCTGCACGCCTTGCTGGCGGCGCAGGTCCGGGCACGGTGATTGATATGAATCCGCACCTCACATACACCAGCGCCACCACATCGGTGCTCAATCGATTGCAGTCGATTGGTGATCCGCGCGGAGTGGCATTCAGCCCAAACGGCACAGCGTGGGTTGCTGGTCTTGGTTCCAACAATGTGATTGGGTTTGACGCCGGCGGCGGGCGCACTGCCACCATCAATGTTGGCGAAGGCCCAACGGGTCTTGTCATGAATGCTGATGGCAGCCGGCTCTATGTGTTGAATCGATTTGAAGGATCGGTGTCTGCAGTCAGCACCGCCACCAATTCTGAGATTGCACGGATTGCGTTCCATGATCCAACGCCTGCCACCGTGAAGGAGGGGCGCAAGTTCCTGTTCGATACGCATCTCACCTCCGGCCTTGGGCAGTCAAGCTGCGCATCGTGCCATGTGGATGCACGGAGCGATCGTGTGGCGTGGGACATTGGTAATACCCAAGGCACCGTGCAGCTCTTTGATGAATCGTGCCAAGTACCGGGCTGCATTAGTTGGCACCCGATGAAGGGACCGATGACGACGCAGACGCTCTTTGGAATCATCGGCACCGAGCCGTTCCACTGGCGCGGCGAGAAGAATGATCTTGCTGAGTTCAATGAGGCGTACGTCCATCTGCAGGGGCGTGACAGTGAAATCACCGTGACAGAGATGGCCAGCATGGAGCACTATGTTGCATCGCTCACCTTTGGACCAAACCCAAACCGCAACATTGACAACACGCTGAAGACTTCCATTCCGATCGTTGGTGGCGTGGTCACCGGTACGGGCGGCACGGGTAATCCAACTGCTGGTCAGACCATCTTTAACACCTCGCAGATCTTTGGCGCGCCTCCCGGACTCACGTGCATCAATTGCCACGCTGGGATCACTGGCACCAATCAGAAGGTTGATATCCCTGCCCCGCCACCGGCAAATGAGCCGCAGAACCGCAAGAATTCGCCACTGCGCGACACGTACCGAAAGGTCGGCGCCAACAAGAGTTCGCTGGTCAACAACCGCGGCTTCGGGTTCGATCACGGTGGCGATGAAGCAACGCTGCAGGATGTTCTCAACATTGGCTTCCGATTCCCTGCTGGTGCCACTGGCTCCACGCAACGGCGTGACGTGGAAGCGTTCCTGTTGAGTTTCGGTACGGACACGCATGCTGGCGCTGGTCAGCAAGTCACCGCGCGCAACGCGGGCGGAAGTGGTGATGACAGTGCGCGCATTACGCAGCTCATTACGTTGGCAACAAGCCAGAGCACACAAGTTGGCTTGATTGCCAAGGGTAATCGTGACGGCGTGGCGCGCGGTTGGCTGCTGCAATCCGGAAGCTTTGTGAGCGACCTGACTGGCGAAACTATCACTGCCGCGGCCCTGCTTGCTGGTGCCACTAGTGGCAATGAAGTCACTTACACGCTGGTGCCTCCAGGCATGGCGCGTCGATTGGGTATTGATCGCGACGGAGATGGCGCGCTCGACCGCGATGAAGTGATTGCGGCTACTGATCCATCGGATCCGAACAGTTACCCAGGTGCGTGCCCAGCGGACATTGCCCCAATCAACGCGCGGAACGGCGTGGTGGGTGGCGAGGACCTTGGGTTGCTCCTGAGCGCATGGGGACTTTCTGGCCCTGGCGACCTTGACGGCAACGGCGTAGTGAATGGCTCGGATCTTGGGCAGCTCCTGAGCGCCTGGGGTGCATGCCAGTGATGTGATGGACGCGTTCGGCACCAACGCACAGTCAGCGAATTCTTAACCCCCACGCTCACGCGCTCGGCCTGTCTGGCGAGCGCGTGAGTATTTTTATCGCGCCAGTTGCAGTGTGCCATTCGTTACTGAAACCATCCAGACGTCCTTCTTTGGAACGGGACCGTTCGCGTAACTGATCGTGCCGGTGACGCCGTGAAAGTCAGTGGTGGCGGCCAGTGCAGCGGCGATGGCTTTCGGATCATCACTGCCGGCGCGCGTGCGTGCGTCGATGGCAAGGCGGGCGGCGTCGTAACCGAGTGCCGCAAACGCGTTGACTGGCGGGGTTCCGTACGCGGCGGAATACGCAGCAACAAATGCAAGCGCGGCGGGCGAGGCGCCGGCGCCAAGCCACGCGTGGGTGGTGAACCACACATGGTTGGTGGGGGCGGTTGCGGAAGCGGCGTTCGCGCTTGCTTGGCTATTGGCAGTGGGTGTGCGGAGTACAGCATCGCAGTCGAACGAATCGCCGCCGATGATTGGCGTTATTGGCAGTGCAGAGCGAACGGACTTCAGTACTGCGGCGATGTCTTCTGGCATGCAGGCAACAAAGATGAAGTCGGCGTTGTTGGCCGGCGCAACCAGGTGCGGCGCGATAGCGGGCGCGGGGGTGAAACTGAGGTCAAATTCTGCAACGGCGCTGCCGCCGACTTCATTTCCAAATCGGCTGCGAAAGAAGCTTGCCACGGTGCGTGTGTATTCATGGCGCGAGTCAAAGATGACCAGTGCGCGTTTCCCAAAGTGTGCCGCTCCAAAGTCCGCGGCGGCGATGGCTTGTGCGTCGTCGCCAAAGCATGCAAGGAATGTGCCAGCGCCGCAGCGGCCGGGCAGTTTGGGATCCGTTGCGCCGATCACCACGAAGGGCTTACCGATGCGTGTGAATTCAGGAATGGCAACCAGCGCGGGGTCACTGTCGGTGAAGCCGATACCAATGGTGTTACGAGCGGCGGCGGCGCGGGCGATTTCCGTGGCGCGCGGGGAGGAGCTCTGCGTATCGATGCACTCGGCGTCGAAGCGGAGTGTGGCCGCGCGATTGTGTTCAGTGATTGCCAATTGCGCGCCGCGCATGGCGCTGAGACCGATGGGCGACATGGGTCCGGTCTCGGCGGCGAGGACGGCGATGTGGGTGGGCGTGGATGCCAGCGCGGTGGATGGCGCGGGCGTTGCATTGGGTGTGTTCTTGGTGTTGGTTGCGTTCGGGGTGCAGGCTGCGGCGAGGCATGCGCCGGTGATGGCGGAGGCGCGAATGATGGTGGCGACGCTGCTGCGAACGGCGTACATTTGGGCTTGCATGTGGGGGATCGTATGAAGCGTCGTGTCGATGCTGTTCGGCCCCGTTGGGCTGGGATGTAGGCAACGTCCGCCGTGTTATCAAGTTGCAGTTACCCCTTGCGCACGCTGTCGGCTGTGACTACAATCTCTCTTTCCGAGTTCGGGCGCGCGCGAAGTTCGAAGTAGCCGGTTGCGCGCCCGACCGGAGGTTTTGCGGGTGTAACTCAGTGGTAGAGTGCCACCTTGCCAAGGTGGACGTCGAGGGTTCGAGTCCCTTCACCCGCTCTTAAAGCTTGAAGCCGAAGGTTAGTGCCTTCGGCTTCTGCGCTTTTTGGGGGTCGATGGCGCGCCGAGCACGAGATTGTTGTTGGAATCCCGCGAGAACGGTGGTACCTTCAGAACTATGAGGACAACTGAATACACCGGGCGGACGTGTCCACTCCTCGTGTGGACGGGGCTTGTCGCTGCGTTTCTCGCGGCGGGCGTTGTTGCGGGCGAGCAGAGCGCATGCGCTGATGGCGTCGTCCGGTGCTGGGGATACAACTACTACGGCCAGTGCAACACGCCCGCGGATCTTGGTCCATGCTCCAGCATCGCGGGGGGCAACGCCCACACCATCGCACTCGAAGCGGCATGCCCGCAGTGCCCATCGAGTCTGACTGGCAATTGCACAGTCGATAGCGCAGACCTCAGCATTCTGCTCAGTGCTTGGGGGTCTTGCCCCGCTGGGACGACGGGATGTACGGGCGACATCAATCATGACGGCCAAGTCAATGGCGCAGACCTCGGCGAACTGCTCAACGGTTGGGGCGCCTGCCCTCTCTGAACAAGTCACGCACAACCACCCAAGCTGGCCAAGCGCACGCTTCGCCGGGTTGTGTTTCATTCACCACCCCTTCACCCGCTCTTAAAGCTTGAAGCCGAAGGTTTGTGCCTTCGCTTATGTGCTATTTGGGGGTGCTTTGAGAGGGGCGGCTCAGGCGATCCATGATTCAAGTGCCAGCCCAGTATTCCAACGACCTGTATTAATTTCCATATATATATTATTTTCCGGATCCGGAAAATTATAATATACTGGAACGACATGCGTTCTCAGGAACCCATCACCGAAGCCGAGATCCCCGCACTCCTTGAAGCGCTTGGTGCGCCGTGGGGGGCCCAGGTGAATCTGAAACTGACCCCTTGGAAGAAGACCAAGGGCCGCCCCAATGCGGACATTCGAGTGCGCCTGCGCTGGGAAAACCAGACGTACGACTTTGCCGCCGAGTGCAAGAGCCGAAGCACCCCGAAGGCGATTGACGAAGCGCTGCTGCAAGTCCGACGCTACAGCCAGGCCGCTGGGCTTCCGCCGATGATCATCGTGCCCTACCTCGATGAACGCCGGCTCGATCGGCTCGCGGACGAAGGAGTCTCCGGCATCGATCTCTGTGGGAACGGTATCGCGACCGTCCCAGGGCGTCTCCTCCTGCGTCGCTCGGGCCAGCCCAATAAATATCCGGAATCGCAGCCGAGCAAGTACGCCTACCGCGCCGCCACTTCTATCGTCCCGCGCGCGTTTCTTACTCAGCCGCGCTTTGCAAGCGTGAGCGAGATTCAGGCGGCGATCGCAGCGCGTGGCGGCGCCGTCGCAATGTCAACGGTCTCCAAGGCACTCGCGCGCATGGCGGAGGATGTGCTGGTTGAACGTGCAGATGCACGGATTACGCTCGTCCAGCCTGCCGCCCTTCTTGACAAACTTCGCGAGAACTTTCGGCCGCCGTCCGTTCGAGCAAGCATCCGCGTGAAAGTGACCGGACCAATCGGCGCGCTGTTGAAGCAAGCCAACGAGAGCTCAATGACTCCGCGACTAGTGCTCACCGGAACCGCTTCTCAAGATCACTACGCCGCAGGCATGCGATCCGATGAATTGACCGCGTATTGCGGAAGTCTCAAGGACATTCGTGCTCGTGCCGGAAGTCTCTTCCAAGAGACAGAGCGCTTCGCTGACCTCACGATCATCGAGACCAGTGACCGAACCCCCTTCTTCGATGCCAGAAAAAATAAGGCAGGAATGACCTACGCGTCGCCAGTTCAGGCGTACCTTGAGTTGGCCTCCGGCGACAAGCGCGACAAGGAAATGGCGAACGACATTCGCACGGTGATCCTTCGCGAGACCGCCAACGCAATGAGGTCATGATGCCAGCAGATCCACTAACCATCACGGTGCTTGATCTTGATGCCGCGCTGGGCGGTGGCGCCAATCTCATGATCGGCGGCGGCTTTGGCCTCTACCTGAAGCAACTACATCTTGAGAAGTCTGGGCTGAAGACGCTTCTCCCAAAGTCCAAGTGGCCGCAGGCGAGAACAACGCAGGACATCGACTTGTTCCTTCGTGCTGAAATTGTCGCAGATGCCGCGCACATGGACCGGCTACGACAAGTACTCGATCAACTTGGGTTCATCGTAGAAGAGGACGCCAAGTGGATGAAGTTCGCGCGAGATGTTGGTGGGCGAAAGGTCATCATTGACCTTATGGTCGGACCGTTGGGAGAGTTCGAAAGTCAAACCGAGCGGCACAGTATCCGCGTTAAGCCAATCGGAACTTCCGGCCTGCACGCTCGCGCTGCTAACGACGCCATTGGCGTGGAGTACGAACCGATTCGCCTTTCTGTCAGCGATGGAAATCGATCAAGCGAAGTCCTGGTTCCACAGGCGTTCCCGTTCGCACTGATGAAGCTGGGCGCGCTCCGTGATCGGATCAACGACGCCAACAAGGACGAAGGTCGCCATCACGCGCTCGACTTGTACCGAATCATCGCCATGCTCACCGAGGCGGAGGATGGCGCGGCAAAGATTCTCGCGCTGCAATATTCCAAAGACCCGGTGATCGCGGCTGCGATGCGCACCATTGATGAACTATTCGTAGCCCCAACTGGCATCGGCAGGATCAGATTGCGTGAACACCCGCTGTGCCCAGCAGAGGCTGATCAAATGTGGCTGGCCAACGAACTCAAACGGCTGATCGCAGGTTGACCCACCACAAACGCTCCGCCGCAGGGGCGCCGCACAGCACGCACCAATACGCCAAAAAAGACCGATCCCGCGAGCCGCCTACGCGACCCGCGGGATCGGATGTCACATCACACCAGCGTCGGCATCAGGCGCGACGACGGCTGCGGATCGCCAGCGCGAGACTTGCGAAAGCGGCCACGCCCGGGGCGGGGACCAAGATCGCAGTGCCGAGCGAGCCGATGTTGCCCAACGCATCCGCAGACACGAATCCGACCTGCGTGCCGATCGTTCCGACGGTGCTCACCACAGCCGAATAGTTCGGGTCGATCGCACCCTGCGCATCCCAGCCCCAGAAGAAGCTGGAACCAGTGGTCGCGGCGCCGAAGCTGACCTGGTTCACGTTGACGCTCAGGTCGTTGAAGAGGCAGACGCCGTCGCCGCCGGAGCTGAAGCTGACCCCGCCGCCCGAGTAGTAGCCGACCTGCACGTTGGTCAGGCCGCCCCAGAAGGTGCGGAAGGAGGCGACGCCTGCGCCGGCTGCGGATTCGATGAAGATCACCGACTCACCAGCGCCGATCGAGCTGATGCCGCTGAGGGCAACTGCGGCGGCGATGTTGAAGGAACCATCGTCCATCTTCCAGCCGGTGAGGCTCACGGCGGAGCTGCCGTCGTTGGTGACCTCAAACCAGTCGGGGGTTCCACCGGTGCCGCTCGAACTCATCACCTCGGTGATGACGATGCCGGCGTGCGCGGCGGGAACAATGACAGACGTGACCACGAGGGCCGACAGAAGGGAGTAACGCATTGAGATGGCTCCAAAGAAGGGAAAGGGAAAGGAAGCGAAGCAGAAGACGAATGACCGTGGACGTTTGGAACGCCACGTTGCCCCTTAGACCGAACCTCCTAGACACCACAAACTAAGCCACCTCTGTGAGCAACGCGTTCAGAACCGATGCAGTTGCCGTTCGGACATTGTTCGAATTGTTCAGCCCCATCGAGCCAGAAGGAAGGCAAGGTCCAATCCGTCAACGAAGCCGTTTCCGTCCAGATCGGCCGGGCACGGTGACGTGCACGGTCCCCACGTGGCCAGGAGCAGGGCAAGGTCAAGTCCGTTGACGATGCAATCGGCATTCAGGTCGCCGATGGCGTCGCAGATAGCGTTCACCTGGAAGACTGAGAGCGTGCCGCTGACCTCGTTCGCCACAAGTACCAGCGGATAGCCGTTCGGCGATTGCGCAGCGGGGACGAAGCACACGCCCTCAGAGCCCAGGTCGCCAGCGTTGCCACTCGATGGAAGTGCCGTGAAGATGCGGCTATTCAAGTAGCCCTCGAAGCTTGGCGATGCGGGGTTGTCCACGCAGAAGGCGAACAAGCCGCCGACTCGCTCCGAGACGCCGAAGACGAACTGGCGACCTGCAACCACGCCGACAGTGACGCCTTCAGCCTCCGGACCCTTCGAGCGACTGCGATTGTCGCGCGTGTTGTTGGTGTGGCTCGCATTAAAGTAGAGCGGATACGTGGATGCCGTCACCTGCTCAAGCAGATCGCCGGAATCCCACACACGGCTGCCATCTGCGGCCCAGATGGTGAAGCCACGTCCGCCGTAGGACACGATGCGGTCGAAATCGCCGTCGCCGTCAAGGTCGCCAAGATCCTTGCGGATCTGCAGGCGGCCCAAGCGCGCGTTGCCACGAAGCCAACTGCGTCCGGGGAACACGTGCTTATCAAGCGTGACCGCAGCCACCGTGGTGCCATCGACGAAGCTGCCCCACTCGCGCGCGTCGCCCTCGTTGGCGGTCACGTAGTAATCCTGTCCGCTGGACCGGAACGCGGCGATCGCGTCCGGCATGTAGGCGCCGTCGACCGGCCATCCGCGGATGGCATTGGCGCTGTCTTGGTCACTCGGATCAAGACCGTTACCAGAGAACGTGATCATCCCGAGGACCGTCGACGCAGGCGATGGATTCGGAGTCAGCAGGCCGGTAGCACGGTCGAACGTGCCCTGCAATTGGAAATCGTTGTCGTTGAGTACAAAGATCGTGGACGGGTCGCGCATTGCCAGACCCTCCACCTTGTCGCCAACCGCGGCGTACCCCACGGCGGCAAGGTCAACCTTCAGCGTCTTGCGAACGGGCACGATGCCAGCAGCCGCAAGCTGAGCCGGGGTCATGCGATCAAGCGTTCCGCCGGGACCAGCGATCGCGGCAGAGAGTGTTGAAAGGTCGGTGGCACCGGCAAGGTCGATCTCGTAGATGCGCTTCTGGCTGGATGAGCCAACGGCGCTGTCGCGCTCGACCACCAGGAAACGTCCGGGGCCGGAGGCGCACGCGTCACCGAGTTTGTCGCTGGCGCCGCCCTCCAAGATGTACGCGTACTCAGCAACGACGCTGCGG